>Ga0209542_10012176_pt1 | contig 15108 bp, 19 predicted proteins | sample RifCSPhighO2_01_FD_184028 | JGI IMG/M metagenome (GOLD analysis project Ga0209542, IMG submission 184028) | Soil microbial communities from Rifle, Colorado - Rifle CSP2_plank highO2_0.1 (SPAdes) (version 2) | ecosystem: Environmental > Terrestrial > Deep subsurface > Rock core/Sediment ...
AAGATCCAGGAAATAACAAAGAAAAAATTAAACGCACTAAAAATTGATTATTTGCACATGCGCGGCAAAAACTGCGATTTAAAAATCAAGATCGGCAAAAATCGTAAGTGGCTCGGCGGTTCCGGACGAAATATTCCCAGCTTCGAATTATTCATCTCGCCTGACTGGCATGGTGTTGATGGCTTTATTCATTTCAATCAGCCGTTATACCGTTATGGTAATCTTATCAAAGACATTTCACTGCAATTCAAAAAAGGCCGCGTCGTCAAAGCAACTGCATCAAGCGGTCAAAAATTATTACGGGACATGATCAAGCGCAAGAACGCAGACAAAGTAGGCGAATACTCATTGACCGACAAGCGCTTATCACGAATCCAAAAGTTCACTGCAAACACATTATTCGATGAAAACATCGGCGGCAAATACGGAAACACACACTGCGCTCTCGGCATGGCATACAAAGACAGCTACCGCGGCGACCCAAGCAAACCAACAAAAGCCCAATGGGAAAAAATGGGTTTCAACGATTCAGCCGAACACTGCGATATTATATCAACCGAAGACAGGACCGTTACTGCTCATTTGATGGATGGTAAACAGAAAGTGATTTATCGAAATGGTATGTTTGTGGTTTAGATTATTTTCTTTTTTAACTATATATATCTTCGTGCTGAGTTCCCCCTTAGCTGATTAAACGTCAATTATTTTTTAGTTTTAAATTAAGTAAGAACTTTTTTGTAACTAATAATTAGCTAATGGGGGCAAACCTGTCGACGAATGCCCAAAACAATTACCATCTAAAATCTTCCTCCACATAGATAATTTTAAATATATGTTTATACTAAACATAATCATGGTATTCAAGACGATCACTATCAAAAATACAGTTTATATGCATCTCATGAAAGAAAAAAAGCCCGATGAAAGCTTCAGTACCCTTTTTGAGCGCCTATTAGAAAAAACACATTCATTGGAGAAATTCTATGGCGCATGGACGTTAACAAAAGCCGAAGAAGATAAACAGGACCTCGCTATGAAAAAGTTCCGTTCTGAATTTAATGAGGAGTTCAAGAAGCATGAAAGTACTCGATAGTGATTTTATTATTGCAATTTTTAGAAAGAATCCTGAAGTACAGCAAAAACTTTATGAATTAATCGAAGGAAATCAGAAAGTTTGCACGACTGTATTAAACGCACAGGAAGTATTGTTCGGGACGCTAAGCAATAAGCGTAATGCTCAAATCGCTGATGAATTGTTTAGGGATTTAGTTATTTTAAAGTACGGTTACGAAGAAATGCATCAAACTCTAAAAATTATAGAACAATTAAGCAAAACGGGCGAGCGCATCGGTGTATTTGACGAAATGATCGCTGGCATTTGTAAAGCTCATGATGCAACACTTATCACAAGAAACATTAAACATTTTGAACGAGTCCCTAAACTTAAAGTAGAATCGTGGTAAAATCTACCGTCTAAAATCATCCTTCATATCACAAAACAACGCAAGAAACCGTTCAGTCGCCGCATCCACTTCTTTCTTCCCACGAATCGTAATAGAATACTTCTTCTCCTTTCCATTCTTTTCCATCTCAACAATCCATCCGTTCTCAACAAGCACCTTTAACACCGGATAAATAGTTCCCGGACTAGGTCGACTCCCTTTACGTGCTTCCAATTCATCACGGATTTCGTCGCCGGACATCGGCTTCTTTGATATGAGTCTCAATACAGTAAAACTCAAAAATCCGCGCATGTCGCAACAGTTCTTCATTGTATTCATAAGATTAGTCCATTCTATTTAAATTATAATCATTCTTCATATCGTACAACCGATAGATATATAAATATGTATCGCCTATCCGATATTAGCCCAAACGGGCACGGAGGAAATAAAATGAATTGCGGACCATGTGGAAGCGGAAATCGAAACTTCATGACCAAGGAAGAAAAAGTCGAGATGCTCGATGAGTATAAAGAAAGTCTCGAAAAAGAACTTCAAGGCGTGAAAGAAAGAATTAAGGAACTGGGGAAAGAGTAATTTCTTTCTCCTTTTTTTTTAAAATTATTTTTTTCTCCAGAAAAACAACATTTTTGTCGGCGTCGCCAAAATGGTCTCAATCGAGTTTATCGTTTTGTCAGCTCCGACAAGGTGATCAAAAATTTCATTTAATAGCTTCTCAAACCCCCCATAAACAAAATTTAGAAAAATGGTAAACAAAAAAATTATTCTGGTACTCAGTTATTCAACAACCGAATTTACATTCGTTTGCGCTTCGAATAACAATCTCTGCAGTAAACTGGCCTGTCTCCTGATGGTTTGAATGGTACTTCGCATTCATTTCCACATTCGGAACAGGTTGCTTTATGCATTTCTCGGGGTCCGCCAAAATCGCGTCGACCGCCTCGCATGTCGCTCATTGTATAGCCTCCTACTATTTGATAATAAGCCCAGTGAAAGTCCGAGTATTAAAACTTTTGCATTCTAATCTATTGTTTTGGTTGAATGCAAAAGTGCTCAATAGCGAAGCCAGTAGGGCGAGCTATCGACACCTTTGTATTCTAATTTGATTTCTTAATAGAATACAAATGTGCTCAATAGGAAGCGCGAAAGCGCGGACTATTGACAGGTTTGCATTCGAAAACTGAAAAATAAGCCCATATAAACGTCAGCTTAAACATTTAGAATTTCACCAGTATGCTTACTGGTGGTCAACGTGGTGGAATTCTGATGCACTTAGAAACCCGTAGGTTTCTGGTGCGCCAGAAATGCACGGTATTTCTAAGCGTGCTCAAGAACCACCAGTCTAGTTACAGGCCACCAGTCTATTGACTGGTGGTTCTTGACATCCCACCCACAAGGTTTAATAACTCAATTTCCGTCCCTTTCTTTATGGATGGAGGGAAAAAAGGGGTAAGGGAAAAGTCAAAGCGCGAGCTCTTGAACATGAGCGAGATTAGTCTTATTCTCGATGGCTATGATGACATCTTTTCTGACTTCGATCCAAGAGGCTATTCCGTCCGCGCTCTTTCAACAGATTTCCTACATGAAGCCGAACGCGCAAGCCGTGATAAAGTAGAACATCCTAATCTCATCCTCATGACGCCGCAGAAATCACGAAACACTCAGAAAGAACAAATCATCAAAAAAAGGCTAAAACATCATTTCGAAAAACACTATCATCGCATCGAACACCATTACAAAGAGACTATCCGCCATGGTATTTATTTTACGCTCGCCGGAATCAGCTGCATGTTTATTGCCGTATACATCCTTCATTACGTCATCTCGACAAGCATCTGGCGTGATTTCCTTATCGTCATGCTCGAGCCCGGCGGCTGGTTTTTATTCTGGGAAGGTTTATTCCAAATTATCTTCGAATCAAAAAAGACCAAACCTGAACTGCACTTCTATGCAAAGATGAGCGCGAGCAAGATTAGGTTCTTGGGGTATTAACTTATAAATATTCAAAATTTCTCTAACCCATGCTCTCATTCAAAATAAAAGCCCACGACAAGAAAAGTCGCGCCCGCACCGGCATTCTCAGCATGTCGCACGGCAAGATAGAAACGCCAGCATTCATCCCATGCGCAACCCAAGCTTCTCTCAAGGGAATGACGCCCGACCAAGCAAAAGAATGCAACACTCAAATGTTCATGGTCAACACATATCACTGTTATCTTCGTCCAACCGCAGACGTCATCGCACGTGCCGGCGGCTTGCACAAGTTCATGAACTGGGATCGTCCGATCATGACTGACAGCGGCGGCTTCCAAGCGTTCAGCCTCAACGAACCGAAACTCGTAAAAATCACAAGCAACGGCGTCGAATTCCGTTCGCACATCGACCACTCAAAGCACTTTTTCACGCCTGAAAGCTCAATCGCGATTCAGGAAAAATTAGGCGCCGACATCATGTTCGCATTCGACGAATGCACAAAATTCGATGCACCGAAAGAATATATTCTAGAATCTCTCAAACGCACACACAATTGGGCCGAGCGCTGCAAAACTGCACAAACAAAAAAATCAAAATCAAGTCAAGCACTGTACGGCATCGTCCAAGGCGGCCAATACAAAGACTTGCGAAAACAAAGCGCAGAATTCTTGTCTACACTCAACTTTCCCGGTCACGGCATCGGCAGCATCTTTGGCGAACCAAAAGTCGCAAGTTACGAAGCGTTAAAACATTCCGTCGAAGCGCTTCCCGAAAAAAAGCCCGTCCATTTCCTCGGCATCGGCGCAGTAGACGATATTTTTGCCGGTGTAGAACTAGGCGTCGACACGTTTGATTGTGTGCTTCCAACACGTCTCGGCCGTGTGGGCTACATTTTCAGCTCGCAATGCAAAAAAGAAACGAAGTGGCGATATCGAGTAACAAACGCAAAATTCAAAAATGATTTCTCTCCACTCGACAAGAACTGCGATTGTTACGTCTGCACAAATTTTACAAAAGCCTACATTCATCATCTCTACAAAGCAAACGAATTATTATTCTACACATTAGCAAGCTACCATAATCTCGCGTTCTTCAATAATTTGATGAAAAACATTCGAGATTCAATTGAAAATGATAGCTTCAATAAACTAAAGAAAAAGTGGCTCCGATGAACCTCTCCCAATTCACCTACCATCTCCCCGAACATCAGATTGCACAGTCTGCAGTCCATCCGCCCGACACCTGCAAATTAATGATTCTAAACAATTCCAAACCAACCGAACACAAAATCTTCAAAGACATTATCAACTATCTTCAGTCCGGCGACGTTCTCGTCATTAACCAAACTAAAGTAATCCCCGCAAAACTCATCGGAAAAAAAAGCACAGGCGCACGCGTCGAAGTCATTCTCACAAAGAAAGTGAAAGACAAAGTCTACGACTGCCGCATCAAAGGCACAAACGTCAAAGAAGGAACAGAATTAGTTTTCAAAAAATCAAAAGCAACCGTCATCAAAAAATCAGACGACATCTTCACCATCCAATTCAAAAAATTATCGCAATCCGACCTCATCATCCCTACGCCACCGTACATCAAGAAAAAAGTGCCGGAAAAAGATTATCAAACACTATTCGCGCACGAAAAAGGCTCACTGGCTGCTCCAACCGCGGGCTTGCACTTCACGCCTCGTTTAGTCAAGCAATTGGGAAAAAAAGGAATCACATTCGCGCCCGTCACGCTCCACATCGGATTCGGAACGTTCTTGCCCGTCCGAGACATAACAACCTATAAGACCGAACCAGAATACGTCCACATCACCAAAGAAAGCGCAGACATCATCAACAACGCAAAACGCATCATCGCCGTCGGCACAACATCTGTCAAATGCCTCGAGACAGCAGCAAGCGACGGCAAAATCTATCCCTATTCCGGCTATTCAAACATCTTCATCAAGCCCGGCTGCAAATTCAACGCAAATATCAGCGCAATCATCACCAATTTCCATCTGCCGCAATCGTCGTTGCTCCTTTTAGTCTGCGCGTTCGGCGGCACTGAACGAATTCTCAATGCATATAATGAAGCGGTCAAGAAGAATTACCGATTCTATAGCTTGGGCGACGCAATGCTTATATACAATAGCTCAAAATAATCTCAATTGATTGAGGGAGACTTACAATGTCAATTGAAGAATGGGACGGATACGACGAACCAGTTGCACAACCCGGATATACTTATGCTTCAAATCAACCGCTTTCTCCGGTATGGCAAGTAATAAGTGAAGCTGGCTTAATGGTTAACAAACCTAGATACGAAGCATTAGAGGCGCATCTACAAAGTTCACCCGAAGGACTAAAACTTATCGAAGCAATAAGATCAAACCCGGAACTTGCAGACTATGCTGGTCGCCTTCTTACGCCCTATCTCGCTGAAATGCCCGGCTCGGATGTGCAGCCTACTGCGCAACCCGAAGTCCTTAAAGCATTAGACGACGCCGTCCGTTTTGCTGCCGAAAAGCTCAAGTAATTTTTTCTTTTAATCTCATTTTAATCTCGGCATAACGTTTATAAATCCGCCATTTATCCGCCTCGATATGATGCGCACTCATACAAACAACGATCTAAGAATCACCGATATAAAAAAAAAAGCTACCTTATGCGGCTGGGTTGACACACGCCGAGATCACGGCGGCATCATCTTCATAGATCTAAGAGACCGTTACGGTTTAACACAAATAGTATTCGATCCAGAATTCGACAAGAAAACACACGCAGAAGCATCCAAGCTCCATAGAGAAGACGTCATACAAGTTTCTGGCACCATCAAAGAACGCATCGCGGGCATGAAAAACACTCATCTTGCAACCGGCGACATCGAAGTATTCGCTTCAAAACTCGTCATTCTCAACGCATCCGAAATACCACCGATGGAAGTTGACGATCGTAAAGTACCAAACGAATCAACACGTCTAAAATATCGTTACCTCGATTTACGCCGCCCATCAATGCAGAAAAAAATGATGATGCGTCACACGGCAGCACAGGCAGCGCGTGCATATTTCACAGAAAACAATTTCATCGAGATAGAAACACCATTATTGCTCAAGCATACACCCGAAGGCGCACGCGATTACATCGTTCCAAGCCGCGTCCATCCAGGCAAAGTCTATTCGTTGCCACAATCACCGCAGTTATACAAGCAGACATTGATGATCGCAGGGTTTGACCGCTATTTCCAGCTCGCAAAATGTTTACGTGATGAAGACCTCAGAGAAGACCGTCAGCCTGAGTTTACTCAAATTGATATTGAAATGTCTTTCGTCGAAGAGGAAGACATCCTAACAATCTGTGAAGGCTTAATCAAAACAATCTGGAAAAAAGCAGGCAATAAAGATCTTAAAACGCCATTCCCGCGCATGCCGTATGATGAATCCATGGCAAAGTACGGCAACGACAAACCCGACTTACGATTTGGTCTCGAACTCGTCGACGTAACCTCATTAGTCAAAGATTCCGACTTCAAAGTATTCCGCGACGTCGTCCAAAAAGGCGGCATCGTTAAATGCATCAACGCAACCCAGTCAAACTTTACTCGCACGCAAATTGAAGAATACACAGAATTTGCTAAGAAGTATGGCGCAGCAGGATTAGCATGGATGAAAGTAACCGGCGGCAAACTCGATAGTAACCTTGTCAAATTTTTCAGCGATAAAATCCAGAAACAATTAATGAAAGATATGAACGCAAAAGACGGCGACACATTATTTTTCGTCGCAGAAAAAGCAAAAGTCTGTAACGACGTCTTGAGTCGTGTCCGTCTGAAGCTAGGAGACGATCTAAAATTAATCGACCCTAACAAACAACACTTCACTTGGATAGTCGATTTCCCTATGTTCGATTACAACGACGAAGAAAAACGATGGGATGCCATGCATCATCCATTTACTAGTCCAAAACCTGATCATTTAGAATTCCTCAGCAAAGACCCGGGCAAAGTCAAAGCACGAGCATACGACTTAGTCCTCAACGGCGTCGAACTCGGTGGCGGCTCCATCCGTATTAACAACCCCGATATCCAACAGCGTGTCTTAGGCTGTCTTGGCTATACACCAAAAGAAGCAGAAGAAAAGTTCGGCTTCTTGTTGGAAGCGCTCAAATACGGCGCTCCTCCTCATGGCGGATTGGCATTCGGTTTAGATCGAATATGTGCGTTACTAGCTGGAACAAACGACATCCGCGAAGTCATCGCATTCCCCAAGACCAAAGCAGCCGAAAACCCAATGGACGGCTCTCCAAGTCCGATCAGCGACAAGAACCTCAAAGAACTTAATTTAGAGCTGAATGCGGTTGCGAAGAAGAACATTGGGAAGTGATTTGACTAAATTATGAAAAAAGTCTTATTATCTCTTCAGAAAAGCTTTCTCCTAGGCGTTTTCTCTCTTTGAGCTGATTGTATATTTCCTCTGTAACTCTAATCGATTTTCTCTTCATTATTTATGGGATACTCTCTGAGAATATTAACCTTTCTAGGACTCAGGTTACAAAATTCAAGCTTATTTAGATTAGTCATTCACTATTATATTTATTATATAATTAAAGTAATATTCTTTATGCTATTAAAAATATCCAAAAACAATTCAATCCAACCAAAAACTATTTAAACAATTAAATAATTAATCAATGCATGTCCTCCCCTCTCCCCAAATGGCTCATGATGCGTTACGCCGTCCTCTGGAAAGCCTACGACAAGCACGAATTCAGCCACCACGACGCATCGTACACATTAGCAGAACATCAACCGTCCTTAGTCAGCGTCGTCCTCTCAAGTCTCAAGCGCCACGGCTGGCTCATGATGCGCCTAGACGAAATCGACTCCAGAAAACGCATCTATTCTCTCAAACAACCCGAACGCGCAATTAATGAGTTAGAACATAAAAAGTAGAATTCATCAGTTCTCGTAAGCAAGTCGTCGTACTCGTTCTCGTTTCTCTCGTGCGGCAACATTATGGTGCTGAGCGAGGCGCAGCCGAGCGGAGGGCGCGAAGCGACCGACAGCCACCATATGTGTTGCCGCCGTAAAGTCAGATTAAATTGCAATGGACCTATAATTATCTCAAAATTCAACTCAAATAACTTTCAATCTCCTGAATCTTCTTGAGCAATTCATTCTTTCGAACATAATGAAACTGCACTGCTTTTTTGTACTGTCCAACTGCTCGTGATAAATCGTCCATCTTCTCGTATACAACCCCTAAATTATAATGTGCGCGCGCATGCGTCGGGACAATCTCAAGCGCTCGCAGTAACGTTCTTTCAGCATCTTCTAAATTTCCTGCTTTTTCATACAACGCACCCAAATTAATGTGCGCTTCAACGTGCATCGGATTATATTCGACTGCTTTCTTAAAATACGTCAACGCATTCTCGATATCATTCTTAATGAACGAGCAATATCCTAACCCAAAATACGCGTCCGCATTCTTCGAATCTTTTTGTACCACTGTACTATAATTCTCGAATGCTTTCTCATGCTTCCCTAATTTCTGTTGAACGATCGCCAGATTCAATCGTTGATGAACCGACTCCTCGTTCAATTCAATTGATCGCATCAGCATCTGTTCAGCGTCAGTAAGTAACCCCATCTCCTTATACTGTACACCTAACTCAAAGTACGCTTTTGAATCGGTTGGATTATCTTCAATTTTCTGCCGAGTAAGTTGACTATAAAATTCGCGCTTTCCCTGCTGATCCTCAAGCGTCCCATAATGGTGAACAGATACTGGTAATGTTGCTATCTTTCCGCGCATCGCCTCGATTGACCGATCAACCATTTCGTGTACTTTCCCGATAAACTCTGCACCGCGCCGCTGAAACAACCGGACTTTGACGCTCGGATACCATCCGGTAGGCGCCCTGTGCTGCGGATCAATATCAAGCACCGGTCTCCATCCCATGACGGCTGTATTATTCGTGTAATTTCTGGTCACAATTCGATAGCCCATGACACCCCAATCATTGACCGCCATTCGAATTGTATTGTAATCGCGTTCATCAAGTACTTCATCCGCATCAAGGACGATCACCCAATCTCCTGTTGCTTTTTTCAGTGCATAGTTGCGCGCCGCAGAAAAATCCGTCCAAATAATCTCATACACTTTTCCAAAGCGTGCAGCAATTTCTTTCGTCTTGTCTTTGCTTCCACTATCAACAACAATCACTTCATCAACAACGGGCAGCGCAGATGTTATGCAGTGCTCAATATTCTTCTCCTCATCACGTGTAATAACACAGAGTGAAACTTTCGGTTTGACCAGAAGCTTTTGAAACTGATCGAGCGCCATTAATTTCGTGACAGGTTGCCGCGCAAATTTCCCGGATGTTTTATCAAATCCACGCTGTGCAGAAACAGCCGTAACATAATTCCGTCGTACAAACTGCACAACCTGTTCGTTATACGCGCCATACGGGTACGCAAAATGTTCAGGTTTGCCCAACTTTTCCGTAAGTATCTGATGTGCATCGTGAATCTCACTAAACTCAGAAACCGTTGTCAGATTAACGTGATTCAACGTATGATTTCCAATGCTCCATCCGTTTTCTTTGAGTGCACGCAGCTCATCCCAGCTCATGTACCCTTCTTTACCCACCCAACTTGGCACAACAAATACCGTTCCTGTGAAATTATACCGTTTCATGAACGGATTCGCCATCGTAAAAACACTTCGTCGAGCATCGTCAAATGTGAGGACAACTCTTTTGCTCTGCAGTTTATCGTCTAGTTTCTCATGTAATCGTTCGTTTAATTCATTCAAAGAAATCGTTTTGTATCCGGAGTAATGCAGCATCTGCATCTGCTTTTCAAATTGATCCTGCGAAACTGCCCATTCATCGCCCTGACCTATCTCATGATACATTAAAATGGGAACATTCTTCATTACGTCGTTGGAAAAATTGGCTATTATATAGTTTTAGCTTTTGCAGATGATGAAAGCTATATGTCCCACTCCGACGTCTTTAATCAGCAAAGAGGGTGCACGCAACACGACCGTCGAACGTTTGTCGTGCTGCACCCCGATGGTCTGATTATGTTGTAGAGAAACTAAAATAATTGTTTCATTTTTTCTCTGCAACATTCCAGAAGACCTTGCAAAAATATCAGGTAATAAGGTCTTCTCTTATAGTTAGTCAAAATGCCATTGAGTAATCAGTATCTACCAAATAATACTAATTAATTATGACTTCAGTTCTAGCCTGTTCATCATCCAACAACGGCCATCCTCTGGACAATACATACCGCAGCCACGCGCCGCCTAAAAGCGACGTCACAATTGCATTAAGTACAAGCGTCACAAAAAACGTTTCGCTAATAATACCCAAATCAAATGCCAGCGTTCCTAATACAATCCCAGGCCCTCCACGGCTGTTCATCGCAAGTGCAAGATTAAAGCTTCCTAACCACCCATACCGAAGAATTTTCGCCGTGGAAACAACTGCTGCTACCTGAACCAGCGTCGCAAATGCCATGAATAATAGCGAGAACACAGGATCAAAATGTCGTAACAAATCTAATTTTACTCCGACGATAGCAAAGTAAATCGGCACAAAAAATGCAAGTGAGAAATCTTTAATGCTCGTTTTCGCGTATTCGAATTTTTGACTTTTCAAGTAACCCACAACAACGCCTGCGAGAAACGCTCCGAACACAATGTTAATGCTAAAATAGCTCGCAGCCGTAACAAACAAAATAAGCATAAGAACAATAAACGCCATCTCATACTTCTGAGGTATCATATTCCACTTTCGTTCCGCAATAAACCGTATGAATCGCGGCGCAAGAACCAGCACAATACCGAAGAACACAAGCGTCACAAGCACGTGAACAGCAATATTCTTCGCAGAAAGTGTGGCAGCCGTTACAAGACTTGTTGCAACCGTCACAAAAATCCATAACAATACGTCGTGCATTGTCGCCGCTCCAAGAACAATTTTCGCAAAGCGTGTGTCCATGATGCCCATATCAATAAACATGCGGGATATGACTGGAATCGACGTAATCGCCATCGCAACTGATACAATGAGTTTGAGAGAAAGCAAGTTGTTCGCTGGTCCCATGAGCATCTGCACATCAAAAAACGATGTAATCCACCATCCAAAAATGAACGGAATGATAGTGGAACCGATAACAAGCGCAATAACTGTTTTCCTGTCCTGTGCATCAAATTTCGATTGAACTTCAAAGCCTGATATGAACATGAGAAGCACAAGTCCAAGCCAATAAATCACTGCCAGAAGTTTGCCCTCTGATGCAATCGCCTGATACACTGTCGGCGCAAATACCCCAAGTACTGTCGGTCCTAAAAGTAACCCTCCAAATATCTCGCCTACAACGCGCGGCATTCGAAGTTTTTGAAATACATACCCAAATCCATGCGCAGCCGCAAGTAACAACGCTATCGAAAAAAAGAACTTCATCAATTCAGCGTCTGAAATCGAAAACAAATCCATAAGATAAAAAGAAAATAAAGCCTATTTAAACATTTAGGATTCCACCTCTAATCCTGCGCCAGCATATACACCGCTTTTAACGCAACAATAATCGTCGCTGGAATGAACAATGTCAATATGCCATTCAGGATGTTCACAACAAACGGCGCTTCAGTAAATACGCCCACTTGAAGTCCTAAAAACGACATCAGCGCAAGTAACGTCCCTGCCGTCAAAAACGACTGTGTTTCCTTCGCGGTTACATTTAACATACCTATAACCAATCCAAGGAAGAACAATATCCATACCAACACTTTCTTGTAATCTGCGGTTAAACCAATACCTAAAACAACAGCTGCAACGACGCCAATAATGAACGCCCAGCTTCCGATCATATTATCTTTCATGGTACACCTCTTTTAGTGTGCTGACGAGGAAATAATTGAGGTATTTAAACGTTTTGAGGTGTTTGTGCTTATTTGACCTACGGAGAAAACAACATATACGATTGCTCTAACATTTAATCAGCTAATGGTGTACGCATCAGCCGTCGAACGTTCGTCGTGCTGTTAACCCATTAGCTGATTATCGGAGTAAAAGTTTGTATTCGTTTATCTATTGTAATTTACAATTTCCCCGCAACCATCTTCATACACTTCTCCATCAACTGATACAAGCTCACTGCATCCTGCTCGTTATAATCAACCAAAAGCTCCAGATACTCTCGATCACCCGACGCCCAGAATGCCCGCCACGCATCGGTTGCGCTCCCACGTAAATGCTGTGGTCGATGTATTCCTAACTGAATCTCAATTTCTTTCAATCCGCCAATCAACTTCAACCGTTGACACAGCGCCTTCAAGTCGATGTGCGGCACATGAATCTCAACTCCAAACTTCTTGAGTTTGGGCAAATCATACGAACTTCCGTTAAACGTCACAATCAACTGATATTTCCCTAATTCTTGATGAACCGTATCCTTCTCCAAGTGCACGCCACGAACAAACGTTTTGCTCTCATACTTGTCAAACAAGGTAAGTACAATAATACCTCGCGAATCCGCTTCAATATCTAAAAAACAAACATCTCGAAAGTGCGGATAGAGTCTCCACATCTCTCGCTGCGGTAATAACTCGGCAAAATAATTCGGATTCTTATGAACAAGCGCATCCTGTGCAAGCAGAAGCTGTCGATCGTAATACGCTTTTTTTGTGGCTGAAATGCCTTTGATGCGCTCACTTTTAAGAAAGTCATCCCATGTACGGATTCCTGTGTCGTGCAGCTTCTTTTCTTTCGCCGGGCTTATTCCTTCAAGAAATGCGAAGCAGTGAGTGAGCATGGCTTCTTTTGAATGAGGTTATTCATTTAATTATCGTTCGTACAGTTCTTCTCTATTGAATTCATAATTACCGAGAGGAAATCCTTTCTTCATCAATTCTAATTGTCGTTGAGCTATCTTTTGCTGTTGTCTATCGTTCGTAGGTCGTCTATCTTTCCCTGCTTTTTTAATTGTTCTTTTGCCGTAGTTAGTCATGCTTTGGAACACCTAATACTTAGTTTATACTCACTACTCAAACATCTTCTTGGCAGCTTTAACAGATTCTTGTACATCTTCCAGCGTGAGATTCAAGTCAACATTATGCTCGCCAAGCAAATCAAAAAACTCACTTAAAGTAACTCCTGCAAGCCGTGATCCTAATCCTAAGCTGACTTTTCCATTCTTATAAAGCTCAACTGCGCGATGTTTTTTACCGGCATCAACAAGATCTCGCACTACTTCTGATTTTGTCTGATGGGTTATTTTTCTAAATCGATCTATCATTTCAGTATCCAATCGTGCTGCCACAATATTCATTTTCTCACCTGATTCTCAAAATGCATAATTATTTCTTTCCTATATCTTCCTATTTTTCTTAATTGCTCTATTTTTTCAAGCGCAGTAGTTTTATCAATCAGCTTCGCATTATAGAGGCTAATTGTAATTGCTAATGCACCCCCTACGGAAATCCCTTCGAGTTTGCATAACTTCATAAGCTCGGCATCATCCGTAATAACAATACTATGCTTCTTGGGGTCGTACTGAGCATAAACTTCAGCCTCCCCCTTGTCGAGCCTAAATTCAGTTATTGCATATGCATACTTCATTTCGTCTTTTGATTTAACAATTTGGATGAATTGTTCGTCAATCATTTTCTTGATAAGTCGCGCATCAAAAGTCTCCTTTGCAAGTACTGTCTCATGATAAACTTCGATGGGGATTTGTATCTTCTTCACTTGTTCCAACCACATTCTCAGCAATGAAACGCGTGCGAGCAAGATTAGACTTGATGCATTTGACAAAGGCATACTCATTTAACAATTGTAAACAAATGTATATATAAATCTTTCTTATTTTAAAATCACTTGATCTATTATCACTTTTTTACTTTTTAACCCACTTTTCTCGCTCAATTCGTTCCAAAAATGAAACACTGTTCCAAAAACAGAACACTTATAAATAAAATCTGTATCCTTTCCTTCAATGAAAGAGGTTGTACTGCGGCTCATAGATCCAAAAATAGTTGCAGTGCTCACCGTTCTCGCCCAATCAAAAGACGTCTATCTTCGCGAATGCGCAAAACTTTCAAACACGCCTCCTTCTACAACCCTCCGCATTCTTGATCAGTTAGCGTCGATGAACCTCGTTCACATCGAGCAGATCAAGCATCTCAAACTCTATTCTTTCGCAGACACCGATGACGCGCGTGACTTGAAATCGCTGCTCCGGAAGGTGAAATCATGAGCCGCGGAGCGATGAAAATTGGTATACTTTTCGTCCTGATAGTCTTCGCATCGCTCTATCTGGTTTCATTGTTAGGCGATGGCATCACCGGATTTGCCGTGCTCGAAACGGGCGCGATTATATCGTCGAATACGACGCTGGATTTAGGTGATTCGGTGACGTCGATGCGGGTGACGGGTTCGATCTCTGGATCAGGGAATGTTGTTCTTTATCTCGATGGAAAAGTTGTTGTGGATAGTGCTTTACTCAATACTTCACTGGAGAATTATTGTCAGGATACGTGCTCGAATGTGATTGGCTCAACGCTGACTGCGGTTGTTGATGGGGATGTGCTCTTAGTGATTACTGCTTTTAATTATACGAGCGATACAATTGTAACGATACCAGAAGAAGCACAAACGAATGAAAC
>Ga0209542_10012178_pt1 | contig 15105 bp, 9 predicted proteins | sample RifCSPhighO2_01_FD_184028 | JGI IMG/M metagenome (GOLD analysis project Ga0209542, IMG submission 184028) | Soil microbial communities from Rifle, Colorado - Rifle CSP2_plank highO2_0.1 (SPAdes) (version 2) | ecosystem: Environmental > Terrestrial > Deep subsurface > Rock core/Sediment ...
CTACCGGCGGGACGATCTTTATGCTAAACTATTGACATTATTCACCCAACGACAGGTCCTCGAATAGGTCTCTGTCCTAGTCTTGAACCATAATTAATAGCCTAGCAATTTTTTGATTTTATCATGCTGGCGAATCTTTTCGTGGGCCTTGGCCTCGATCTGACGGATACGCTCTCGCGTCACACCAAACTCCCGTCCCACTTCTTCGAGTGTGCGCATCACGCCGTCGGTTAGACCGTGACGCATTTCGAGAATCCGACGTTCTTTTGGCGAGAGATCACGAAGAATTTCTTGAATCTGATCTCGAAGGATTCGCCGAGCTACATCTTCCCCGGGTGAGGTCATTTTCGTATCCGGGATAAATTCTCCGATCGTTGATTTCTCTTCTTCGCTGTTGGTGGGTTTATCAAGAGAAGTAGTGCTCTGGTCAATTTTCTCAATCATTATCACTTTTTCAACGTCTATCCCCATTTCGGTCGCGATTTCAGCCGATAATGGTTCTCGTCCAAGATCTTGAGTTAAACGGCGCACCACTTGTTTGTATTTAGCAATCGTTTCAACCATGTGGACGGGGATTCGGATCGTTCGTGATTGATCAGCAAGAGCGCGAGTGACGGCTTGTCTAATCCACCAAGTGGCGTAAGTAGAAAATTTATACCCCCTTGTCCAATCAAACTTCTCCACCGCCTTGAAGAGACCGAGATTTCCTTCCTGAATTAAATCGAGCAAAGTAAGATTGTTACTTCGACCAATATAACGCTTAGCGATCGAGACTACGAGACGAAGGTTGGCGTTGGCCAAAGTCCGTTTAGCCTCATTGTCACCTTGTAGAATACGCCGAGCCAATTCTCGTTCTTCGGCCGCGGAGATAAGTTTGTGACGACCAATTTCTTTAAGGTACATCTGGACCGAATCAAGACCGGTGCTAGCGTAACGATCGTTTTTTAATTTACCGGGGAGAGCATCACCACTTAAATCATCTAAGAAGCCGCTTTCTTCTAATACATCGATCCCGGCTAATTCCAAACGTTCATATAGTTGATCGAGGAAAGTGATGTCGGTTTCGATTGTCGGAAACTCTTTCAAGAGTTCACCATAAGTAATGAATCCTCTCTGTCGTCCACGAGTAAGGAGCATCTCTGCCTTGGCTTCTTGATTCTTCTTATTTTTCGGCCTAGACGTAATTGTCAGCGTTTTTTTAGAAACCTTTTTTGGTTTTAACCGACGCTTTTTTATTGTTTTCTTTTTCATGGTTTATTATTGAGTTGTTGTGATAATTCCTGACACCGTTTAAGATACTGGTCTAATAATTTTGACTCGGTCTTCGGGTCAAGAGATTTCAATCGGCGGACGGTTTCAGCCAGTTCTTCGCGCCAAGTTTCTTCTCGCCATTCATTGAGAAGACCCGACAAAGCGGTAGCTAAATCGGTTACTCCACCGTAAGTAATTTCGGCCATCAGAGCTTGCTCTGATTCTCGTTCCCGAGATTCACTTCGTCGTTGATCAAAGAGATCTTTCCCCCAGTATTTGATAACCGATGTCTTAATTCCTTCATTACTACTCCCCTGCCAAGCAACGAAGCCGAGAATGAGTGTCTCTAACCGGTTCCGCCGAGTGGGTAGTGGTGCGATCGAAGAAACCGTGGCACTTGTCTTTCCCGTCATCGGTTCATTTGTTTTCAAAACTTTAGTTCGACTGACACCATCTCGAATTATCGCTTCGGGAAGTTCAACTAGGTCAGCGATATTTTTGATAAAATAAGCTTGGTCAATCGGATTGGCTAAAGCTGATAAATATGGGTAGACTTCTTCTTCGATTTGATGGGCCATTTCACGTTGTCCCAAACCACGCCGTTTAATTACGGTGATCAAGAAATCAATAACATGGAAAGTTTGACCAAGGGATTTTTCCCACATGACTTTCGATTCACGGATAACATCGGCCGGATCTTTATCATTTGGAAGAGTGACTACTTGCACCTCTAACCCTCGCTCTAGAGCCAAAATAATTGCTCGATTCGAGGCCTTGATGCCCGCGGCATCACCATCGAAAGCCATGATAATTTTTTTCGTTAAACGACGAATCAAATCTAAATGGAATCCGGAGAGAGCCGTCCCGGAGACGGCGACGGTTTCAGCGATTCCCGCTTGATGTGACAACACAGCGTCAAATTGACCTTCGACCAATACGCATCGATCAATGCGTCGCATGGCGAGCTTTGCTCGATCAAAGAGATAGAGGGTTCGTGATTTATCGTAAAGTAAGGTATCAGGACTATTTATATATTTGGCTTCAGTTGATGTTGGTGTTACCGTCGGTTCGACACTAAATAGGCGTCCCGAGAAAGCAATCGTTCGTCCAGCACTATCGGTAATTGGAAACATAATTCGATGGCGAAATCGGTCGAAAATTCTTGCCCCACGATTAGACCGAGCAACTAAACCAGAATGATCAAGATCTCTTTCGGTAAAATTTCGACCAAGAAGATAATCCGTCAATCCACGCCAATCGACAGTCGCCAACCCAAGTCGAAAACTAGAGATTGTTTCTGAATTTAATCCCCGTTCTTTCAGATAAGCAAGAGCCCCTGGTGTTTTCTCTAAATTAGCAACAAAGTAAGTTACGGCCGCCTCCATCACCGCATGGAGACGTTCTTTGGCGTCTGCCGCTTCACGATTAATTGGTTCAAGGGTCACTCCGGCGCGAAGGGCCAAAACTTTCAACGCACCTAGAAAATCTAAACCTTCAATTTCTTCGACAAAAGTAAAAATGTCACCACCACGATTACAACCAAAACAATGATAAGTCTCGCGAGTTGGCGAAACATAAAAAGAGGGGGTCTTCTCGGTGTGGAAAGGGCAACGAGCCCGACAATTAGCGCCAGCTTTTTCAAGTGTTAAGTAAGAACTGACGACATCAACGATGTTTAATCGGGATTTAACCTGTTCAACAGTTGATGGCATGCAAATAATTTAGGCCACGGACGGAATATTGTAATCGGCCTTTAGGCCAGTGCCGGCTGGAATAAGTCGTCCCACAATCACATTTTCTTTAAGACCATGGAGACAATCAAGTCCTCCCCGCAAAGCTGTTTTAATAAGCATTTTAGTTGATTGCTGGAAAGATACTGCGGCCAAGAAACTACTTGACGTTAGAGATACATCCGAAATTCCGAGTAAGAGTGGCTCAGCGGTTGCCACTTCGGAGTTCGCCTTTTTCATTCGAGTATTATTCGCCATAAGAAGTTCGTGCTCCACCACATCACCGGTTTCAAATTGGGTTCCACCAGCAGTCTTGATTCGATAACGAGAAAACATTTGTCGGATAATAACTTCAATATGCTTGCGAGCAATTGAGGCTCCTTGAAGTTCATAAATATTGCTAATCTCGGTAATAATATACTCTTCGGTGGCCGCTCGACTAGCATAACGAAAGAGAGTGGTGAGATTGGCCGAACCATCAGTAAGAATTTGACCAGGAATAATCGAGTCACCAATCTTAACCAAAATTGAGCGACCGAGCGGCACCTTATACTCCACCGTTTCATGAGTGGTTTTAGAAGATTTCTTATCGTTCTCCGCTCGGTCAATCAGAATTATGATCGCTTGTTCTTTCTCCGAAGTTTGAATTTCACTCACTAAACCAGTCACCTCACTTACCACCGCTGCTCGCTTTGGATTACGGCGTTCAAATATTTCTTCAACTCGCGGTAATCCACCAACGATATCACCACCAACATCAACGCCGCCGGCATGTTTAGTTCGCATTGTAAGCTGGGTTCCGGGCTCACCAATTGCTTGAGCGGCCACAATGCCGACGGCTTCACCAATTTCAACTAGACGACCACGTCCGGGATCGGTGCCATAACATTGTTGGCAGATGCCTCGCACTGACTGGCAAGTTAAAACGGTCCGAACATGGGCTTCTTCAATTGTTGAATTTCCAATTTCTCGAGCCTCGGTCGCCGTTACTAAATGACCTTTCTTAAATAGAATTACCCCCGTTGCTGTTTTTAAATCTTGAGCTAATACTCGACCGCGAATTAAACTGCCAATTCCAGTTTCAAGATTCGAAACATTTTCTGGCATCAAACGTTTTCCCTGTTTATCGCCGCAATCTTTTTCGGTCACAATTACTTCTTGGGCCACATTAACTAGTCGCTGGGTTAAGTAACCAGCCTTGGCTGTATTTAGCGCGGTGTCGACCAAACCTTTCCGTGAGCCGTGAGTGGTCATGAAGAATTCAAGTGGTGAAAGTCCTTCTTTATAAGACGGAATAATAGGAAAATCGAGAGTTTGGCCTGAAGGATTAACGATCAACCCTTTCATCCCCGACATTTGAGTAACTTGGCTAATTGAACCTCGGGCACCAGAATTCAACATGTACATGACCGATCCTAAAGGGTTAAGGCTGGTCGGCAAGAGTTTTTCAATTTGGCTACGAGCGTGAATCCAGACTTTAATATTCATTCGATATTTCTCATCGTGAGATAAGAGGCCCTCCTCATACATTTTTTCTAACTTGATGCTTTCCGCTCGAGCGACACTGACAATCGGTGCTTTCCCTTCTGGGACCAACATATCATCTATTCCCCAAGTAATTCCTGATCGAGTGGCATAATAGAAACCAAGCCCCTTGATCCCATCGAGAATCTCGCCCATTTGTTCAATCGGATAGGTGGCAATTAGATCATCAACCAAACGAGTCATTTCTTTGCTATTAATTTCAGTGTTGATAAAATGGAATTGAGCCGGGAGAATTTCATTAAAGAAAATTCGACCAACCGAAGTTTCAACAAAAGACTCAGTCGAAGATTGAAGTTTAGATTCCCCCGCTGTTTGAACTTTTATTGGTGCTCGGAGATCAATCAAACCATAATTCTGAGCGGTAATGGCTTCTTGGAAGTTAGAGAAGATACGACCCCGGCCAATTGCTTCAGACATTATTTTAGTCACCCAATAACAACCGAGAACAATGTCGAGCTTGAGAGAAATAATTGGATTACCGTTACCGGGTTTAAGAATATTTTTATCAGCGGCGATAATTTCTCTCGCTTCGCGTTGAGCGGCGTCAGAGAGAGGCACATGAACCGCCATCTGGTCACCGTCGAAATCAGCGTTGAAAGCGCTACAAACGAGCGGATGAATTTGAATGGCGTTACCCTCAATCAGAACTGGACGGAAAGCTTGGATCCCAAGGCGGTGAAGAGTCGGAGCCCGATTCAAGAATACGTAACGATTACGAATAACGTTCTCGAGAATTTCCCAAACTTCCGGAATCTGGTCATCAATTAGACGATTCGCGCCTCGGATATTGAATGCTAATTCTTGTGCCAAAATGTTCGAGATAACAAACGGTCGGAAGAGTTCAAGGGCCATATGTTTTGGTAATCCACACTCCGATAATTTAAGGGTTGGCCCAACAACAATAACCGATCGACCAGAATAATCAACTCGTTTACCAAGCAGATTCTGCCGGAAACGCCCTTGCTTACCTTTCAGATTATCCGAGAGTGATTTGAGTGGGCGACGTTGAGCTTGATTGATCACGCCACTCGTTTTCCTAATAGAGTTATCAATGAGGGCATCGACCGCCTCCTGAAGAATACGTTTCTCGTTACGGAGAATCACTTCTGGTGCATCAAGTTCAAGTAACTTTTTCAAACGATTATTGCGATTGATTACTCGGCGATAAAGATCATTTACATCACTAGTGGCGTGACGACCACCGTCAAGCGGCACGATCGGTCGAAGATCCGGCGGGATAACTGGGATCGTTGTCAGAAACATCCATTTTGGATGAACCTTGGAACGTTCGAGTGAGCGCACTAAATTATAACGCTTTTGAATTTTGCCCCGTTCGAGAGCACTTGCTTTAGTCAATTGACCTTCGAGTTCTGTGGCCAACTTGGCTAAATCAAGAGTCTGGAAAATTTTATAAACCGCCTCGGCGCCGATACTTGCCCCAAAAACAGAACTATACTTGAGAGAAAAGCGATGATAGGTCACTTCGTCTAAAACTTGACCCCAAGCTAGCCGCCCCAATTGGCGTTTAGCTTCAGCCATCGATTCGCGCAAGCGCTCGCGGCTACGTTCGTCCTGAAGAGATTTAGTTTTAATTTTATACTCGCGTTCAATCTCTTTTATCACTCGGGTTTTCTCTTCTTCATCCACCGTAGTAATAATGTAACCAGCAAAATAAACTACTTTTTCAAGATCAGTAATTGAAAGGTTGAGGAGAAGTCCCATTCGCGAGGGAACACTGCGGAGAAACCAGATATGCGATACGGGACTCGCCAATTCAATATGACCCATTCGCTCGCGACGAACAATCGAACGCGTCACTTCAACTCCACAGCGTTCACAAATAATATCTTTGTAACGGATCCGGCGATATTTGCCACAATAACATTCATAGTCTTTTTCGGGGCCGAAAATCCGTTCGTCGAAAAGACCGCCACGCTCCGAGCGACCGGTACGATAATTGATTGTCTCGGCCTTGGTTACCTCACCGTGTGACCAAGCTCTGATTCTTTCCGGCGAAGCAAGCTTGAGGGAAATAGCGTTCCAGTCGCCGGGCGGGGAGAATCCAGATTCTCCACCATGTTTGGGCTGGTCGGGAGCGACAAGTGGTAATCCCGCAACTGGCAAATTGGCTTTTTTATTAAACATCGTAAAGATTAAAGTTTTTTAAGTTCCACATCGAGGGCCAAACCGCGAAGTTCATTAAGCATTACATTGAATGACGCTGGTAGATTAGGTTCGCGGATCATTTCGTTTTTAATAATTGAATCGAAAGCCTGCGATCGTCCAATAATGTCATCTGATTTAATAGTGATCATCTCACGCAAGGAGTAAGCTGCCCCATAACCCTCGAGGGCCCAGACTTCCATCTCTCCAAAGCGTTGGCCACCGCGTTGAGCCTTCCCCCCAAGTGGTTGTTGGGTGATAAGCGAATAAGGACCAATCGATCGCATGTGAATCTTATCCTCAACCATGTGATCAAGTTTCAGAATATACATGTAACCCAAGGCGATATCTTCTTCGAAACGTTGCCCCGTCTGGCCATCAAAAAGAGGAACCTTCCCCGAGGTCGGGTAGCCGGCCTCCACCAATTCCTTTTTAATTTCAGCATCTTTAACACCCATAAAAGGCGAGGTAATGGCTTGATAACCAAGCGTGTGAGCGGCGAGACCTAAATGCATTTCGAAAATTTGCCCAAGATTCATTCGACTCGGCACACCAAGTGGTGTAAGAATAATATCGACCGGTGTGCCATCGGCAGTATAAGGCATGTCTTCTTCCGGCAGGATTCGAGCAATGACCCCTTTATTACCATGCCGACCACAAAGCTTGTCGCCAACCGAAATATTTCGGATCTCGGCAATCTCAACGTGAATTCGTTTGGTAATTCCCGATTCGAGTTTGTCTCCTTGTTCACGAGAAAAAATTCTGACCCCAACAACCTTTCCTTGTTTACCATTGGGAACACGCTTGGATGTATCCTTAACATCGCGAGCTTTGTCGCCAAAGATAGAACGGAGTAAACGCTCTTCGGGTGTCAATTCAGTCTCACCCTTAGGTGTAATCTTGCCCACAAGGATATCATTCGGTTGAACCTCGGCCCCGATGCGAACGATTCCCTCTTCGTCAAGATTTTTAAGTTTAGCCTCACCAACATTCGGAATGTCAGGTGTCGTCACCTCCGGCCCCAGTTTGGTATCGCGAACATTAGTTTTAAATTCTTCGATATAAACACTGCTGAAAATTTGCCGCTTAACTAACCGTTCGGAGATAATAATCGCGTCCTCATAATTAGCTCCACCCCAAGACATAAACGCGACCAGAACATTTTGCCCCACGGCTAGTTGTCCGTTGACACTTGAAGAAGTGTCGGCCAACAAGTCTCCTAACTTCACCTTATCGCCAACCATTACTGCCGACCGTTGATGGAAAACGGTGTTGTCATTCGTCTTACGGAAAGTGATCAAATTATATTCATCGGTCTCTTGGCCATCCTTATCAACAGTCACTACAATTTTCAGAGCGTCGACTTGCTTTACCACTCCAGCCCGACGAGCAAGAACGACACGACCAGAATCTAATGCCACTTGACTCTCCATGCCTGTCGCCACCAGAGGGAATTCTGGTGCGATGCATGGAATCGCTTGCTTTTGCATGTTCGAACCCATGAGCGCACGGTTGGCATCATCATGTTCCAAGAACGGAATGAGGGAAGTGGCCAGAGAGAAGGCCTGGTGAGGAGCCACATCGATCAATTCCACCCTCTCACGCTCCATCATGGTTGATTTACCAGCCATACGTACTTCGATTTGATCTTCAATGAGTTTAAGCTTTTCATCGTAAGGCACACTACTATGGGCAATCACATATTTTTCTTCCTCTAAAGCATTAAGATAAATAATTTCATCGGTAATACGCCCCTTCTTAACTTTGCGATACGGTGTTTCGAGAATACCGAAATCAGTGACTTTCGAATAATTCGAGAGATGGAGAATCAGACCGATATTTGGTCCTTCGGGGGTGTGAATCGGGCAAATTCGACCATAATGCGAAGTGTGAACATCGCGTACCTCGAGACCAGAACGCTTGCGCGTCAACCCCCCGGGACCAAGAGCTGACAAGGTTCGAAGATGTTCAATCTCACTTAAAATATTTTTCTGATTCATGAATTGCGACAATTGGTTGGTGGTAAAAAATTCTTTAAGTCGCGCTTGCAGTGGTCGTGGACTAATGAATTGGATCGGGAGAAGAGCATTTGAATCGATAGTCGACATTCGATCTTGAATATTGCGCCTCATTTGAATCATTCCCACGCGCAGTTTCTGCTGAAGCATTTCTCCCACACAACGAATTCGGCGAAGGCCGAGGTGATCAATATCATCGCCCACTGCATCTTTGGTGTGATTCAGAGTGACGATATGCGAAATAATCACCACGATGTCTTCCATCGTGACAGTTCGAAGCTCACCTTTCTCGGCTTCAGTGCCAGCATGAAATCGCTCATTGAGGCGCAAACGACCAACTACCGAGAGATCATACTTCTCCCGACTAAAAAGAGCCGTGATAAATTCACGCGCCGAGGCCACCGAAGCAAGATCGCTATCGCGGAGACGACGATAAATCTCCAGGAAGGCTTCGTCGGCTGAAGTGGTGATGTCCCGAGCGAGAGTCTTGGTCACATAGGGCAAAGCTTCAGGAATCTTAGTAAATAAGGCCTTGATATCATCATTGGTTAAACTTTTACCCACTAAATCAGCGAAGATTTTAAGCAAATAAGTAAAAGGGAATTTACGTTTGCGATCGATGCGCACATAAATACAATCGTCGCTCTCGGTCTCAAACTCAACCCAAGCGCCACCAGCCGGGATAATTTTGGCGCCAAAAAATTTACGATTACGCAACTCATTCTCGGTAAAAAAAACACCGAAACTCCGAGCCAATTGGGGCACCACGACTCGCTCATTACCATTGATAATGAAGGTGCCGTGCTCGGTCATGAGTGGGAAGTCGGCGAGGAAAATTTCTTGTTCCTTATCCTGCTTTAATATTTTGTTGGTGAGTTTAACCCGAACACGCAGAGGAGCCTCATAAGAGAGCTGGTTCTGGGCGGCATGATATTCATCAAATTTTGGTTTATCGAGGTCGAAGCTGACAAACTCGAGGTCAAACTTCTTCTCCGAATAATCTTTGATAGGTGAGAATTCTCGGAACAACTCCTTCAAACCACTGGTGGTCAACCAATGGTAAGAAGACTTCTGAACTTCGATTAAATCAGGGAGGGGGAGAAGCGGTGGACGATATTCGGAAAAATACTTCTTGGGTAATTCCTGGTGGATAGAACGCATGAGAAATAGAAAAATGGGATGCGACGATTGGTTATTGTTTAATATTAGAAAACAAAACTCCGCCGTTTCATCCTGAAGAGAAACCGGCGTATTATAAGCGCAAAATCGTAGTCATTGCCAATCGCAACACAATCTCACAATGGTGACAACATCCTATACCCTCCTAAAATTTTGTCAACCCTGTCAACTACGAGATGTGGATAACTTCAAATTTGGGCGGAAAAGAAATTTGTTAAAGAGCCATTCTCAAAATGGGAGGCAATGCTTCCCGCCAATGCTCGTTATTTTTATTTTAGCACTCAACAGGCGCGATAAGTATTAATCTTCGCTTAGTGACATGTCTAATCCAATCTTTTTGCTTGAGATCTGACAGCCCACCTTTCATATTTATCTGGTGGCATAAACCGCTTGAGTTACAGTCACAGCTTCATTATCAGACCTCAACAAACTATCGTTGCATAATTGAGACGAGATTTGATAGTAAGTAAAGATAGCATCTTTAATGATTGACAGGGTTTCCTTCACATCATTACCACCAGTAATAATTCCGTCGGCATTAGTAGATTCAGCCGTCCAACGGCCGTCGGGATAATGTTCAATATTAAATTTAATTCCACCGTTTATTTGACGAATTTCTTCGAGCATACGAACAACATTGGGATGCCATTTTTCGTCAAAGTGAAACCCCATCGGAGCATAGGTCAAATTTACCAAAGTTTTAGCCTTAGGTCAATTAAACATTCATAACCTTTTTGTCTAGCTTCCAATCATCAATCTTCTGATGATGACCGGAGAGGAGGATTTTCGGCACGCGGTAACGGTGACCCTTGATAGTGATAACTTCCGGCCGAGTGTAAACATCATGACTCACAATACGCTTCTCTTCGACCGACAAATCGTCGCCAAGCACACCCGGCAAACGACGAGTCACTGCGTCAAGTATAATTAACGCGGGTAATTCACCACCGGTCACAGTGTAATTACCAATCGATATCTCTTGCGCCTTAAGTATTTTTTTCACCCGCGCGTCAATTCCTTCATAACGACCGGCAATGAGAATAAGCGGCATCCTTTGCTTCGCCCATTGTTCAGCCAGTTTATTGGTAAACTCTTTACCCCCGGGCGAGAGAATAACAACTTTGGCTTTGGGAGCTTGGCGTTTTGCAACGGCAACAGCACGGATTACTGGTTCGGCGCGAATCACCATCCCGGGGCCGCCACCGTAGGGTCGATCGTCAACACGGTAACGCTTGCCGCCGTACTTTTTAAGATCATGGACTGAGACTCGAACCACGCCCCGACGACAAGCCCGGGCAACAATCGACTCGGCGAAATACGGCTCAACGAGTTTCGGAAATAATGTAACAATATGGAAATTCAATCGGGAGAGACGAATTACTCCTTTAGATCATTGATCGCTTCGTCAACGGAATCGGAAGCACTCTTCATCTCTGGGCGAGTACCGCCTTCAGGTTCATTAATTTTTAGATTAACACGGGCATTATTCTTCATCCCCACCACACGCAAGAGAGTACGAATGGCCTTAGCCGTGTTCCCTTGCCGGCCAATGATCTTACCCATATCTTCCGGGTGAACATCGAGTGACAGCAAAACACCCATCTCGTCAACCTTACGACTCAATTTAACATCTTCAGGATGATCCACTAATGATTTTACCACCTGCGAGAGAAACTCTTGATCCATGTAATTTTCAGCCATAAAAATCTTCAATGAATTACTAAATGTGCAGTGATTCGACTAAACTGCTGGGTTTGATGATAGCAAAAAGTGAAATTAAAGAGAAATCGGGATGGGGATTTCAGGGAGAGCAACTTCTGCCGGTTTTTCAATCTCGACTGGAATTTCGGTGGATGTTCCCACTGACACCTCGGCCTTCGGCTTCCGCTTGGGTAGCACATTCACCTTAGCACCAGTCAAAATCTTGGCATCAATGAGAAGGTTGTGGACCGTACCTGAAGCTTGAGCCCCAACCGAGAGCCAGTGTTTAATTCGTTCGGCCTTGAGGGCTGGTTTTCCCCGACGCGGATCGTAGGACCCGAGCACTTCAAGCGTACAACCACTCTGTGGCCCGCGCCGCCGACCCACCACCACGAGCCGAAAAGCTGTCTCGTGTTTGCGCCCTACCCGCTGTAACCTAATTCGTAACATGGACTAGAGACTAGCATGTGAATGATAAAAAGGCAAACAAAAAGAGACCGCTAGACAATCAAGCGATCTCAATCATTAAAAGAAATTAGGGGGTAGGACAGAGACTTCCGCTCTAACTGGCCCGTCGGCTAAACAAGACTATGATCACTCGTCTCACGGCGCCCCATTCTTAACTCTCTGTTTTTGCCAGCCATTTTTTTAATTTGAGCAACTACTCAAACAATGCTATGGTAACAAATGTGAAAGAAAAATATATTGAAGGGATAATTCGCATCTCCGTCAAAGGAATTGGTTATGTTAGTACTGATTCTAAAGCTCCCGCAATTGAGATTGACTCGCTCAATCTCAAAACCGCGCTCCACGGCGACCGCGTTCGTGTGCTCATTCATCCCGAAGCGGTCACGCCTAAAAATGGTTTTGAAATCAATCAAACTGGCGAAGTAGCCGAGATTCTCGAACGAAAAAAACTTGAATTCGTTGGCACCTTAGAAAGTCAAGACAATCTCTTCTATCTCGTGCCAGACGATAAACGGGTTTATAAAGATATTTTGATTAACCCTAGTAATTTGAAGGGCGCAACCGCTGGTGACAAAGCCTTAATTCACATCATTAAATGGGCTGATCCGAAAAAGGATCCCCTGGGCGAAGTACTAGAAATAATCGGTAAACCAGGGACACACGAAACCGAGATGCTTTCCATCATCTACGATCGCGGTTTCAAATCAATTTTTCCGAAAGCTGTTGAAGATGAGGCGATAACACTCAAGGCGATCGAAATGAAAGCTCAACCAGAAGAAGCCAAACGCCGGCGAGATTTTCGTCATATCCCAACTTTTACTATTGATCCTATTGATGCTAAAGACTTTGACGACGCTTTGTCTTTCCAAACCTTAAAAGATGGCAACCATGAAGTGGGTATTCACATCGCCGATGTCTCACACTATGTCCACCTGGGGACAGCGCTTGATCAAGAAGCGCAGAAACGCGCTACGTCCATTTATCTTGTTGATCGCACTATTCCCATGCTTCCTGAAATATTATCGAATGACCTATGCAGTTTAAAACCGAATGAAGACAAACTCACTTTCTCGGTCATCGTCACAATGTCGCCCACCGGCGAAATCTTGAAAACTAATTTTGAGAAAACGATTATCCGTTCAGCCAAACGATTCACTTACGAAGAGGGACAAGTGACTCTTGACAAGCAAGAAGGAGTATTCGCGCTAGAACTCCTTGCGCTCAATCAACTCGCTTATGCCCTCCGCGCTAAGAAGATTGCCGCCGGCGCTATCACTTTCGAAAATGAGGAAATTAAATTCACCCTCGATCCAACTGGCCAACCGATTAGTGTTTATAAAAAAATGCGGACTGACATTCATCTCTTGATTGAAGACTTTATGCTTCTTGCTAATCGGCTGGTGGCCGAATATGTCTCGAAACTCGTAGGTGACAAATCCGGCCGCTTCGTCTATCGCGTTCACGACTTGCCGGACCGCGAACGGCTCGAAACTCTTGCCACCTTCGTTCGTCCTTTAGGTTATCGCCTGCCAATAACTAAAGAAGGGATAAACGGTCAGGCAATTAATGCCTTTCTTCAATCCGTTGCTGGCACGCCAGAAGAAGTAATGGTCCGGACGGCGACAATGCGAGCGATGGCTAAAGCAATTTATGATACAAAAAATATCGGGCATTATGGCCTCGCCTTCGCGCATTATACCCACTTCACTTCGCCGATCCGTCGCTACCCAGATGTGATGGTTCATCGTCTGCTCGATCTCTATCGTCGCGGCGAAACCCCCGTTCCCACCCTACTCACCGAATATCACCGCCTCGCCGCTTACGCCTCGATGCGCGAGGTTGAAGCGCAAGATGCCGAACGCGATTCAATTCGCTATAAACAGATTGAATTCATGGAAACCAAAATTGGTCAAGTGGTAAACGGGGTGATCTCTGGTCTTGCCAAGTGGGGAATATTTATTCAAGAAACCGAAACTCTTGCCGAAGGGATGGTGCGTTTGGCAGTACTCAAAGATGACTTTTATATCTTCGATGAGAAAAATTATGCGATGGTTGGTAAGAATACTGGCAAGAAGTATCGCCTCGGCGACCCCGTGCGCATCAAAGTAATTAAAACTGACCTCCCTGCGCGGATGATTGACTTCGAGTTTGTGTAAAATGACTACTGCTTCGCGTACCCTACGGCCTGATCAAGTTTGATGGAGAGGAGACGCGAGACGCTGTCCTGACCCATGGTGACACCGTAGATCACGCCGGCATGGGACATCGTCTCGCGGTTATGAGTGATTAAAATCAGTTGCGAATGTTCAGCGAGAGTCTCCACCATCTCGCCATAGCGACGCGAGTTGGCCTCATCAAGCGCAGCATCGGTTTCGTCAAGGATGAGAAAGGGGGGTGGGTTCACTTGCGACATCGCGAAGAGAAGCGCGATTGAAGTGAGAGCACGTTCACCGCCCGAGAGCATCTGCAGTCCACGAATGCGCTTGCGCGGCAAACTAATCGACACTTCTACGCCACGCGCTTCTCTTTTTTCTTCAGTATTATCCCCATCTCCATCGAGGTTTCTCCCCTCCCCTTCTTCCTCTTCGCGATCTCCCCCTTCCCGCTCTATGGTCAGAGAGAGTGACGCCACGCCACCATCAAAGAGAGTAGTGAAAAATTCTTGGAACTGGTGACTGATCTTCTCGAGTCCCCGTTCAAATTCAATCGCGCACTTCTCTTTAAGGTCAACAAGGATTTTCTCCAGCGAGATGATACTCTTACTCAAATCTTCCATCTCCCGCAGAAGGAAAACGTCTCGTTCACTTACCTGCTTATATTCAATTAACACATCGCTACTCTCCACCCCCATATCTTCGAGCTGGATTTTGAGTCGCTCAATTTGTCGATGGAGGACCGCCTGCTTCTCTCGATCGACGGCAACATCAACTCCCTGGTTATCACTATCAACATAATGTAAAAGTTCGCGATCAGTGAGAAGCACAGCTTCCTCGAGCTCGGTTTGAAAGCGCGCTTCGTCGCGCGTCAAAGTTTCTTCGCGCGCCGCATTC
>Ga0209542_10012179_pt1 | contig 15105 bp, 18 predicted proteins | sample RifCSPhighO2_01_FD_184028 | JGI IMG/M metagenome (GOLD analysis project Ga0209542, IMG submission 184028) | Soil microbial communities from Rifle, Colorado - Rifle CSP2_plank highO2_0.1 (SPAdes) (version 2) | ecosystem: Environmental > Terrestrial > Deep subsurface > Rock core/Sediment ...
ATTTTAAATTTAGGCACGAAGTTAATCAAGCAACACGTGAATTTCTAAACAAAAATCATTTTATAGAAATAGAAACACCATTATTAGTAAGAGCAACACCAGAAGGCGCTCGTGATTATATTGTTCCATCAAGAGTAAATTCAGGAAAATTTTATGCTCTACCTCAATCACCACAGTTATATAAACAAATTTTAATGATTTCAGGGTTTGATCGTTATTACCAATTAGCAAGATGTCTAAGAGATGAAGATTTAAGGCAAGATAGACAACCAGAACACACACAAATTGATCTAGAGATGTCCTGTGTAACATCAGAAGATATAATAAACCTAGTTGAAAATCTCTATAAAGATATCTTCCAAAAAATTCTAAAAATTAATCTCAAAAAATTCCCAAGGCTTACATACAAAGAAGCAATGGACAAATATGGAACAGATAAACCAGACTTAAGATTTGATTTAGAATTAATAAACATAACAGATATAGCAAAAAAATCAGATTTCCAAGTATTCAAGAATGCCCCATTAATCAAATGTATAAATGTAGAGAAATGTAAATTTTCAAGAAATGAAATTGATTCATTAATAGATTTTTCAATAAAACAGGGAGCTAAAGGTCTTGCATGGATGAAATACAACGGTAAATCCTTAGAATCCTCTATTGTAAAATTCTTCCCAGAGAAAATACAAAAAGAAATTATTAAAAAAACAAAAGCTAAAAAAGATTCTCTATTGCTTTTCATAGCAGATGAAGAAAAAATAGTTAATAGCATATTATCAAAATTAAGAATAGAAATAGCTAAAAAACTAAATCTTATAACAAAAGAATTCAAATTTTGTTGGGTCACTGACTTTCCATTATTCTCATGGAATGAAGAAGAAAACAAATGGGATGCAGAACACCATATCTTCTCTATGCCAACAAAAGAAACAATAAAATACTTAGAAAAAGATCCTTCAAAAGTTATTGGAGACCTGTTTGACATTGTACTTAATGGTACAGAAATTGGCTCTGGGTCAATAAGAATTAATAAACCAGAACTACAAGAAAAAGTAATGAAAGTTATTGATATTTCTAAAGCAGAAGCAGAAGAAAAATTTGGTTTTTTATTAAACGCCTATAAATATTCTGCTCCACAACACGGAGGTATGGGTTTAGGATTTGATAGGTTAGTATCACTAATGCTTGGTTTCAATGATATAAGAGAAGTAATTGCATTTCCTAAAAACAAAGCAGCTCAATGTCCAATGGATTCCTCTCCTTCTGAAGTAGATGAAAAGCAATTGAAAGAATTACATATTAAAAAAGATATTGTAAAATAACAAAAAACTTTTATAACCTTCTATCATTCCTTATCTTATGGAAATAAACAAAGAACTAATCCAAAAAATAGCTCGAAATGCTCGTTTAAACCTAACAGAAGAAGAGATAAAAGAATTTTTACCTCAATTAAAAGAAATTCTAGAAGCTTTCTCAACTTTAGATAAACTAAATACAGCTAAAACAAAACCTTCTTTCCAACCTATAGAAATCAAAAATATCTATCAAGATGACATCTCAGAACCATCTTTACCTCAAGATATTGCTCTATCAAATACAAAACATAAGAAAAATGGATTTTTCCAAGGACCAAAAGCACTTTAAAATGCTAGCTAAAGATTTTATAAAAAAAGTAAAAGACAAAGAAATTTCAGTAATTAAAAATACAGAAAAAATCCTAAAAGAAGCAAAAAACATCAATAAAGAATACTCCTATTTCAATTTCATTTCAGAAGAATATGCTTTAAAACAAGCACAAGAAATAGAAAAATCAATAAAACAAAACAAAGCACAAGGTTCATTATTGGGTTTACCAATCTCAGTTAAAGATTGCATTTGTACACAATCAATACCATCTTCCTCAGGTTCAAAAATCTTAGAAAATTACATACCTCCATTTAATGCAACAGTAATCCAAAAATGCCTACAAGAAGGAGCTATAATAATAGGAAAAACATCACAAGATGAATTTGGCTTTGGTGGTTTCTCAACAAACTCTGCTTTCGAAATTCCAAAAAATCCATTTGACAAAACAAGAGCAACAGGTGGATCATCAGGAGGTTCAGCAGGTTTCACACAAGCAACTTCCTTACCACATATTTCAATAGCAGAATCAACAGGTGGCTCAATTGTAAATCCATCCTCATTCTGTGGTGTTTATGGTCTATGCCCAACATATGGTTTAATCTCAAGATATGGTTTAATTGACTATGCAAATTCTTTAGATAAAATAGGTCCAATGGCAAAAAATATAGAAGATATCGAATTAATGCTTAATACAATAAAGGGTCAAGATCCAAAAGATTCAACATCTTTAAATCAAGAACTAAAAAAATCAAAAATTAAAAAAATAGCCATAATAAAAGAATCATTAGATGTAGATAAACAAATTAAAGACCTAATATTAGAAAGATTAGATTCCTTAAAAATAAAATATAACCTAATCTCTCTTCCAATAACACAAAGATATGGTATTCAAACATATTATTTAATTGCAATGTCAGAAGCCTCAACTAATTTAGCTAAACTTTCAGGCCTAACACATGGTTCTCAATTACATCTTAAAGGAACATTCAATGAATATTTCTCAGAAGTAAGAAGTAAATTCTTAGGAAAAGAAGCAAAAAGAAGAATTATCCTAGGAACTTTTGCAAGAATGTCTGGTTTCAGAAATGCCTATTATCTAAAAGCAATGAAAGTACGCACTTTAATCATTAACGAATACAAAAAAGCTTTCAAGAAATATGATCTATTAGTATCTCCAACAATGCCTATTCTTCCTCCAAAATTTTCAGAGATAGAAAAACTTACACCTTTACAAAACTATATGATGGATATCCTAACTGTCGGTCCTAACCTAGCTGGTCTTCCACATTCAAACATTCCAGCAGGCTTCATCAATAAATTACCTGTTGGTATATTATTTATTGCTGATCATTTATGTGAAAATAATTTAATAGAGATAGGTAAAAAATTAAAATGACAAAAATAGGAATAGAAGTACATATTCAATTGCCAACACAAACAAAACTTTTTTGTAGATGTAAAAATCCATCAACACTAACAGAAGCTGAACCAAACACATTAACATGTGAAAACTGTTTAGGTCTACCAGGTTCAAAACCTTCGCTAAATAAAGAAGCAATTTTCCAGGCTTTAAAATTAGCCATAGCTCTAAAATGCGACATCAACAAAGAAACATTTTTTTCAAGAAAATCATATTTCTATCCAGATCTACCAAAAAATTTCCAAATAACACAATATGAAATTCCTATAGCTAATTCAGGATTCCTAAAAAATATAAGAATTAAACGTCTTCATTTAGAAGAAGACCCAGGAAGATTAATTCATGAAGGTTCAACAACCTTAATAGACTATAATAGATCTGGCATTCCATTAGTAGAATTAGTAACAGAACCAGATTTCGCATCACCAGCAGAAGTAAGAGAATTCTTAAAAGAATTATTATCTCTATTAGCCTATCTACAGATTTACACAAGAACATCAGAAGCATCAATGAGAACAGATGCAAACATCTCAACTTCAGGAGAAAGAGTAGAAATCAAAAATATCACAGGTTTAAGAGATGTAGAAAAAGCTTTAAACTACGAATTAAGAAGACAACAACAAGAAATACCAAGAATTCAAGAAACCAGATCATGGTTACCAGATAAACAAATAACCATATTAACAAGAACAAAAGAAACAGAAGAGGACTATGGTTATATTTTCGAACCAGATCTAACAAAAATTGAAATCTCACAAAAAGAAATACAACAAATAAAAAAATCATTACCAGAATTAGCACCAGAAAAAACAAAAAGATTTACTCAACAATACAAAATAAAAGAATCAGATGCTCAAGTATTAACATCCGAATTACTCCTAGCTGATCTTTTCGAGAAAACAGCAAAAAAAATATCTCCAGAATCAGCAGCAAAATGGTTAAGAAGAGAAATACCAAGAGTTTTGCATTATAATAAAAAATCCATTCATGATTTAGAGATAGATGAAACGCATTTAATTGAACTCTTAGATTTATTAGAAACAAAACAGATAACAGAACACACAGCTAAAAAAATCTTAGAACAATTAATAGAAAAACCTTTCCGTCCATCTGAATACATTAAAAAACAAAAAATAAAAGTCATTTCAAAAACTTCAGAGATAGAACAATACTGTAAAGAAGCAATTAAACAAAATCCGCAAGCAGTTCAAGATTATAAAACAGGAAATGAAAAAGCACTTAATTATTTAATAGGCCAAGTCATGGGAAAAACAAAAGGCCAAGCAAGTCATAAAGAGGTAAATAAGATTTTTAAAAAGTTAATCAATACCTAAAAAATCTATTCCCCATTTATTGTATTCTGAATCTAAAAAAATATTAAACACTTTTCCAATTAAACCAGCCTCATCATTACTACTATCAACACCAATTCTTTCCTTAAATAAGATATAACCATCCAAACCTTCACCATTAATCCAACTAATATTAATCTCCAAATTATACTTCAAACCAATTCTAACATACAAAGTCCCTTCTTTACTATCTCTTCTAATAACATCCTTTAATCTTCTAATTTTAACATTATCTCTGTCAAATTTTTCCTCGGTTTCAAATCTTGCTAAAGAATTACAAAAAAAAGTATAAAACTCGTCAAAAGAAGGACCTTCATTCAAAGGAATTCTAAAACCGTACCTAACACCAATTTTTACTTTATCTTCTAAAGAATTTACAACCTCTTTTTCCATATAAGCATAAACACAATTTTTTCTTTATAAAAACTTCTATCTTCTAACTTATACATTCAACAACTGATAAACAATACCCAAAATAAACACAGCTATCAATATAACACCAATTAATCTACCCTTAACAATACTATACTCAGGTTTTCTATCACCCATCTTAACAGCTCTCCATGCCATAAATACAATCAACATTCCTTCTATACCACCAGCAATACTACCTACATATCCTATTGTTTTTATAAAATTTTGAAAACCCAACAAAAATAAACCAAAAGGAACAGAACAAGTTAAAAACCATGACAAATTCTTGCTAAAACCATAATCATAATTATACATCTCTTTCATAGCCAAACCTAAAGTTAAAAAACTAGTAGCCATAGCAAATACAGCAAACAAATTACCAACAATCAACATTTTCTTTCCTAAAACCTTTCCTAAACCAAGAGTTGCTATCTCAGTGGTATCAAAACCAGTAACAGCAACAACAAAAAAAGTAAATACCAAATAAACAACTAAAACCAATAAACTCCCAATTATAATACATTTCTTCAATTTTTTCTTATCTTCCTCTAAAATTTCTTTCATCTCAGGAACAGCAACACTTCCCAAAAAAGCAAACAGAACAACGCCATAAGGTAAAAAAATATCCCCTAAATTAAAACCAGTTAGATTATCTAAATTTATTTGTTTAAAAGAAAACAAAGAAATTAAAAAAACAATAACAATAACAACCATAATCATATATAATTCATACTCTTTAATCACCTTCAAGCCAATAAAGATTAAGATAGTAACAAAAATAAAAAACAATAAAGAATATAAAAATGCAGAACCACCAAATATTGCACTAAATGCCCGCCCCTCACCAATTAAATAAGCTAATAATGCACCATAAATACCAAACATCATAACAAAAGTCATTATTCTTTTCCCAGATTTACCCAAATATTTTCCAGCATAACCAGTTAATTGATGATTTCCTTTAGTCCTTAAAACAACCTCGCCTAAGTATAACTTCATTATCAAAACTAAACTAGCTATTAGAAAAATATTAACCAAACCGGTTAGAAAACCAGCTTTAGCAACAACATAAGGAATCCCGAAAATACCAGCACCAACAACAGTACCCATAAGGGTAGCAATAGCTTCTAAACCTCTTTTTTTCATACAGTCTAAAAAACAAAAGTAATTTATATAAGTTTTCCTTTGATTACCTAAATGAGTATTTATGACACAAGAAAGTCAAAAAAAGAAAAAAAACTAAAAAGAAGATATAGAGTGTATAAAAAAGGTGGAAAATATAGATCAATAAAACTAAAAGGAGGTGAAAATGGATAAAAAACAAACATTAATAGCATTTGCTTTAATTGTTCTAGTAGGTCTTTTCCTAAATTACACAGGATTTGTATCAAAATCAGTTACCACAACACAAATTTCTGTTACGCCAAAACAAATAGAACAAGGCGGAATAATCAAAATTAAGATTATACCTGGACATTTAGGAGCTGACAAATATATGAATATCTACAAAATCAAATCTGGTCAGGACCTAAGAAGAGTAAAATACCAATATTGCCAATACGAAGGAAACACCTGCAAAAAAACATACGAATTCAACTACAAATTATCAACATCAACAGAATTTGAATCAGGACAGTATTTTATACAAGTAGAAGGTGATAGTGGAACAGCAAGAGCCTATTTTACAATAATTTAAATTTTTTATTTTAAATAATAATCACACAAAGCTTTTATACTTTTAACAGCATTTTCAGGAAATAAATAAACAGGAACACCTTTTTTTTCTAAATTCCTTACCAAAACATCTGTAAAACCACCACCAGTACTAACAACAATTATTGGTTTATTTTCATTCTTCAAATCAGCAACCATATCAACGATATCAGTATTAATCAATGGTAATTGTGTCAATAAAACAATCAAAACAATATCAATATTTTCATCTCCTAAACTTTTCTCAATAGCTAATTTATACTTATTATTATCAGCATCACCTAACAAATCTATAGGATTACCAACAATAATACCACCAAATTCATTTTTCAAAAATTTCTTATTCTCACTATTCATTTTAGCCAATTCTAAATCATTTTTAATAACATTATCAACACCTATTATTCCATAACCACCACCATTTGTAATTATCTGTATTTTCCTTCCTTTAACATAAGTATAATTATCAAATACCTTAACAAAATCAAATAATTCCTCAACATTTTCAGCTCTTATAACACCACACTGTTTAAAAATACCATCATAAATTCTATCATCACCAGCTAAATTACCAGTATGGCTCAAAGCTGCTTTTCCACCTTCAACAGTCACACCAGCCTTTATTCCAATAACAGGTTTAACTTTAGTAACCTCTTTCAAAACCTCAAAAAATCTTTCTCCATTTTTAACACCCTCTAAATAAAAACATATTACCCTAGTACTATCATCATCTTTCAAATACTCCAAAAAATCACTTATTTCTAAGTTAACACCATTCCCATATCCAATAAACTTACTAAACCCATAACCCCTTTCACTCATCAAATCCAAAATAGCACCACCAACAGCACCAGACTGAGAAACAAAACTTATTCCTCCTTTTCTAGGCCTTTTAACTCTTGTTTTAGGCATAAATACACAATCTACACCACCATAAGCATCAAAAACCCCTAATGTATTTGGCCCTATGCATTTTATTCCATATTTGTCTAATAATCTTTTCAATTCTTTCTCTAACTTATCATTCCCAACCTCACTAAAACCAGAACTGATTATAACAACATTTTTTACTTTCTTCTTTCCACAATCCTTGATAACATCTAAAACAAATTTACTAGGAATAGCTATAATCACCAAATCAACATCCTCGTCTATATCGCTAACCCTATCATAAGTCTTATAACCCAAAACAAACTCTACATTAGGATTTACAGCAAAAACATTACCTTTAAAATCTGATTCAACAAAATTTTGAAAAATAACATGCCCAACTTTATTAATATCTCTGGAAACCCCAACTACAGCTACATTCTTAGCATTAAAAAATCCATCTAACATTTTAATTAAAAAAGCATAATCCTATTTAAATATTATCAAAAACTATAAAAATAAAGGGCTCTTTAAGCTCATTTATGAAAATCCTAACACAAATACAAGCTGAAAAATTACTTAATTTACCATATGCAAAATCAGAATTAACTACCACATTACCACAAGCTCAAAAAACCAAATTAGAATTTCCTTTAGTCTTAAAAATCATCTCAGAAAAGATCTTACATAAAACAGAACAAAAAGCAATCATAAAAACAAATAAAGAAAATTTAGAAGAGAATTACAATAAACTCCTAAAAATATGCAAACAAAAAAGAATAAAACCTCAAATATTATTACAAGAATTTGTAAAAGGCCAAGAAATTATAATAGGTATAAAAAAAGATCCAACATTTAATCATGTTTTATTATTAGGAGCAGGTGGTATTTTTGTTGAACTATTAAAGGATATTACCTTCAGAAAATGTCCCATTTCAGAAAAAGACGCGGAATCAATGATTAACGATTTAAAAACAAAAGAACTTTTCAAAGGTTTTAGAAATCAACCAAAAGTAAATTTAGAGATTCTTAAAAAATTATTGGTAAAAGTCTCCAAACTTCCAGAAAAACATAAAATCTTGGAACTTGATTTAAACCCAGTAATGATAAATGAACAAGAAGCAAAAATTGTTGATGTAAGATTAATTCTTCAATAACCTTTTACAAACCTTTTCTAATATTATCCATAACAATTTGTTCCCATTTCACTTTCATTTTAGAATTTAAAGAAAATCTTCCTTTACTTGATCTCAAACTAGGTTTCTTAATTATTATACCCTCACTATGCAACTCCTTCAAAGCTCTCAATAAACTATTTTTATCAATTTTCTTACCAAAATCATCAAAATCAAGAAGTCTATGACCTATATAACCTCTCCTAAACAACTTAATCATAATCCAATTCTTCACCTCTTCTTGAGCATACATTTAATAAAAGAAGAACAATTAACTATTTAAAACTTTTTATACTGTATAATTTAAAGACATTCAAACCAAGGATATTAGACAGATTCAAAACATTTATATATTACTTATATATTATATTACATATTATATAACTATGTTATATAAAAAACTTAAGAAGGAGAAAAATTGAAACAATCAGCATTTATTCAAATCTTCGGAAAAACCCCATTCATTAAAGTAATGGATTTTTTAATAGAAAACTATATAGCTGACTACACAAAAACAGAAGTAGCAAAAGAAACAAATATTTCAAGAATGACCATAGAACCAGTTTGGCAAAATTTAATTAAACAAAAGATAATTACAAAAACAAAAAAAGTAGGGAATGCTACCTTATACAAGCTTAACATTAAGAATCCAATCGTAATAAAATTAAGAGAATTAGATCTAGTATTAGCAAATAAATTCTATACAAAAGAAAATATCCCTATTGGTATCTCAGCTTAATTCTTCAATAACCTTTAAAAAACCATAAAACATACCATCCCCAGGGCTTATAGTTCAACCTGGAAAGAACAATTGGCTTCGGGTTTTAAGAAGAAACCAATAAATGTCGGTTCAAATCCGGCTAGGCCCATATATTCTAAAATATCTAACACAACAAATAAATCTTTATATATTTCTAAACCATTACAAACAATAATGGTCATAACTCAAGAAAAACCATCACTAAAAGAAAAATTAGAATTTTCTGACCTTCAAACATGTATTCCAGCTATCCCAACACCAATAGCAAGTAATGAAACAAATATAAATGCTTCCATTGATTATAATGGATTATCCCAACATCTTGATTACCTAATCTTAAATAATATAACAACAATAGCAGTTGCAGGTTGCACAGGTCATGATTGTTCTCTAACATTAGACGAAAAAATAGAACTTCTACATTTTATTAAAGAAAATTTCCAATTAAATATTATTGTAGGAGATGGAAGTAATTCAACAAAGAAACAAATAGAAGAAGCAAGAATAATAGAAGGAGAAACAGGTATTTTAACACACTTACAAATCAGTCCCTACCAAAACAAGCCATCACAAAATGGAATTATTCAACATTACACAGAAACAGCAGATGCAATAAAAGGAAATATCATAATTTATAGTGTTCCAGGAAGAACATCTGGTATTGGAATTACTCCAGAAACCGCAATAGAATTATCACAAATCCATAATATAATTGCTATTAAAGAAGCATCTGGAAATTATGATGAAAACTTAAAAAGAACAAAAGCAATATTACAAGGAACTTCAAATTTTGCTGTCCTATCAGGAGATGATTACAAAACTTTAGAATTAATAAAAGCAGGTGGCCATGGTTCAATTTCAGTTTGCGCAAACATAGTTCCAATGCAAATACTAAGTTTAGTAAATCACGCTCTTAAAAAGGATGAACAAAGCAATGCATATGCAAGCGTAATAAATGGTTTATTAAAACCATTATACAGAGTTTTATTTAGTAAACATCCAGAAACAGAAGAACAAATAAGCGATGATCCAAATCCATCACCATTACATTATGCTTTAAGAAGAATTGGATTTTCAGTTGGAACACCAAGATTACCTTTAACAGATATAACACCAAAATTAAAAGAACAAATAGATAAAGTTTTATATGAATTATTCCCAAATATTGATTAGAAACAAAAATCTTTATAAATCTCTATCTTCTTATCTTCTTAATGCCTAAAAAAACAATCTTATCAAAAAAAGAAAAAGATTTCTCTAAATGGTTTACAGAAATTAACCAAAAAGCAGAACTCTCAGATTTAAGATATAATGTAAAGGGTTTTATTGTTTTCCAACCATGGTCTGTTCTATGCATGGAAAAAATGTTCAAACATATGGAAAAAGCACTACAAAAAAAACACCACAAGCCTTATTACTTCCCAACTCTAATTCCAGAATCTAATTTAAAATTAGAATCTTCCCATGTAAAAGGATTCACACCAGAAGTATTTTGGGTTACAGAACATGGAAATAAAGAAAAATTTGAAGAAAAATTAGCTTTAAGACCAACTTCAGAAACAGCCTTCTACAAAATGTTCTCCATTTGGATAAGATCATATAAAGATCTGCCATTCAAAACATATCAAAGAGCAAATGTTTTCCGTTACGAAACAAAAGCTACCAGACCTTTCCTAAGAAGCAGAGAATTTCATTGGATAGAATCTCATTGTGCTTTTGCAACAGAACAAGAAGCCCTACAACAAGTAAAAGAAGACATGGAAACAACAAAAGATGTTTTATACAATATCTTCTGTATCCCATTTATTTTCTTCAAAAGACCATCATGGGATAAATTCGCAGGTGCAGAATCAACATATGCAGCAGATGTTCTAAACCCAGATGGAAAAGTGATTCAACAACCATCTACACATTTACTAGGTATTAATTTTTCAAAACCATTCGATGTAAAATTCAAAGATAAAGATGGAAAAGATAAATATTGCTATCTAACATGTTACGGTCCTGCTATATCCAGAATTTTTGCTTCAATCATAGCAGTTCATGGTGATAATAAAGGTTTAAAATTCCCATGGAGAATAGCACCATTACAAGTTATCATAATACCAATACTATCAGAGAAAAATACACAAGTAATCAAAAAAGCAGAACAAATTAAACAATTATTAGAAAAGCAAGATATCTCTGTAGAAATTGATAAAACAGAATTCACACCAGGAGAAAAATTTTATTTCTGGGAGATGAAAGGCATCCCTTTAAGGATTGAATTAGGACCAAAAGAAATAAAACAAAAAGAACTAACAATTTTTAGAAGGGATAATGAGAAAAAACAAAGAATAAAAGAAAAAGATCTATTAAAATTCATAGAAAAAACAACAACTGATATTGACAATAACTTAAGAAAAAATGCTGATTCCTTATTCAAAAATAAAATAATTAATGTTAAAACCAAAAAAGAAATTAAAAGAGTAATAGACCAAGGAAAAATAGCAAGATGTTCATTCTGCTCCCTTTCTAAAGAAGGAGAGAAATGTGCTGAATACACAGAAAAAGAAGCACTAGCAAAAGTAAGAGGAACAAGATTAGAAAAAGAAAAACCTTCTGGAAAATGCATTATTTGTAATAAAAAAGCAGAAGAAGTTGTTTACATAGCTAGGGATTATTAAAAATGAGGTGAAAAAATGCAAAAAGGAATAGATAAAAACCATTTAGGTTTGGTATTAGGGACTTTCTTTGCAGTTTTACATGCAGCATGGGCTATTTTAGTAGCATCTGGACGAGGACAAGCATACATTGACTGGATAATGCCTTTACATTTTATAGATAACCTATATACAGTAACCAGTTTTAATACAGGAAGTGCATTATTATTAATTGTATTTGCATTCGTTGGAGGTTACATAACTGGTTGGCTTTTTGCTGCAGTATGGAATAAAATAGAAAAGAAGAAATAATTTTTTTATTTTTTAAATTCTTTAGAAACTCTTTGTATATCCTTTTTTAATTTAATTAAATCTTCTTTAATAATTTTCCAAACTAAATCTAAATCTATTCCAAAATAACCATGAATAATTACATCTCTAAACCCAGCAATATTTTTCCAAGGAATTTCAGGATACCTTACTCTAAGAGCATTTGGTATATTTTTAACTGCCTCTCCAATTATTTCTAATCTTCTAATAGTAGCATCAACAATCAACCTATTTAATTTAAATTTTTCTTTTGATAATTTCTTTACTGATTTTTCAATTAATTCAATGTTTTCAAGTATGTCATCTATAAATAAACTAGTATCTCTTTTCATATTATCCTCACTTCTTCTTTCAATATTCTATTCTTCAATAAAGGGTGAAGCCCCCTATAACTAACTAAATCAACTTTTCTTTTTAATTTATCTTCAAGTTCAAATTTAATCCCAACAAACTCAAAACCCATATTACTTGGAGGCATTATTAAAATATCAATATCACTATTCTTCTTATTTTCTCCCCTAACATAACTCCCAAAAATCCCAGCTCTCACTACTTTATGCTTTTTCAGAATAGGCAAAATTCTTTTCTTTAATCTTTCAATTCTTTTCATAACAATTTTTAAAACTTCAAAGTTTAAAAACTTTTTTGTTTCATTCTTTTCAAATAAAACCCTAATTTCTCTTTCATTTCCTCTTTCAATTTCTTATCAAAACTAAACCCATCAATCTCTTTAAAATCTATTTTAACCTGTCCATTTAACTTGCTCAATAATTTCCTTCCTGATTTCTTTACCTCTTCTTCAAATTTTCTACTCTTCTCTGTATTAAACTCCTTAGTTATAGGAAATTTAGTAATAGCATTAGCTCCTGCATCCAACAACAAACAAACATCATCAACTCTTCTAGGTGTAATCCCAGCAATTATTTCTAATTCAGGAAATCTAATTCTAGTATCTCTTATCCAAGAAGCATAATATTTACTTTCAGGCCCTTTCTTAAAAATCGTTCCTTCTATAGGCTTCAAAGCATAAAAAGTAATTCTGTCTAATTTATGTTTTTCAATAAACTTAAATAATTCTTCTTTATCTCCTTCATTTTCTCCTAAACCAATAATTATTGTAATACTCTTTTTCAAACTACAATTTCTTAACATATCTTCATAAGGTTCTATTGGCTTTTTAGGACAAATTTCCTTATGCAATTTCTCATTTACAGTTTCAATAGAAGCAACAATACCTTTTATATAAGGTTTAAACCTCTCAATTTCTTCTTTATTTAAAACACCTAAATTCAACCATATTTTCTCTCCATAAACTTCCTTAACTTTTTTAACAATATCAACTAACTCATCAAAATCATAAATACCATAACCACCAGTTAAGAATTCTAATTTCCATTTAAATTTCTTACATAAAAATGCTTCAACCAAAACAGAAGCCAAACTTCTTCTGCTTGTTTTCTCACTTCTATTAACACTTCTATAACAAAACTTACAGCTTCCTTTTTCGCAGTACCAACTCAGAAAAATACACTTGCCAAACCACATTTCATTTAAATTCATAAAAACAGTTAAAATAATAAGATTTATAAAAGTTTAGAAAAAATAAAAAATAAATTAACAACTACTATTCTTGCTTCTGTATAAATTACCATCCTCATCCAAGCATGCATAATCTCCACCCATGCCACCTGCACCAGTTAAACTTTTTATTGTAAGTTTATTTGTAGTTGTGGTTTTTCCTACACGTAAATTATCTCTAATCACAACAGTATCATTGATTTTATAAACATTCCCGGTTATCCTAAAATTGTCAGAAAGATTCATAAAAACCAACAAAACTACAGCAACTGCAACAACACCGATAATTATTGTTTTATTTTCCATCATGCACCTCCTTTTTATTAAATATTATAATAAATAACACCTTTATTATATATATATATCGTTTTTAGGCGCTGGTGCAACCCCCAACTGTTCCGACGAAAAGATAATTTAGTCAAAATGGGGTTATCGTCTATTGTTGGATAGGAATGCACCAGCGCCCGTTTTTAAATTCTAAAAAATTAAACTATTTAACTTCCTTTTTAATTTCTCTAATAAACTTCATATAATCCTTTTTCACTATATGTGCACCACAAGAATACAAATGCCCACCACCATAACCTTCTACTTTCTTTAAAGCCTTTTTAACCAAAGGCAAAATCTCATATTTTCCGCTTCTCAAACTAAACATAACCCTTTCATCTTTTACTCTTCCAATAATTATTAATCTATCAGGAAACCTATACAACAACTCATTACTCAAATCTCCAGTAAAAGTCATTTTTTTACTTGAATAAACAAAAACAATAACCTTCTCATTACCAATACCCCCTAAAGCCTTTTCCAGTAATTCTTCATATTTCTTATTCACCTTCTCATACATTTTATAAACAAATCTTCCCCTGCTTGTTTCTCTATTCAAAATCTCTCCAGGACTTTCAATTTTCAATAAAATATTAACAACATTTTTAACATCTGTAATACTTCCCCTCAAAACAAAATTAAGAATCCTACATAATTTCCCAAATTCAGTATTAAATAAAGCCTCACCAGGATCTTCCACATCTTCACTTATCAAACCAGATTCGCTCAACTCTTTCATATACTTCTTAGGGATACACCAATCTCCAATAACACCACACATACCAAGCCATAAATAATCTTTAACAATCTCATAACACCAATAAGCTACTGGTCTATTATCTTTTTCATTTTCTTTCCTAGGATTATAAATTTTAACACCCTTAACATCTTGTAATTC
>Ga0209542_10012180_pt1 | contig 15105 bp, 17 predicted proteins | sample RifCSPhighO2_01_FD_184028 | JGI IMG/M metagenome (GOLD analysis project Ga0209542, IMG submission 184028) | Soil microbial communities from Rifle, Colorado - Rifle CSP2_plank highO2_0.1 (SPAdes) (version 2) | ecosystem: Environmental > Terrestrial > Deep subsurface > Rock core/Sediment ...
CCCACCGATAGCAATTACTTCCATTTTCTAGTATTTACCTCAAGAACATCTCCTATATAAATATGTCTGCCAGTCTTTATTGGCAATTCAAGAACATATTTTGCAGGCTGTTTAGGAACAATCAACGGAGTAAATGATTTAACATTCTCTCTCTTATCCACAACTTTTAATTTGCTATCCAGCCAAACCACATCAATAGGAAAAAATACAAAGAACATATGGATGGTTGTTTCCATTTTGTTTTCCTCATCCGCAACAAGCAACAAAGCCTGCCCCTTTTTCAATTTTCTGGAAAACATCAACCCCCTGGTCTTGGAAAACATATCATTGCTAACTTTAACATCATCAGCAATCAATATATTATTATTTACAATCTCAATATTCTCTGGTCTTTCAAATAAGTTTGCATCCTTAGTTTTTCTTTTTCCCAAGGGTTTTTCTTTTGCAAAAGAAAAAGGCTTTTCCATAATTAGAATAAAAAAAACAGGATAAAATCCTTTCTATTGGACCGTTGTACTCCAGCTTCCTTTAGCAGTCTTTAATAAAGGACTTGTCTGTAATTTATAGCTTAATGTAAATGTTCCTTTCACGTTCTGCCCTTTTACAGGAACAGGACTGCATGTTAAAAGCATAGGAGTGGTAGTAATTCCAGCACCAGCAGCCAAAGTACAATCTCCAATTTGATCACCAGGAGTAGCACTCACCGTAGTGCTCACAGCCCCTTGTGAAGTAAGAACCATCTGGCTAGCTCCTGTAGAAAGAACTTGCACATCAACACAAGCAAAAGGTGCATCAACTTTACAACTCGTCCCTCCACCACCAGAGAAAACACCCAAAGCATAAAGTGCAGCAACCGCAATTAAAACAACAAGGATAGCCCATCCATAAGTCATCAAAAACTCCATTGCTGCCTGTCCACGTCGGAAAGGTTGCACAGACTTGGTAAATGAACCATTGAGCTGTGGATGCACAGGGTTGATAAAGGTAGTTTTTCCGCTAACGCTTTTTCCAAAAGGGTTAAGGGGGACGCCGGTGACCCTTATTGCCTGACCTTTTTTATTATTTCTAGAAGAATGATTTTTTATGGTTTTACTTTGCATTAACTCCCACCTTCTTTTTTAATTTTGATATTTTTATTAATTTGAGGGAATATATAAACTTTGCTATCATCTGTTCCTTTTTTTCCCTTAAGGCTTTTCTCATACTATTTTCTTTTATGGATATGTTAAATGTCGAAACGACTTTAACATTTGTTCATCATAGATGAACACTACAAAGTTTTTTCTTTTTAAAAAGAAAAAAGGTTGTGCTTATTCTACAGTGCCTGTAAATTCCCCATTCACAGTATGCGGATTCCCACCATATTTTTGATAGATTAAAACAATTGTTCCTTCAAACTTGCTTCCCTTGCTCAACAGAGGACTCAATGTGCAAGTAGGTTGAGCAGCAGCATCTTCAGCATTGGACATGTCAAAATAAGGACTTCCAACAGGAGGAGGAACTTGTGGTCCGGGCAGAGTGCAAGGCTGCCCATTAATCTTAATCTCTGTAACTCGATTCCTTATAGGAAATCCAACAGGAGGAGGCGAAGGGTCAATTCCAGAACCTGAAATTAAAGCTGTAAACGTCCCTCCCTCAGAAAGTTTAATATCAAGGCATTTATAAGGGTCAGGAGTGAAACACGAGTTTGGAGTTTTTAAGTCAAAAACACCCAATCCAAACAACAAACCAACAACAAGCATAATAACAAGAATAGTCCACCCATATGTCATCAAGAACTCAGTAGCAGCTTGACCTCTATTACAACCTCTCTTTTGCATCCTCATAATAATCTCCCCAAATATTTAACTCTTTCCTTCTCCAAGCTAAATAAGCCCAGAAAACAAAGCAGTCAATATAGCTGACAAGATAAAGAACAACAACAAAGAAACAGCAGCAAATATAGGAATCAATCTTATTCCCCCCTTTATACTCCCTTTGGTTACTGTTGAAATAATCATCGCACTCATAACAGAAGTAATCAATAATGCTGAGATGGCAAAATTCTTAAAACTATTAGGAGATAACCCAGAGCCAATTTTTGTAATATCCAGGCTCCCGCCTAAACTTGCTCCCCCTGTAGCCCCGCCAAGATTAATCCCTGAAAGCAAAGTCGTCATAATAATATTAATTCTATAACTCAAGGCAAATAATAAAGGAGCTGCAACCAAAGCCGCAAATCCAATAAAAATAACATAAGTGACAACATCAGCACTGATATCTTTCCTCATAATCTGAACCTCTCTTACATTCCACGCAATTTTGTTAATCAGTTCAGCAACCTCTCCTCCAGCTTCCAAACCTTCAACAAGCAAAACAACACTTTTCTTCAGCAAGTCAGAATCATACTTTTCAGCAAAATCAATCAAAGCCTCGCTCAAATCTCCCCCGGAAATTGTTTTCTTTGCAACATCCTCCATCTCAGAAACCAAGATTCCAAATCTTTCTCTGACAGCATACCATAATGCCTGGTCAATAGGCATTCCAGCCCCGACATTTGCACTGACCAATTGTAAGTAATCAGCCAAAATCTCTTCAATCTGCTTCTTCCTTGAATTCTTCTTGACCATCAGCCAGGTATATGTAAAGAACCCAACAACCCCAAGAGAAGCAAAAAAAGAAATAATCTCCCCATTAATCAAAATCAATGGGAACTCAGCAACGCTCCTTCCCTTCAAATAATCCCCTGAAAAAAATAACAGCCCAATCAGGCTTAAAACAAAAGAGATAATCAAAAGTCTTTTAATAAATTTTATAGGGGTGGTTTTTATTCCAGATTTTATAAACTCAATTTTTAATTTCCCTTCCAGGCTTTTAGACAAAAATAATCTCTCAAATCCTTTCATAACAACCCCCTTTTACAAAAAGGTGTTTGTATTCCCCAAAAATTAAACTTTTCTTTTTTTTGAATATAAAACATTCTGTTTCTTTTTTGAATACACATTATGCTTTTCTTTGTGGATACAAAGTTTTTCTTTTCGCAAAAGAAAAAGGTTGTCATCATATTTCCAGCCCCGGTCTTGAACCTTTAATAGCCATTAAAAACCCAGCCTGGACAACAAAAACTCCAAAAGCAATAATAATTAAATGCTGCGTGCTTAATTGTATTCCGACAAAACTGCTCATCAAACTTAGCATAGTAACACCTAAACTAGGAACAATAACGGCCATCATCAAATACATCATAACCATCGGATTAAGCTTCTTGCCATAATTCTTAACTTCAATTATCTGCTCTCTTGAAATCTGCTCAACAATGCTTTCCAAAGCAACAGAAACATCAGCACCCGTCCTTAAACTATTCATAATCTGCCAGACAATTTTCCTGAAATTATCACTTGGGGTAATCTCCATAACCTCATTGATTGCAACATCAATAGGCTTTCCAATCTCAACTCTGTCTACAATCTCCTGAAAATATTTTCCAATCCCCTTATAGCTCTTGGCAACATTGCTCAGGGCATCAAATAATGGAACACCAGCGCTTAATTCAATCAATAAAAATCTTCCTGCAAAAACAACTTCTTTGTCAATCTCCTTAACTCTTTTCTTTGATTTTATTGTAGGAGAATTCATAAAAAATAAAAATCCAATGAAAAACATAATAGGAAAAATTAAAAGTGCAACAAGCAAAAGCTCTGGCTTCGCCTTAAACAAAACCAATCCAGAAACAGCAGCCATTGTAAATGCAAGATAAAAAGCCATAACAAGATTTTTCTGCACAAACTTGTAAGGTTCAATATCCATTCCAGCCTGTAGTAAACTCAACTTCAACGTTGGAAATGATTGGGCAATTTTTTTACTAAGCATTTTTCAGGTAAGTTAACAAGCTGTCTTTATTTGTATAATAAGTAGCAACAACTTTTCCGATTCCATCAACACTATCAATGTTGTTTTTTGCAAGCCACTTCAGTATGGTTCCTTTTTCTTCCAATATTTTATCAATCTCCTGTTGTGTCAATCCTGTCTGGGTTTGCAAATCAGGAATCAGTTTCTGAGAAGGGTTGGCATTTACCAGTTTATCCTGTTTCAAGTCTAATTGCAGCAAAACATTAGCTCTTGAATCTTCAGTAATCTCAGCAACCTGGAATATTCTTCTTACACCTGTTCTCCTGTTTCTGTACATATTAACAATCAAGCTCACAGCAGGCAATAAAGATTTAGGAATCTCAATTGGAGGATTAGTCAGTCTGTTAATTGTCTCTTCAGCATTATTCGCGTGCACAGTAGCATAAACACTATGTCCAGTGTGCATAGCCTCAAATAAAGTTTCAGCTTCTTTCTTCCTTCTGATTTCTCCAACAACAATCCTGTCAGGCCTCATTCTTAATGTATTCACAATCAAATCAAGCATCTCCACCCCACCTTTGCCTTCAACATTCGCCTCTCTTGTATTCATAGGAATCCAGTGCAAATATTTAGGGAGTTGAACCTCACGCGTGTCCTCCACCGAGATAATCCTCTGATTAGGAGGAAAGAAACTGCACAAAGCACCTAAAAAACTCGTTTTTCCAGATGCTGTCCCGCCAGAAACCAAAGCACTCATCTCATACTCCATAGCAAGCCAGACCAATGCAGCGGCATTGACAGAAATTGCTCTGTTTAAAATAAAATTTGTAATTGTAATTGGTTTTGCAGCAAACTTTCTTATTGTTATTGTATTTCCCTTTGTGGATATAGGTTGTAAAGTGGCGTTAACCCTGTCCCCTCCTTCCAGATGAGCATCCAGCAAAGGACTTAACAACGTAATACTTCTTCCAACTCTCCTGGCAATCACAGTAGAGTAATGTTTAATCAACTCCTCGTTATCCAAATCAATATTTGTCTTCAGCCATCCATGTTTATGGTGATAAACCCAGACAGGCTCTTCAGCATTATTAACAACAACCTCCTCTAAATTTGTATCGCTCATCAGCAATTCAATCCTTCCAAGCCCGAAGCTTTTATGCATTAAATAAGTTGTAAAGAAATCCAGAGTTTCCTCGCTCAAATCAGGCAGATACTTCTTAATCAGAGTAATAATTGTTTTTTGAAACCTCATTTTTAAGGTATCAAATTTTTTAGTATCTGTAACATCTCCAATCTCTAATTTTACCTTATCAACAAGTTCATTCCTTATTTTCTCAAGAATAATCTCTGTTGTAGCACTAATCTGGCTTATTGTAATCTTATAAAGCATCACAAACTCAGCTTTGTCAGTTTCAATGCTTACACTTACAGGAATATTTCCAGAATTATATCCATACGTATCAACTACAGCCATACACACCTCTTTTTATTTTTTTTACGAGCTTTTCTTCCAAGTCTTTCTTTTCCAAAGAAAAGCTCTTTTAAACTTTTTCAAAGATAGCTCTTTTTTTATCCAGCTCTTCAAATTGTTTTGAAATATCTCTTAGCTTTTTAATATCCTTAATGCTGTTCAGTATATTAATCAAATCAGTAATTCCTTTCTCAAGCACAAATCTCTGCGCACTCAGCACATCATCCTTAGCTCTGTCCTTGCTGTTGAGTATCTTCTTGACATCCTCAATAGTTTTTATCTGCATGCTTGGTTTTAACTCTCTTCTTTTTATAGCAGTCAGCATATAACTGAGCTTTCTAATCATGTTTTCCCTCTCACTGGTTATATCCTCAAAATCCTGCGCTATTTTAACAGTGTCTTCAGCAGCCTTAAGGAAAGGCTTAGTCAATTTATAATCAATCTTCATTATTTTATCTTCTTCAAGAAAGCTTGCCCATTCATTAACAATGTTTTCAGGAACCCCTAGAATTTTGGCAGCCTCATCCAGGGCAATAATTTTTTTATCATTTACCAGCTTGACCAAAGAGTCCACAGCAGTCTCTATATTAACCTCTTTCATAAGCAATTTGAAGAAAGGTTTCTATATAAATTTTTGGTTTTAACCAAGACAGTTAATCAGGAATAGTAAACTCTTTATATCCTTGCCAATTATCACCAAGATGAACAAAAGAGGGATGTTCTTCACCTTTATAGCTATTTTGCTGATAATTGTTCTTCTTGTAGCATTTGTCTCAAAAATAGGGATACAGCAAACAGAAGAATCATCAAAATCCAATGCAAAATTAGCAGGATTAAACTCTTTTGTTAAATCTTTTGACGCAATTGCAGGCAGAGCCTTGCAAGCATCTTCAAAACATGTTATTCTTTCCTCTCTTAACTATACTGCTCAAGGTTCAAGGCAATATATTCCAAGTTATCCAATAGAGTTTAAATCAATAATCTATAATGGGAAATTAGTCTCAAACACAATAATACCAAATGCAGATAAACTAACAATTTCAAAAACCCTAGAGATTGTCGAGAAGGTAGCCCAGGATAACAACATCATTCTTATCTACGACAAACCCATCCAACCACAAGACATTTCAATAACTCAAATTTCTCCCTGGGAAATGGAAGTTTCATTAACTTTAAAAAATGCCATCGTAACAGATAATAAAGATCCATTAAAAAGTGAAGTAACCTGGAATCTTGGAGAAGCAAAAGTTATCAAAACAAAGCTCTATGTGACAGATTACTCAGACCCTTTCACTTTAAAAGAACTTGGAGAGGATTTACCTATTAAAAAATACGCAAACCCGCAAAATTATCAGCTCGGTCAACAGGACTATTTAAACGATTTGATATCAAGTGAGCAATTCATTGCCCATGGCGATGGTCCTAATTTCCTCCAAAGAATGTCAGGAGATTTCAAGAATGATGTTAATGGAATAGAAAGGGTATTGCCAGATTCCCTTGGAGCTGACCCAACTCCAACACTCTCAAATGTTGATTTCTATTACTGGGGAGCTTTTGGTGACCAGCCAGTTTCATGCAATGTCGAGGGATACGGAGCAAACTTTAAGTTAGACAGCAAGCACAAAATCTATTATTCAACAACACCTTGTGCATAATAGCCGCACAGGATTTTTCCCACTCTGTTTCTTTTTGCCTTAAGGTTTTTCCCTTATGTTTCTTTCGCTAATTTGTCTTTGACAAATGGCGCACCAAGGTTGTTCGGCAACCTTTGTGTTGCCTTAAGGATTTTTCTTTTTTAAAGAAAAATGCTTATCCGATAATAATTCTTTGCCTTGCAATAGCATTGGTAATCTGCTTGCTAGGGTCCTTATTGTAAATACCATCTTGCTCCCCATAAGATTTTACTTTAAATTGAGTGAATTTATTCTAAAAAAGCGTACAGAGTTTCTATAAACACCAAAACAAAAGCCTTATAAACAAGTATATACTTAGTATATACATGATAGAACAGGAACAAATCAGGAAACAGGTAATGCCTTTTGGAAATGGCAGTATTGTTTACACTCCCAAGGCATGGATAGGAAGAGAAGTGGTAATTACCCTGCCTAAACGTTCTCTCAAAGAAGAAATCCTCGACTTTCTCTTACCCAGTCTAGAAAATATCCAAGGGATATACCTTTATGGCAGTCATGCAAGAAACGAGCAAGAAGAAGGTTCTGACATTGATATACTGATAATAGCAGATGAGAAGTTTTCTATAGAAAGAAAAGGATTTGAAATTTCAATAGTAACAAAAGAGGGATTTATACAAAATATGCAGAGCAATCCTTTTTTAGTGTTAATAGTAAAAGAAGCCAAACCTATACTCAATAAGAAGTTGCTTGAAGAGTTAAAATCAAGCATCCCAAAACATCTTGATAAAAGCTTTGTTCTTGAAACTATAAGAAGCGTCATAAAAATAAACGAAGAATTTATTTCTCAGGAAAATGAAAATTTTCAGAACTATGCATGCATTTATTCCTTGATGTTAAGATTAAGAGAAATGTACATGTTGAAATGCATAGAAAAAAACATTTCTTACCATAAAAAGCAGTTTAAAGAAGAGCTAAAAAGAAAAGGGATAAGTAGGCCAAATACTCTCTATAGTATCTATCAAACCATTAGAAATAATCAACCAGCAAAAAATAAAATAAAAAAACAAGAAGTGGAAAAGCTTCTTTCCTTACTCAAGCATGAAACGCAAAAAAAGAGCTGAAAAATCCGTAACAAGTCTCCAAGAAAGAATTGAGGAGCATAAACTCAAGTTAGAGCAGGCTAAAAAAGAAGGAAAATTAGAGTTGGTATCATATTATGAAAAAGAACTGGAAGCACTCAACACCTATCTTATGAAGAAAAAGAAACTTCTTAAGAATTAATTCTTTATTACAAATAGTTCAACCTATAATCAATCTTTGCCTTGCAATAGCATTGGTAACCTGCTTGCTAGGGTCATTATTGTAAACAGGATTTTTATTAAACTCCAAAGAAAACCCATATTGTGCAGGAATAATCCCTGAAACAATCTCCTCAACCATAACCCGAGAATTATCTACATCAGGAGGATCTTTGTTATTCAATTCAATCAGCACCTCAAAAATAGTTTTATCCTGATTCGTGATGATATTATTATTAATAAGCTTCGTAATCTCAGGATACTGGTTTAAATCTAATTCATTAATCTTAACATTGGAAAAAACATCCAAGACATCTTCTGAAAAATAGAATGGCTGGTCTAATTTAGGATTGCCAACGTAATAAGAATAAATCAATGCAAGAAAAGTTCCAAATAAGATTAATGCAAGGAAAGCATCCATAGAAAAGAAAAACCCATTTTTTTTCATACAAAGAAAAAAGATGAAGAGGTATATAAACATTTTTTATTTTCTTTTTTCAGAGGCTTTTTCTTTTTGAAAAGAAAAAAGCTCCATAAAATTTAAATAACACCGATACTCAAGAGTTTTGTGAAAAAACAAACAATTCTGGATATTGTAATCCTGCTTTCAATCCTCATCTTCTTATTATTCTACTTCAAACCTTCACTATTGTTAACAAAAACAATCACTTCCGGAGGAGATACAGCTTCTCATTATCCAACAGCAGAATATCTAAGAGATAATTTATTGCCAAAAGGAAAAATCTCCGGTTGGACGCAAGGAAATTACGCAGGCACCCCATTATTCCAGTTTTACTTCCCTCTGGCTTTCATTCTTATAGCAGTCTTAAGCTATTTAATCCCTCTGCAAATCGCATTCAAATTAATTACAGTCCTAGGAACATTTCTCTTGCCATTGGCAGTTTATCTTTCTTACAAATACATGAAATTCAAGCATCCTCTTCCAATTCTTGCTTCATTATTCACATTGCCATTTCTCTTCATGGAAGCAAACTCAATGTGGGGAGGAAACATACCATCAACATTGGCAGGAGAATTCTCACACAGTCTAAGCTTAGCACTAGCAATGATTTTCTTTGGAGCATTATATCAAGGGATAACAGAGAAGAAGTATATAATCAGAAATTCATTATTATTAACAGCAATTGGCCTAACCCACGTTTACACCTTATTTATTATCTCAATCTCCTCATCAATTCTATTAATCGGCAGCACCAAAACAAACTTCAAATACCTACTCAAAGTGTATGGTCTAGCTTTTCTGTTATTAGCATTCTGGATTCTTCATTTCCTATCAGGATTAGAATTCACAACCCCCTATAATATCCCATGGACAATCAACTCATTCTCAGAAGTCTTTCCAAACACGTTAATTCCTTTTTTAATAATAACCTTAGCAACTTTCATTTACCTTGTCTACAACAAAGAATTAAAAGATATTCATTTATACCTCTTTTTCCCATTGATGATAAGCACGTTTTTTTACCTAATTGCCAATTACATCAATCTGATTGATATACGCTTTCTTTCTTTCATCCAGTTTTACATAACATTCACAGCAGCATTTGGAGTCTATCTCCTCATGCAAAAAATAAAAAAATACCAAACAATCGCAATTTTTTTAATCGCAATACTAATATTCACGATAGTAGCATCTACAGTAACATTTATTCCAGGATGGATTAAATGGAATTATTCAGGATTTGAAAGCAAGCCGGAATATCAAAAATTCATGAAAATCAACAATGCAGTCCAGGGCTCATTGCAGGACCCAAGAGTTATGTTTGAACACTCCTCAACACATAATGATTTTGGAACAACAAGGGCATTTGAATCGCTGCCTTTCTTTGCCCATAGGCAGACATTGGAAGGATTGTATATGCAAGCCTCTCCTTCATCTCCATTTATTTTCTATTTACAAGCAGAAATCTCTAAGGAGCAATCATGCCCCTTTTGGAACTTATATCCCTGTACAAGTATGAACATAACTAAAGGAACAGAGCATTTAAAATTGTTTAACGTACAATACATCATAGCTGTTTCAAAAGAGGCAAAACGCAATTTTAATTCAAGCAAAGAATATTCATTATTAATCTCAATTGAAAATTATGAAATTTACGAATTAAAAACAAATGAAAACAAATATGTAACATTATCAAAATATTATCCTTTGTATTTTGAAACAGATTCATGGAAGCAAGCATCTTACGATTGGTTCAGATACGCAAACAATTCAATACCTTTGGTCTTTGACAAAGAAGCATCCGAATATAAAATAACTAATCTATCACAGATGAAGCCAATTCCAGTAAAACAAGATTGTAAAATTCAAGAATCTATAGAAGATGAAAAAATAACAATCCAAACAACCTGCCTCAACAAACCTTTAATCATCAAAATATCATATCATCCCGGATGGAAAGTCCAGGGAGCAAAGAAAATCTATTTAGTATCCCCAGCATTCATGCTGATTTATCCAGAGCAAGACCAGGTTACATTAACATACTCAGGAACTCCAGCAAAGAAACTAGGAGTATTTTTAACAATTTTGGGATTGTTAATTATAATCTTTACAATGGTAAAAAAAAGAATCATAAGAAAAAGAATCAACATCCACAATAAAAAACTAAAGTGGTAATGAATCGTATGTGCACAATTTAAGGATTATTATTTTTTCTTGTGCCCATATCCTCTTACTTGGTCTATAATCAATTTTAACATTATCGAAACATACTCTTTGTAATCACTCTTATCGGCAAAGTCTAATGACCTATAATACTCTTCTCTCTTCTCAAAAGGAATAAAGAACATCGGGAATCCTTTTTTCATCAGGATAAAATTCATAATTGTTCTTGCAGTTCTCCCATTCCCATCCTCAAAGGGATGAATCCATGCAAGTTTCGCATGGACAATAGAGGCAAGCTCAAAGGGATGCAGTTTTGTTTTATTCACACTATACCACTTAAAGAGATTATTGAGATGATTTTCAACATCAGCATGAGGAGGAGGAATATGAATAGAACCATGAATTTGCACATCAAAAAAACGTATTCTCCCAGAATAAACAACATCAGTATTCTTTGTTAAAATTCCATTAACTTCTTCAAGGAATTTTTTATTCAAATCATCTTTATAGCGTTTAAGAAAGTTCAAACATTCCCTCCCGTTTATTGCTTCATTGTAATCTCCAGCCCTTATTCCAGAAGGAATTACTTTATCTTTTAAGATTAAAGCAGTTTGTCTTAAAGTGAGCCTATTGCCCTCAATCGCATTGCTATTATAAGTAAAGCGTATTACAAAATCTTCATCAAGCTTATCTCTTACACCTTTTGGAACATGTTTAAGCCACATAGTATAACTCTCTTTTAAATCCTGCAAAGTTTCAGCATCATGCTCAGACAAATAAGTATAGTTTGAGAATTTTAAAAATGGTTTTGATTTATCCTCCAGTCTTCCAGCATATTTTTTTAGTTCCTTTTTTGAAGGTTTTTTATCTCCTAAGAAAATTCTTACCTTTTTCCACTTATCCAAACCTAACCTGATATTTTTAGTAAGATAATAATACTCTTTTTTATTCTGTTTAATACTCTCTAAGTATCCCATATAAGTTATATGGGCACATGATATATAAAACTTTCGGTAAAATGTGCCCATACCTTAAAGCAGATTAAATAATCAAGAGACAGAGGAATAACAGAGATAATAACAATCCTCAAGAAACGTTTTTCTTCCTCACCCAATACATATAAAATATAAAAGCAAGAATCAATAAAATCTTATGCTAAGAACCAAAAAGCTTATATATTTAACAATATTTTATTTTGTTTAACATGATAATAGGAGATGCATGCAGTATTATTTTATTAGCGAAATCATCAGTACTGGAAGAATTTACAAAAAGAAGAAATATTGTCATCCCTTCAGAAGTGTATAACGAGATAATGGCTGGAAAAGAGAAATCATCATTTGATGCATTATTAACAGAGAAACTAATAAATGAAAAGAAGATCACAGTCAAAAAGATATCCAAGCCACAAATAACTGAAAAGCTTTCAAAGGATTTCGGACTTGGAAAAGGAGAATCAGAAGCAATAACATTAGCATTAACCACACCAGAAAGGATTATTCTCACCGATAACAAGCAAGGAAGGAAAACAGCAAAATTTTATGGATTAAAACTCATCGGAAGTGTTGAAGTAGTTGTAGCATTATATAACCTTAAACATATTTCAAAAGAGAAAGCCTTAAACTCATTAGAAATATTAAAGAAAATAGGCTGGTTTGAAGATTCTTTAATGGAAAGAGCAAAAGGAGATATTGAAGATGAATAAACAAAAAATATTTTTAGGAGCACGAATAGAACCTCAGATAATGGAGTTTGTAGATAAACTAGCTGAAGAAAAGCAGACAGACAAAACACATGCATTAAAATTATTAGTAAGAGAAGGCTGGAAAAAATTACAGCTTGAAAAAGGCTTAGAATTGTATAAACAAGGTAAAACCTCTCTAGATAAAGCAGCAAACATTGCAGGATTAACAGTAAGTGAGATGATGGATGAGGCGGCAGCCAAAGGCATTAAATCAGAAGAAAGTATTGAGGATTACAAAAATGGATTAAATGTTCTGCTCCTAGCTGATAAGAAAATAAAAACTTCAATGTAAACAAGCTATAACCTAAAAAATTCTTCCTCTTTTTTTCCAGCAAACTCTAACGAAAAGTTTATAAGTAAGTTTTAACTTACAGTAAGCTAAGACTTACAGGAGGCAAAATGATAGAAGTAGTAAATTTATCAAGCAAAGGGCAGTTAGTTATACCTAAGAACATGAGAGAAGAAATGAGATTAAACCAAAAAGATAAGTTTGTAATGGTCAATGATAAAGATACAATACTTTTGAAGAGGTTGCAAGAGGAAGAAATGAAAACAAGAATGCAATCTTTGATGAAAGAGTTCACCGCAGAATTTAAGAAAAAAGGCATTACAACTAAGGAATTAGCTGCAGAAATAAAAGCTGCAAGAAAAGCAAGATAGCATTCATATTCTCTCACACCATGAGAAGAAATATCCAGAGGGGTACATCTATTATTTTATCTCTAATTTTAAAATCATCTTTAGTAACTACTATCCCAAATGGTGAATTATTCTCTGATAAAAAAAGCTCAATAGAATCATAAACTTCTCCAGAAATCTTTTTACGGAATTTTGATTCTATGGGGATGGGTTTTCTTTTAACTTGTAAAACAAAATCTATTTCCTTTTTACCTTTCCAATAGAAGATTTCTGGTTCTGGTCCTCTCTCTAAATTAAACTTAAACCTTATTAAATGATCAAACAATACCCCCTCAACAACCCTCCCTAATTCACCTTCATCTTTTATTAAATTTTCATCCAAATAATCAATAATCCCATTCCTTATTCCCGCATCAAGAACATAAACTTTATCTTGTTTTCTAATTCTCTTTTTTCTATTCACAGAATAAAATTGCGAACTCTGGATTAAGTAGGCTTTCGTTAAATAATTTAAATAATCTCTCAGGGTCGGTCTCTGAATATCTAATAATTCAGCAGTTTTTGCTAAGTTAAAACTTCCTCCAGAATCCTTTGAAATTAATTTAAACAAATCCTCCAATACATCAGGGTTTCTTATTCTAAAGTATCTCACGATATCTTTAAAGAAAATTAACTTTATCTTATCTCTTATAGCCTCGCTAATCTTTGTATAATCTTCTTCATCAAGAAATTCAGGATACCCGCCAACAGTTAAATACCTATGGAGTTCAATTTGAATTTTTTCTTTCAAAGGAGTAAAATAACCTGCAAAATCTTTAAGAGAATTTACCCATAGAGTATAATCATCTTTTTGTACAGCCCCCATTAAACCTTCTTTTAATTCTGCTCTTTTTTTATAACTGTCTTGAGGAATTATCCCTTTATATCTTAAAACTTCAGAAAATTTTAAGGGCATCATAATCGTAGAGCTAATTCTTCCTAGCAAGGATTCTTCAGTGCCTTTTGTAATCCAAATTGAGGATGAACCAGAGATTACAAATTTAATATTATAACCTAGGTCATACCAATTTTTTAATATTTTCCCCCAGTCAGGCACTTCTTGGATTTCATCAAGAAATAAATAATGAACTTCATTCAAAGAATCAAGAGGAGTTTTAATAACATACTTAGAATAAGTATCAAGTATTTCGCTAAATTGAGTATCTACATTTTTTAACTCAATTTCATCAACAGACAAATATAAAATCCTTTTTGCATCAACACCAGAAGAAAGTAAATCTTTAATTAATTGATGCATCATGATTGTTTTACCCACTCTTCTTGGACCAATAATTGAAATAATCTCCCTTTTTTCTAACAATTTTTTTATGACATAAAAATCACCCCTCTTAAATTCGTTAATCTTGGAGGGAGGGATATCTTTATTACTCCACCAAGGATTGTACTTATTTAAAATTCTAAGAATATTGAGTTCTTCCATAAACGTATAGTATAATAGACAATATTTATAAATATTTGTATTTTATAATATACATATAAAGAGTATAATAAAATATACAAAAATAATCATTAAATGTATAGTATATTATACACTATGGCTACATAGGGGCAAAAAGATAAGAGAGATATTAATAATTCTCAGATAGTAGCCATTTTATCCTCTTCAAGAAGCATTTTTCTTCCTCACCCAATGCATATAGAAAACGAACCCAAGAATCAATAAAATAGCATGCTAAGAACCAAAAAGCTTATATATTTAACAATATTTTATTTTGTTTAACATGATAATAGGGGATGCGTGCAGCATTATTTTATTAGCGAAATCATCAATACTGGAAGAATTTGCAAAAAGAAAAAAGATTATT
>Ga0209542_10012183_pt1 | contig 15104 bp, 21 predicted proteins | sample RifCSPhighO2_01_FD_184028 | JGI IMG/M metagenome (GOLD analysis project Ga0209542, IMG submission 184028) | Soil microbial communities from Rifle, Colorado - Rifle CSP2_plank highO2_0.1 (SPAdes) (version 2) | ecosystem: Environmental > Terrestrial > Deep subsurface > Rock core/Sediment ...
TTTAAATACTTTCAGTGAAAATCAAAATGTCTTTAGATTTTAAAGATTTCCATTGGAAATATTTAATTTTTGAAAGGTTCTCCCACTTTCATTAAAACAAGACCAACTGGCCTTGTCAATCCCCTTTCCAACCGCGCAATAAATAACCCTGGTTATCTCATAAGATTTCCAGGGCTAGGAGGGCTTGATATTGGACTTAGAAGGTCAGGTTCAGCTCGAGTTCCCTGTAGTCATCGGGAATAAACACTGTATCGATCTCGGCACCACCAGTCTCTTCTACTGGCACGTGGGAGATCGACGCAATGAACTCCTTATCCCCAGGAGTTTCCGCGACAAGAGTAATGTCGATTCCCTTTGTTCGCGGCGCGCAGTCTGGGTGCAGCTGTATGCACTTCACTACGACCCTCATGAATCCTCACCTCTTATAGAGCTTGGGGTCACCTATAGCTAAAATAGCACACTTTTGCGCTACTGCACATACCAAATGTCGCACAATGTATTAGGACTTGGGGCGAGGGTGTTCGGAGCGCTTGGCAAGATTTTGGGCCCGCACAATCTTGCGGTACCGAAAACTTGAGGGCGTACGGTACGCGGGCTTACCCGCCTTACCCCCTACCTTGCTGTAATTTTTCATATCGTATGTTTTTATTAATAGTTCCTTCCTCGCGCATCACATAGTCCAAAATTCCCAAGAGCACAATGTTGCCCGCGAGTCCGGCGAGAGCCCCAAGTTCTTCTCGGAAAAATAGCAGCACATTAACCAAGAATATCGAAACAAGAACCGCGGAGCGAAAGAAATGATATGCGGCAAGCCGCGAGCGGCGCATCTGAATTATGCCCGCCACTACCAGCAAACCCGCGACAGCAGACGAGATTAACTCTCCCACCTCGAAAAAAGAAATATCCGAAAAATCCCATGCGAACGAGAATCCGCGCGCGCGCCATACAACCAACAATATCTGCACTATCGCAAAAAGCGAATTCCCGATGAACACAAAGATAATCGCTTTTGAGAACCAAGGAGTTTGCACGAGTTTCGTGTAGAAACCATGGACAAACTTTCTCCCTTTCTCGTACAGATTTTCTTTTGGCGCGACCGCCGACAATCTCTGCATGAGGGATTCTAGAGCCTGTCTTACAGGATGTGCGGGAGGAACACTTTCAATAAGCTTTGCAAGCTGCACTTTTTCTTTTTCATCCATACCGTGCAACACTGCCTCCTTTGTAAGCTCGAGCGCGTTCACTAAAGACTCCTGCGCAGACATGCTTTTGAACTGCCCAATGTACCGAAACACCAAGTAAAGCAAAACAAAAATAACGTAAATGAGGGCAACTGTGGGCTGAAAAAAATAGTTGTGGTCGCTGGTAATAAATTTACCCAGCTCGTCGATAAACGCGCCGAATCCCGCACCCCCGAGAACCGCGGCGAATCTCTGTACAGAACCTCCCAAGAATCCGAGTACAAGCACAAGCGCGGCAAGCATAAAAAACCCGCCCCAGAGCACGTGGGCGATGTGAAGCGAGCCTGACGTCAATTGCGGATATCCGGCAATCTGCAGGTAAAAACGAATGAGGAGAAAGGTAGAAATCGCGGAAACCAAAAACATCTCGAGCAGATTTTCTGCCTCCATATTCCGTACGAAAAATTGTGGAGCTCTCCGCCCTTCCTTCATCCCGTCCGTTACCCTATCATATTTACGCGCGTTTCGCAATCCAAAAAAACAAACTGCGGCCAGGATTTTGGTCCCGAGCCGCAGTTATCGTACGAACCGAAGGGTTCTCATGCCTTCTTTACCTTTTGATAATTTGTATTGCAACCTTTAAATCAGTGGGGCTCTCGAATGCCTCTATGGGCAAATCGTCAAGCATCGCAATCATGTCTTCGGATGCCCCTTTTCTGACTGCCTCGTCCACAAGCGCTTCCTTTCGTATTGGATAAACAATATCACGCAGTACCCTTTCAGCCCGTTTCTCCTTGGGCATCAGGTACGGCATAGAAGTATGTAATACGCGTTCTTATGCGATCGACCTTTGTGTCTTTATTATAGAGTATAAGCAAGTAACCCTGTCAAGAGCTTGCATCTTTTTTCTCGAGTGTAAGGCAGGCCGAATTGATACAATAACGTTTGCCGCCCTTTTCTGGAGGCCCATCATCAAACACATGGCCGAGGTGCGAGCCACATTGCTTGCACCGCACTTCGGTTCTTTGCATACCTGCGCTCAAATCCTCTTTGAGTTCGATATTTTCAAGATTGGCGGGTTCAGTAAAGCTTGGCCAACCTGTATTGGAATCAAATTTGGTGTCCGCGGAAAACAGTTCAGCTCCGCACGAGGCGCATTTGTACATTCCTTTCTCATGCGAATTCCAATACTTGCCGGAAAAGGGCTGCTCGGTCCCCTTCTCTTGCATCACCCGGTACTGCTCTGGCGTAAGTTTTCCGTTCCATTTATCCTTCATAGTGTTATTTTAGCAGATGGGCGTATTTTTGCTGGAGTTTTTGGATTTTCGGGTCAATAACCATTTGGCAGTATGGCATATCTCTATTGCGATCGTAATACTCTCGGTGATAAACTTCTGCTTCGTAGAAATTGGTGAGCGGCTTTATCTCCGTAACGATTGCGCCCTTGTACACTCCTTCTTCTTCGAGCTGCTGTATAAACAATTGCGTAATGTGTTCCTGCTCTTTCGTTATATAGAATAGAGAGGAGCGATATTGATCCCCAACATCCGGCCCCTGCCGGTTGACCTGCGTGGGATCGTGCGTGGAAAAAAATACCGAGAGAAGCTGTTCATATGAAATAACATCTGGATCATATTCAACTTTGATCACCTCTGCATGACCTGTCTTCCCGCTGCATACCTGCTCGTATGTAGGATTCTTTGCGGTACCACCCGCATATCCCGATATCACATTCTCAACGCCGCGCAATCTTTTAAACACTGCCTCACCGCACCAAAAACATCCACCTCCGAACACCGCAATTTCCTTTTGTTTTTTCATATTTCCTTGAGAAATTTTAAAATCCCCTGGGCAATCCCCTGGGCTGCCATGTGAGGATTGGTAAGTATAACAGCGCGATCGCGAGGGTTGGGAAGGTATCCCGTTTCAATAATTGCCGCGGGCGTTGCAGGATGAACCGCGTATAAAAATTTGCTGGAGTTGAAGGCGTAATAGTACGGCATTGATGAAGGAATATAGCTTTCCATCTCAAGCCAAGTCGCTTTGCGGTACTCCTCGCCCAAAAGTTGGGCAAGTCGCTTGGCTTCTCCGCTCTGATCAAACGCTGAAGCTGCTACCTTGAACCCGGAAGCATGCGGAAGGCTGGGATTTTGATCGGCGTGAATCGCCACAAACACGTCTGCCCCATAAATGCTTGGCAGGATGGCGGGCAATAGAGTTACGCCAATCCCTTCCGCCTCAAGAATCTTAGCGGTTTCTTGAGCTATGGTAAGGTTCACCTCCCACTCCATTTTTCCGCCGCCCTGCGCCTGCCGTTCTTGATCTAACGCCCGAAGTTCCCAGGGCACTTCTTCCATCTTCCAGTGTCCTACCTGCAAAGCAACCTGCTTTTGGCCCGTGGAGGCAAGAACCGCCCGCGCGGGCTGCTGAAGTACCACCTGCCTCAAGGATTCACGAATGGCCAAAGCCTGCTCCATAAGTTTATCCACCTGCGCCTTCAAACTTGCTACATCCGAAACCATAGCAAAAGTGGGGTTTGGCAACCCCACTATGCTCCCTATGAAAATGGCAATAAAAAACTTTCTCATTCTATTATCAACAGACGATTATGCCGCTTGCTCCCGTGAGTATTTGAGCATACTCTCCTTTTACCCTTTCCGGTATTGCCGTTCCCAAAGCATAATCCCAAAGAAGGCAAACACAAGAACTGCGCCGTAAGCCGTCAGCAAAGAAACAATGCCATACTCGGATATAAAGTTGAGTACAAAAGCAAAGTACCATGAAGCAAGCGCAAGCGATCCAATAGCAAGCGTTGGCCGTCGCAGTACAACAAATCCCCCTTTCCGATCTTCACTTGGTACTTTGGAAAACGGAATAAACTCCAAAAACGGAGCGTAAATAATCATAAATACCGCGCCCGCAAACGCAACCACAAACAGAGCAATCATTTCTACAAAAAACACCCATGACCCAATAAACTCTGCGGGGTTAGCCACATAAAGGGCAAACTGGCTCATCACGGAAAGCGCAAGGCCAACCCAGATAAGCTCAAACACATCTTTAATGGCCGCCACCTCTCTCACATCAATATTCGAATCCCGCAAAAACCGCATAAACAAAAATACCGCGGCCGACGCCCCTCCCATACCTAAAGCAAAGCCCAAAAACTTAAGCATAATAAGGAAACCCTCCATACCCTGCAAAAACAAAACCGCTTCTCCCAAACTGATAAGTGCGATAAGAAAAATGGTGAGCGAAAACATCGAAGAAAGAATGCACCAGATGCACCACTTTTTCAAAAGAAATGCCTGCACAAACAGGAGGTACCCGGAGAAAAGCGAAGCCGATACCGTAAGCATCATAAGTGCCGCGCGGAAGATTCCTTCAAAAAATTGCGGGGCCAAAAGCATCAAAACATAGGAAAAGAAAATAATGGAAAAGTACAGCATCCCGAGATACTCAAGTTTGATTTCAAAAAATTTTGAATACTTACTTGATACCACCGCGTTGCACTCGCCACCCGAAGGACACACCAGCTGCTTGCCGCGCGACTTTGTATACCAAACGTAAGAAGAAACGCCGAATCCTCCGAGCGCGGCCACTGCCACAAACGCGTAAAATCCCTCAGGCTGAGGGAAAAGCAGGGTAAGGAAAAACCCGCTGATTCCGAACAGTAAGAGCCCAAACCACAGATATATTTCTTTTGAGATATAGAGTTTCATCGTAAGAAATACACGGGCATACTAAGCTGATCTGCGTATTCAGGCAGGCCAGAAGGGTTGTCCTTTTCGAAAACCAGCATGCCTTGTTCAGTATCGGGTGTTTCGAACTCAAGCGTAGCAAGAAATGGCACAAAATCTTCAGTCATCCATTCACCCTGCGCTTGTGCTATAGCAACTGCGATCTCGTTTCCATCGTCGTCGAAAAGTCGAGCGGGAAAAGAGGCCTCAAAAAACCAAGTTCCCCTTGCTTCACCCTCCAGCACAAGTGGGCTCGAAATTGTCTGGTTTGGCCGCGGGGCGCTTACACAAATTAAATCTGTTTTGCAGAATTTCGTTGGCCAAAAAGAGGTATAAACTACCGCGGCGCCGAGTACGACAGCCACAAGAATTACGACTATCAAAAGCGGCTGTTTCATATTTCTCTTCGCGTATCTATGAGTTTGCTTTTATAGCGACGAATTTCTTTCTTGAGCTTTTCTTTTACTTCGTCCAGCGCCAAACGGATGTCGGAACCGGTAAATTCTGCGCGGAGCTGCTGGCCTCCGGGCACGGTTTCAAACATTGCTTCCGCGTAGAACACATCGCCCTTTCGGTGATGTCTGGTTGCCCGCGCAATCTCAACGAATACGCAAATCTCGCGATTCTTCTCGAAGCTTTTCAAAAACCGCTCCAAAGAACCGATGCGCTTTCTCGCGTATTCCTCAATGTCTTCCGTCGCCTGGAATCTCGTATATTTTAATTCGACTTTCATACGTTATTACTATTATACCTGTATTTTCGAGTTAGTGTACATCAATGGCCGAAACGCCTTTGGCGCTGCGCGTATTCGGCAAAGGCATCGTCTAAATCCTGTTCTTTAAAATCAGGCCAATACTTTGGGCAAAAGTAAAGCTCCGCATACGCTCCCTGCCAAAGGACAAAGTTTGAAAACCGTTTTTCTCCTCCGGCGCGTATAATAAGATCAGGATCGGGAAGGCCGGCGGTTGAAAGTCTTTGAGCAATGGTATCTTCCGTTATTTCTTCCGCCAGAATGCCTTCTTGAACGATTTTGCGTACGGCTTGCGTAATATCCCACTTTCCTCCATAACTTACAGCCAAGTTTAAATAAAACTGCGTATTGTTTTTTGTCTGTTCCTCCACATGTGCAATGACTTTTTGCAAAGAAGGGCGCAATCGTTCCTTTTGCCCAATAATGCTTACATGAATCCCCTCTCTTTGGAATTTTTCCACATCTTGGGCATTGCCGAGATATTCTTCAAACAAATCCATCAGATAATGGACTTCTTCCTCTGGGCGATTCCAGTTCTCGCTCGAAAACCCAAATACGGTAATAACCGTTACCCCCCTTGCCCTGCACCAGCCCAGAAACCCTTCAAAATTCTCCCTCCCTCTTCTGTGGCCTTCAAGCGTTGGAAACCCTCGTTCTTTTGCCCAACGGCGATTCCCGTCGGGGAAAAGAACTACATGTTTAGGTATGTTATTTTGTTGTTCCATATTCCTCCATCTGTTCGACGCGAATTGGCTGTTTTAACTGCTCTTTTGCGGTAAGGTAGCCTACCGCAAACGAAAGCAAAGAAACCAGCACTACCCCTATAGCGAGTATTATATCAATTTCGTACCTCTTTACCCCATCAAATATTTTTACCAGGATATCCCTCATTTCCCTTTATTCTTAACATATATCTAAGGGGGTTTACAAATTCTACTATTTTTGTTACCATAATTACATTATGTCAACAACAAAATCTTCGGGAACAGCGAAAAATATGCGGGATTCCGCCCCAAAATATCTTGGGGTAAAACTTTTTGCGGGCCAGAAAGCCAAAGCTGGGCAAATTATCGTGCGCCAGCGCGGCACTCACTTTCTGGCAGGGAAAAACGTAGGAATAGGAAAAGATCATACGCTTTTTGCCCTGGGAGAAGGGGTGGTACAATTTACCACAAAAAGAAAAATAGCGTTCGACCGCTCTCGCAGAGAAGCTAAAGTGGTCAATGTGATCTTTTCGTAACACACGCTTTAATAAACTCGCGAAAAAGCGGATGCGGCCGCAAGGGGCGCGATTGAAGCTCTGGATGGAATTGAGTACCCAAAAAGAATGGGTGCTCTTTTAGTTCCGCAATTTCCACGAGGTCACGCTCTGCGTTAACCCCCGACATCACCATTCCCTTGCTGGTAAGTACGTCTCGATACTTGTTGTTAAGCTCATACCGATGGCGGTGCCGCTCTACGATATCTTCCTTCCCATACGCTCTATACGCAATGGTTTTTTTGTTAACCTTGCATGGATATGCTCCCAGCCGCATCGTACCTCCGTAGCGTTTCTCTTCTAAAAGCGCTTTCTGGTCGGGCATTACGTCAATGATCGGCGTTTTGGAATCTTTCACAAACTCCGTGGAGGTAGCGTCTTTCAAGCCGCACACGTTTCTCGCGAATTCAATAACGGCAAGCTGCATCCCTAAGCAAAGCCCGAAGTACGGAATCTTTTTTTCGCGGCAAAACTGGATTGCTTTGATTTTCCCTTCGATTCCCCTAATCCCAAATCCTCCTGGCACAATAATGCCGTCATAACGCTTCAGTTCTTGGAGCGCTCCGGCATTTTTCTCATATTGCTCTGCCGACAGCCATGTAATTTTGGGTTCCCACCCGTTCGCCCACGCGGCATGCTTGATAGACTCAATCACGGAAAGATAAGAATCCATTAAGGTAAAATCGCCGATCTCAAAATATTTTCCTACAATTCCTATATGAACTTGTTCTTTGGGAGCCCGGATTTTTTTAACCAGTTTTTCCCACTCTTTGAGATCCTTCTCCCGATGCTCCAAACCGAATTTTTCCAAGATACGATTTCCCAAATTGTCATTTTCAAAGTTTATGGGAATCTCGTAAATAGACGCCACATCGGGAGCGGAAATAACGTCATCAGCGTCCACGTTGCAAAAATCTGAAATCTTTTGCTTGCGCGGCTTATCAACCGGCACCTTCGCGCGCGCAATAATAATATCGGGCTGAATCCCCGCCGCGTTCAAGGCGCGCACGGCATGCTGGGTGGGCTTGGTTTTCATTTCTCCGATGTTTTCCGGCACCGGCAAATAGGTTACCAGCACAAACAAAACTTGGTCTGGCATTCTCCTTTTCATCATGCGCGCCGCTTCCAGGAACAACAGATTTTGGTAATCGCCTACGGTGCCGCCCACTTCAACCAAAAGAAAATCGGCCTTGTCTTTCTCGGCCGCGAGTTGAAGTCGCGAAATCACCTCTTCAGGAATATGAAGTACTACCTCTACGGTCTTGCCGTTATATCCCAAATTCCGTTCACGATTTATAACTGCCTGATAAACTCGTCCCGTGGTAAGATAGTTGGCGCTGCCGAAATCCTGATCCAGAAATCGCTCATAATTTCCTATATCCTGATCGCATTCCGTGCCGTCTGAAGTCACAAAAACTTCTCCGTGTTCCAAAGGATTAAGCGTGCCGGCATCAACATTGATATATGGGTCAATCTTTGCCGCTGATACACGGAATCCCTTGCTCTGAAGAATTTTCCCGATGGATGCCGTGGCGACACCCTTCCCCACCCCCGAAATTACCCCTCCCGCGACAAAAATAAATTTCGTCATTCTTCCTCGGTAATAATAACTCGTATCTCGGCCTCCAAGTTATGTTCAAGTAAAACTCGCACCGGGAACTCCCCTGTTTCCTTCAAGGGTTTTTGAAGCTTAATTTGGCTTTTCTTCACTTCATGCCCCATTCCCTTTAAGCGTTCTGCGATTTTTTGAACATTGATTGCTTCAAATAATTGGCCTTCCTCTCCTACTTTCACCGCGATAGGCACCTCAAGATCATCCAAGCCAGAGGCTAATCCTTGCACGCGCTTTAACTCTTCTTCTGATTTTGTAGCCAAAAGTTCCTTTTGCATCTCTAGCCATTCGATAGTTTCCGGGGTAGCCTGTTTTGCCAAATCGCGGGGAAACAAAAAGTTTCTGGCGTAGCCGTCCGCCACCGTCTTAATCTCAAACTTTTTCCCCACTTTGTCGACATCCTGAAGCAAGATAACTTTCATAACCTGTATTCTCTCATAGATTTTTTACCGCTTCAATAGCTCTGTCAAGCTGTGGATCCCTTCCTTCATTGAAGTCTTCATCGCTCATCTCCACTACGATATCCGGTTCTAAACCCTCCCCTCCGATACGATTACCTTTCGGCGTAAGCCACTGGGCTATCGTTATCTTTAAAGAAGATTTATCTTCCAACTCTTTTATCTCCTGCACCGAACCCTTCCCAAACGATTTTTGTCCTATTAAAAGCGTTTCCCGGTTATCCCGCAGGGCGCCCGCCAGAATTTCAGAGGCCGACGCTGTCCCTTCGTTGATCAACACCACCACCTTGTGGTCGTACAAACGCGCGCTTCCGCTTGCCTTATGTACTTCTTGATCCGCAGCGGAACCAAAGTCTTCTATCACGACTACATCTCCCCTTTGCAAAAACCACCCTGCGATATCCACCGCCACATGGAGAAATCCGCCCGGATTATTGCGCAGGTCAAGAACGATTTTATCGGAGGATTGAAACGCATCCCGTTGAAGGTTCCGGAAATCGCCTCGCAATTTTTCTGAAAATTGGAATATTTTGATGTAGACCACCCCATCTTTATCCTCCCACTGAAGAGATGGAATATTAATAACCGCGCGCTCAATTTCAAAGTCGCGCGGCTCATCCCACCCGTCTCGCAGAATGGTAAGCGTCACCTTTGTGCCCTCCGGACCGCGAATTAAAGCCACTGCCTGATCAACCGTGAGGTCCGCGGTAAGAGTATCTTTATTTATTTGCACAATGCGGTCACCCGCTCTCAAGCCCACTCTAGCGGCAGGCGTACCCTCCAAAGGAGCTATAACCTGCAAAGTATCGTCGCGGATGCCGATTTCTATTCCCACTCCGCTAAAGGACCCCGAAATATCCTCTAGGAAAATTTTGGTATCTTCGGGGGTCATAAACGTGGTATAAGGATCACCCAAGCTCTTCACCATCCCCTGAATTGCCCCATGCACCATGGCCTTATAATTTAGGGGCTCGAGGCCTACATATCTCTCCTGTATCACACGCCAAGCCTCCCAAAACAGGGAAAAATCCACTTCTTCTGGCTTCCTCTCTTCCAAATTCGTTACTCCCCGGATGGGTACCACATACCCTGCAATCTGACCAACATAAAATCCGCCTGCGAAACTTACAGCCACTCCGAAAAGTAATACCGCAACAATGAGATTCTTCATCGTAATACGCGCCTATTGTATCATGCGGAGGGCAAAGGAGCAATCTGAACCCGCACGCCAATCAACCGGATGGGTTTTTGCTTCTCCAAAAGAAATTTCAAAAACAGCTTCATTGCTTCCGCGCGCAACACTGCTTCCTCGCGACTCGGCTGCGAAAGTGTTTTTGCCTTTGTGTGAGTCTCAAAACCCGTAAAGCGGCATACCACGCCAATAGTTTTAAAATGCAGACCCTGATCTCGCACCTCATGGGCCACTTGCTTAGCCAACTGCTCAAAGCTTCGAATAAGCAGCTCGGGGTCGCGGGTGTCCTGCTCAAAGGTAATTTCCTTCCCGATCGACTTTACTTCGTGTTCTGCCACAACAGGATCTTCGTCTTTTCCGCGCACACGTTCATACATTGCCTTCCCCCGCCTCCCAAACAAATCTTCCATGTCGTGTTCAGAAAGTTTCTTTAAATCCGCTACTTTTTTTAAATCAGATGAACGCAAAATCTGTGCTGTTTTTATTCCAATCCCGGGAATCTTTTGAATATCCAAGTTTTCGATAAATGCTTCTGCCTCGCCTTCCGATACTACCTTCACGCCGTTTGTCCGCACGCCGTCGAGGCGAGGCTTGGCAGCCTCGCACGCCATTTTCGCGATCATCTTGTTTGGCCCTATGCCGCAGCTGCAGGGAAGCTGTTCCTGGTCCCTAATAGACTTCCGCATCTGTTCTGCCATTTTCTTTGCCTCCTCATAACTTTTTAAAAAACTCACATCGATGTACGCCTCGTCGAGCGACACCTGTTCCACCAAAGACGAAGCTTCGTTGATAATCTTCATAATGTTTGAAGAAACTTTACTGTACAGCTCGAAATTCGGCGGCAGATACACAGCGTCGGGGCAAAGCATATATGCTTTGGAAATTGGCATTGCAGAATGAATGCCGAACTTTCTGGCCTCGTAATTCGCCGTTGAAACAACTCCCCTTCCTTTGCCGCCTTTGGGTTCGGCGCCCACCACAACAGGTTTGCCTCGGAATTGCGGATTTTCCCGTTCTTCTATCGCCGCGAAAAATGCGTCCATATCTAAATGTATGATGATTCTATCTCCCATATCGCTAAATTTTAGCACTAATCATAAAGAAAGAGCTACCTTCAAGAGGCAACCCTCATTTGCGAATCGATAAAAGATTGCGCCTGTTCCTCCGGTGAGATCTCCACAGAACAAATCTACTCTTTTATAGAATTTTGTCAATGACTACAGGGAAAACAGAAAAAATAAAGCCGCTAGCTTGCTGCCAGCGGCACACGCGAATCTCTTGGAAGCACATAGCTCTCTACAGATTCATTTGTCCTGATTGGTACTGCTCCAGCGACATTCCGGTTAGTCGCTGGGAATCACTGCCATGACTTCCCTCCCTTCTCATAGCCCTACGCGCTTAAAGGTCTCTTCGATGTACTGGGTATAGTATCCGTAGTCGAAGAGGCTGTCTAGCGTGTTCGGTGAGAGACGCTGCTGCACTAAGGGATCGACCCGGAGCAGCTCACGGAAATCCGTGCCATTGTCCCAGGCATCGTGAGCATGCCTTTGCACCACCTCGTAGGCCTCCTCGCGGCTAGCCCCCCGCTCAATCAATTCCAGGAGTACCCGCTGAGAAAAGACCAGTCCCCGGGTCAACTCCACGTTGCGCATCATGGTTTGGGGAAACACCTTCATCCCGCCGATTACGTAGGAGGCCAACCCCAAGATATAGTCCAGGGCGTAGCAGGAATCTGGTAGAATCAGCCGCTCCGCCGAGGAATGACTGATGTCCCGCTCGTGCCACAGAGCCACGTTTTCCAATGCCGTCACGGCGTGGCCGCGAATGAGACGGGCAAGACCGCAGATGCGTTCGCATAGCTCCGGGTTGCGCTTGTGCGGCATGGAGGACGAACCCGTCTGGCCTTCCTCGAAGGGTTCCTGAACCTCGGCTATCTCCGTGCGCTGCAAACCGCGCAACTCCGTGGCGAACTTTTCCAAGGATGCGGCCACCACAGCCAAGGTAGTCACAAACTGAGCATGTCGGTCACGCTGGATGATCTGGCTGGAGACGGCGGCCGGTTCCAAACCAAGACGCGCACACACTTGCCCTTCGATGGACGGCGGCACAGTGGCATGGGTGCCCACGGCTCCAGAGATCTTGCCCACAGAGATGACTCTCTTGGCCTCTTCCAGGCGGTGTCGGTTTCGCCGCATTTCGTCCCACCAGAGGGCTAACTTCAGCCCAAACGTGATGGGCTCAGCATGAATACCATGGGTACGACCCATCTGCAGGGTTGCCTTGTGCTCTACGGCGCGGCGAGCCAATATGCCAAGGAGCTCGTCCACATCAGTGATAAGCACGTCGGCCGCCTGCACAAGCTGCATGTCCTGAGCGGTGTCTATGACGTCATTTGATGTGAGACCCAGGTGAATCCAGCGACCCTCCGACCCTAGACGTTCCGTAATAGAACGCGTGAAGGCAGTCATGTCGTGATGAGTGCGCCGGAAGATCTCCATGAAGCGACCCATATCATAGGTAGCCTGACGTAGCTTCACCATATCCTCGGCAGGGACTACACCGCTTTCAGCCCAGGCCTCGCAGACGGCGATCTCCACGGCCAGCCAGTTATCGTACTTTTGCTCCTCAGACCAGACTTTCCTCATGTGCTCCCGAATATAACGGTCTATCATTCCACACCTCTTAGGTTCAATTCCAAGCCAATTTGAATTGGATTGGTAGAAGAATCTTACGCAAAATTAAAGCAAAACGCAAGCGTTTTGCTGGGATTGAAATATTCGTGAAAACGTGGTACTATAACCCCGAGAGCAAAGCAAATTACATATGGAATATTATGTCTATGTACTTCAGAACGCCGAGCGCAAGAAGATATACATTGGCTATACGAATAACTTGGAAAAGAGAATAGCAAGGCACAATAAGCAGTTGCCAAATAAGAGAAGTTCCTATACAAGTAGAATGAGTGGGGCCTGGAAGCTAGTTTATTCGGAGAAATTTAAAACTCGAAAAGAAGCAATGAAAAGAGAGAAGGAATTGAAGAGTTTTCGCGGAAGAGAGTTTTTAAGAAAATATTTATAAACCTTTTCCCGTGTGCCCCGGTAGCTCAATTGGTAGAGCATCGGCCTTTTAAGCCGTTGGTTGTGGGTTCGAGTCCCACCCGGGGCACACGCGAGGAAGTTTACCTTGAATAGCTCAATTGGTAGATCCGCCAGCTGGCGGACTTTTAAGTTCGCCCACTGGCGAATTGAAGATTCGAATCCTTCTGGGCGCACATTTCACTAAAAAGAAATTGAATATGAAAAAAATAAATTGGGAATTCATTTTTAAGAACGGCACCATCGCAGCGATCTTGATGATTTTGACGTTTTTATTACCCGATTTTCATTTCGCTTTTGATATATCGGTAATCCTTACTATTGTTTCTCTTTTATTCGCAATACTCGTTGGCTTTTTTATTGGGACCGCTACTACGAATTATCTCCGTCTCCAGACTCTTATCTCGAATGCAAATGCCGACTTAATTCAGATTTTCCGTCTCAGTAAATTGATCCAGGTATCTTCTGGCGAAAAAATAGCAAATGTAATTGACGAGTATATGATAGCCATGCTGGACTTCCCTTTTCTTAAGTGGGTTCCTAATACCAAAAAGGAGTTTAATGAAGTAACAAAAGCCGTAGAAGAAGTGGACCCTCTAAATGAAAAGGGGCTATCCTTATTCTCTCATCTTCAAAATGCAAAAAGCGATTTAGATAGAACAAACCAAGAGATTTCGTTAGCCGCTGAAGAGGTTGTGAGCGGACGCCACTGGTTCATACTTATCTCTCTCGCGCTTATTATAGCTACATTGCTCCTGTCATTACGTGATGGCTATTGGGTATTTTCTTTTGTAAATGGAGTTCTCTTGGTTGCAATATACCAAATTTTAACCCTCCTGAAGGAAGTTGATAGTAATGTATTTTTAGCAGAAAAGTTGGGGTATCAAAATCCTCAGCAAGTCTTCCAAGCGATTGGTAAATTGCAATATTATCCAGAGGTAGCTATTACAAAGCGGTGGGCGAAGGAACCTCAAGAAAATTACAGGATTGGTGTTTATAAAGACTACCCCAGTTCTTTAGAAAAGGAAATTAAAATCGTATACAAAGACAAAAAGGTATTTTAGTTTATAGTTAAAAATATTTGCCGCAAAACCTGTCTTGGCGGCAGACAGGAAAAACTTGGCATGCCAGAGGTAGATCTTCTCACTGGCGGTTTGGAGATTCTCCGCCCATGGCGGATGCGCCTCGGGCGCAAAGTCCTTCTGGGCGCACCAAAAATAAAAGTCCTTGAAAGATTCTTGAAGAATCCATCAAGGACTGCGCCTGTCTACCTCGTAAACCGGGAGATCATCTCCAAGAGTGCCTGAGGGTTGAACGGCTTCTCAAGGAAACCGTCAACCCCTTGCTGCAGTGCCTCCTCCTCACCAACGTTGTATCCCCCGGTCATCAGGATGAAACGTATCCCGCCGAAACGGGGATCATTCCTGATCTCCCGAAGAAAATCCATACCCGTCATGCCGCCCATATCGTAATCGGAAATCACCAGATGTATTGCTGCGGAATTTCCCCGCAGATACTCCAGAGCCGACTCCGCAGAGGAACAGGTTTCCACTGCGTAGCCAACTCCTTCCACGATCATGCGTACCAGTCGCCGCATACCCTCTTGATCGTCCACCACAAGGATAAGCATTGAAAACCCCCTCTTGAGAATTTTGTACCGCAAATACAATAACATTTTTCTATCTCGCTGTCAACTTCAACGCGCCTTTTCCAAAACGAAAAAGGTACTACGAATTTATGCATATGCATAAATTCGTAGTACCTTGCTCTGCGAACGGCAAACACTGCGAGGATACTATGACAAAAGAATCGCCCCG
>Ga0209542_10012184_pt1 | contig 15103 bp, 12 predicted proteins | sample RifCSPhighO2_01_FD_184028 | JGI IMG/M metagenome (GOLD analysis project Ga0209542, IMG submission 184028) | Soil microbial communities from Rifle, Colorado - Rifle CSP2_plank highO2_0.1 (SPAdes) (version 2) | ecosystem: Environmental > Terrestrial > Deep subsurface > Rock core/Sediment ...
CCCTCGAGATTAAGAACAAGAATTTATTTATTTCTCTGCGTGGGTTTAAGGCTCAGTTTCCAACGGCACCTGCCGATGATTTTCCCCTATTACCGGTTGCCCCGTCGGATACGTTGGCGGTGGTGGATGGTCACCGACTAGGACAGGCGCTGGATAACACTATTTTTGCGGCCGCACGTGACGAGTCGCGCCCAGAGATTCATAGTCTCTATCTGCACGGAGAGACCGATGTTCTGCGCTTGGCAGCCACTGATAGTTTTCGTTTGGCCGAAAGTATTGTGCCGCTGCGAGAGGGAAATAAGCCGTTCTCTTTTCTGCTACCGATTTCTGCGGCCCAGGAAGTGCGGCGACTCTTTGGGCAGCGCGACATCGTTACTGTGCTGGCGACCGATAACTATGTCGTGTTTCGTGACCAAGGATTGTACCTTTCCTCACGGCTCGTGGAAGGCACGTATCCCGATTACCGACAGATTATCCCCACGGCATTTGACTGCCGGGGGGAGGTGAAACGCGAAGAGTTACTCCGGGCTTTGAAGATTTTGAGTGTGTTTTTGCCGCGTGATTCTCGACGAATATCACTGCGAGTACAGGGAGAGCAGGGTGTGGTTGAAATGCGGACGGAAGGCAGAGAAGCGGGCCAGGGCGAGGTAACGATGGCCTGGCAGGGAAAAGGGAAAGATGTGGAAGTATTTTTTAATATTACTTATTTGCTCGATGGGGCAACTCATGGCCGGAGTGAACGGGTCGAGTTAGGGTTCGGGGGTAGTAGTAGCCCCGTGATGTTCCGCCCGGTGGAGGAGGCTGCCAAAAACCTTTATATCGTCATGCCGATTCAGGTATAGGTATGGATCTGCGGCGCCTGCATATACGGCACTTTCGCAATTTTGGCCGTGTGGAAGAAATTGAATTGCCGCCTCGGAGCTTGCTGGTAGCAGCGGCGGCCAATGCGACAGGCAAAACTAATTTTTTAGAGAGTATTACGGTGTTGCTGCGCGGCAAATCTTTTCGGGCCGATATTGATGCTTGCGTGGGTTGGGGCCACGATGGCTTTTTGCTGCGCGGTACTCTTAGCTCCGCGGCGGGTGAGGAGCACGAGGTAGCAGTGCACTACGATCGGGCTGGGCGCAAGGTGCGCCTAGAGGAAGATAGCGTGCCGGCGTCAGTGGTGGGATTCTACGCCCGGTATCCATTGGTTGTTTTTTTGCCCGAGGATACTTTTTTGTTCGCGCGCGGGCCAGCGGTGCGACGGAGTTTTCTTAACCACATTCTGGTGGCGCATCAGCCCTACGTCTCGGCGTTGGTGCAATACCACCGGGTGCTGCGGGCGCGCAACAACTTACTCAAGCGAGCGAGGGATGCGGAAGCACTCCGTAGCTGGACAGATCTGCTGGCTGACCAGGCCGAGGTGCTGTGGCGCCACCGTGAGGGACTCGCAACGTATTTTGGCGATCAGCTGAGTGGGCGCTATGAACAGCTGGCGGGGGAGAAGTTAATGCTGCAGGTACAGCTGCGTCGCACGGATAGTAGCGCGGCGCAATTGCGCGAGCGATTGTATGCCGCCTTTGCCGACGAACGCCGTGTGGGGCACACGCTGTACGGTCCGCACCGCGATGACTTTCTCATTACGGTTGATGAGCACCCGGCCCACGGGGCACTTTCACGTGGGCAGTTGCGTACCTTGGCAGCAGTGCTCAAAATTCTCGCGCACAGCTACATTACGCAGGTTACTGGCGAGGAGCCACTCTTGCTGCTCGATGATGTGCTCAGTGAGATGGACGAGAAGCGCCAAGAAGCGTTGCTGTCGAGCCTGCCGACGACCCAATCGCTGCTGACCTGCACGGCGGTGCCACGAATTTTGCAGGGTAAGGAGAATGTGTACTTGCTAGATCTGCGTTCAATTGTTGCGCGGGGAGAGCACGTGCGGCGTCGTGTGCGCACGGCAGTGGCGGCTGCGCCGGAGCGGGCCTATGCTTAAGCGCCTGGGCGGGTTGCTCGCCGCACCGCGCGGCGGTGCGCTCGATGAAGCGGAGCAACGCAAGTACGTGGAGCGGCATTTGCGCGACGCACTTCGCGTGGGAGGGGTCTACTGCGAGCGGGTGCAGCGCGGCACGGTGGTTGTGCGGGTTTTGTCTGGATTAATCGGCCAGGAAGTGCGGCTGCGGCAGTTTGATTTAGCCCAGGCACTGGCAGCTGAAGCAGGTGTGCGTTTGCAGGAGCTGGTGGTTACTCAATCGTGAGTGATTGGCCTAGCCTGATCCCACAGACACTACAAAAGTCAAATCTATTTGGTCGGGATAAGCACATCGACGCGTTGATGCGTCGATGTGCGGAGAGGGTAACGTTTTCTCCCCCTTACTCCGCCAGCTGGCGGAGGGGGAGGGGGTCCGTCAACACGCCTGCGCGGACTTACCCCTCCGTCTCGCCCCGCCGCCAGCTGGCGGAGGCGGGGCTCGACCACCCTCCCCTTAGTCCGCCAGCTGGCGGAGGGGAGGAAAACAACGTTGATGCGTGGCTACTTTATTGGCTCTTTGGTAGTGTTGGATAGATGACAACGATTACGCCTGACAACGCTTTGGCTTTTATGTATGTGGCGGTAGCCATTATGTTTTTGGGTTTGGCGCTTTTCTTCTACGCGACGTATCGCAAAGACGCGCACTCGCGGAAGAAATAGTTACTCAATCGTGAGCGTGTGGCGATCGGACGTGGCGGAATTGCCCGTTTTGTCGTAGGCAACGGCGTAGACGTGGTACGTTCCGGGCCCAGGGGAATCTTGCCAGACAACTTCATAACGGTTCGCCGCAACAGGAGAGACCGTGGTGCTTTTGCCGACGCGGTGCACACCACTCTGCTCCTCTTTCTGGTAGAGGATATCAACGTAGTCAATGCCCGCGGCGTCGGTGGCGGTCGTCTTGATGGTGAATGGAAAATTCTCGGGGGTGATTTTTTGGTTATTTGTCGGCGTATGCAGCGTGATGCTCGGTGGGCTGTCGTCGGGGTTTATCAGGAACGTGCGGTGGGCGCGGCCGATGAGATTATTTTCCTGAACAGCTAGCACGAGGAGTGTTTTGCGACCCGAGAAGCTGGCATCGAACGAGAGCCGAGCTTCTTTTGGGTCATCGGGTCCGCGGCGGGCGATTTCTTGTCCATCGAAGATGAAGCGAACTTCGCGGAGTGATTCCTTGGCGTCGACCTCAACTTTTACGGTCACCGGACTCTCGGTGAGGGTGCTGGTGTTGGGTTCGGTGATAGTAACTTTGGGCAGGTCCTCGGCATTTTCGGCATCGCACGTTGGGGTGGGGAGAGAGGCGACATACTGGGGTTCAGCGGCGTTATCTTTATTTTTTTCGTTGTGCTTGTCGCGCCAGGCGGCCACCGCCTGCTGCCAGCGATTAAATTGCGGATCAGTTTGCGGGTTGGCCGGGCGGTCGCCTTGCGGGTTGTCGCGGTCGACGTAGAAAAGGATGCTGTGGATCTCTTTAAACGTGGTGGGTGTACCGAGTGCGACCGGACAGTCGAGCGTGTAGACCGCGCCGGCTTCCCGCTCCCACTTGCCTTTGACCTCGGGCAGCTCGCCGCGTAAGACGCCATGCTGGATCTGGCCGCGGGGCGGCGGAGCGACAAATTGCTCAATCGGTGTGTTGGTGAGCGCTTCGCGCATGAAATCCTGCCAGATGGGAGCAGCGGTATACACGCCATCGGCATTTTTACCCATCGGGGAATTATCATTGTTGCCGACCCAGACACCGGTGGCGAGCGAGGGGGTGTACCCCATGGTCCAGCCATCGCGGTAATCCTGCGTGGTACCGGTTTTGGCAGCGACGGGGCGGCTGCCGAGCTGCAGTGGCGAGCGGCTGCCGAAAATGAGTGACCGCGCGTTATTGTCAGAGATGACACTGGTGACCAGGCGAGCCAGATCAGCCGGAATAACTTGCTCGCCACGATTCTGATCGGCTTCTTCGGCGGCATCAAATAGCACCTCTGCGCCGTCGGTTGTGCGCAGCACGGCCCGGTGTGGGTGGCGCAGCCCGTCGTTGGCGAAGACGCCGTATGCAGAAACTTCGTCGAGGAGCCGCACCTCGCCGCCGCCGAGCACCAGTGAGAGACCGTAGCGATCGGGGTCATTGAGCGACGTCATGCCGAGGCGCTGGGCTAGGTCGGTCGCGTTTTTCACCCCGGCGAGATACAGCGTCTGCACTGCTGGAATATTGAGCGAATTGGCGAGCGCGGTGCGCATGGTGACGGGGCCGCGTTCGCCAAGATCATAATTTTTTGGCTCGTAGTCCTGGCCAAAGTTCGTGACCGCATCGACTAGGATCGTGTCGGGCGTGTAGCCTTTTTGCCAGGCGGCGGCATACACAAACGGCTTAATCGAAGAGCCCGGCGAGCGGTGGCGAATCGCCACGTTCACGTTGCCGTCTATTTCTTCGTTGAAGTAATCAAGTGAGCCAGCCATAGCTAAAATGTCCCCTGTTTTTGGGTCAAGGGCGACGAGGGCTGCGTTGCTGGCGCCTAACTTATTAATAGTTTCCCGGTTTTCGGCGAGGGTAGCTTCGGCTACTTTTTGGAGGCGCATGTCGAGCGTGGTGGTAACGGCGAGCCCGCCTTGCTCAACGATGCGCTCGCCGTATTGCTGATCAAGCTGCTCTTTAACGTAAAAAACAAAGTGCGGAGCATTAATGCTTTCGCGGCGCGGCTGGAAGTTGAGCGTTTCCCCCTTGGCCGCGTCGGCTTCGGCGCGCGGGATTATGTTGAGGCCGGCCATGCGATCGAGGATGCTCTCCTGGCGGCGCTTTAAGTCTTCAAAGTGCGAACCGTACGGGGAGTAGTAGGTTGGTGCTTTGGGCAGGGAGGCGATCGTGGCTGCCTGGGCAAGCGAAGTTTGTGCAGCTGGCACGCCAAAGAACAGCTGGCTGGCTGCCTCGACGCCGTAGGTTTGCGAGCCATACGGTATTTCATTGAGGTACATTTCTAGAATCTGGTCCTTGCTGAAGCGTTGTTCGAGCTCGAGGGCCAGAACGGCTTCTTTCGCTTTGCGCCGGATAGTTCGCTCGGGTGTGAGGATAGAGTTTTTGATGAGCTGCTGGGTAATGGTTGAGCCGCCCTGGACCCGGCGACCACTTAAGGGCTTGAGGATGACGCCGCGCAGAATGCCCTGGAAGTCCAGGCCCGAGTGTTCATAGAATTGATCGTCTTCGGCTGCGAGCGTTGCCTGGCGCAGGTGCAGGGCAATCTGGTCGAGCGGTACAGAGGTTCGCCGCACTTCGCCGATTTCGTAGAGCAGATGGGTGCCAGTACGATCAAAGATCTTGGTTGATTCAACAACCTGGCGGTCCCCGATCGTGCGCGGATCAGGCAGATCCCGGCTCCACCAGAGCACTGTCGCGGCGGCCAAGAGGGCGATGAGGCCTGCCGTGGCGGCAGTCAGCGGAATCGCTCGCGTGCGCAGGCGCTGGAGCACGTGCATGAGCCCGGTGGGCGGGCGACGGCGCACGCGGGTCGCGGGGCGAGCTAGGCGACGCGTAGCCATACATTAACGACGCTGCTTACGGGACGGGTCAATGAGGAACCCGCCTAGGTCACGGCGGCCAATAATCATAGGGTAGGTCATATGAGATCGATCAGCGAGGTACGCATTTGTTTTAATGAGCTTATCGCGGAGCGTCAAGGTGAGTTTTATAATGGGACGCTCCGCGTGCCCCAGCGCGCCGCGAACCTGGCCGTGTTCGACTACTTGCCCCGCAATGCCGAACTGACGGGCGAGGGCAGCATCAATGGTGGTTCGCCAGGCACCGGTATCGATTTTGGCAACGAGCGAGTGAGCGGTACCGCTAGCGTCTTGGACTGCCACGTTCTCGGTAAAGGCTAAAACGATCTGGCCCGAGATTTCTTCAATCTCTTGCTCAACATCGCTGCCGAAAAGATTTTGGCCAAGCCGCACGCCTTTGGCCGGATCAGTCAGGGTCAGGCCTTCAACCCGCCGCAAGCGCGAACGGAGCGATGCCAGGTTAGCCAGCTGAATGTCCAAGCCCGGCCGGGCGTTGATTTCTAGCACCAGGGGGCCATCATCACGGTCGATCGCCAGATCGACGCCTGCAAAAGGCAACTCAATGGCTTGGGCTGCCCGGCAGGCGGTCAAAAGAATGGAGCGCCAGTGCGGAATCGTCAGCCCCGCGAGGGGGAGCCGGGAGCCGGGTACGGTTTCGATCGGGTGACTCCGATAGGTGGCGGTGGTCGTGCGGCCGCGGACAAGATCGATACCCACGCCAATACCGCCCGCGTGCAAATTTGCTTTACCGTGTGATTCAACAGTGGGCAGCCGCAGCATGGCCATAACGGGAACGAGGTTGTAGACAATCACCCGAATATCGGCAATGCCACGGACGCTGTAAGGCTTGAGATCGGGATGGTTCTTGACTCGCTGCTCGATCAGGGCTTTATCCGGCACATTGGCGGGAGAGAAGCTGCCATCGAGAATATCCTGGAGATGGTTCTTAAGCTGGGCGATTGGTATTTCTGTTTTGTCGGCTTTGACCCAGTTACCTTTTTTATTTCGCCCGAAGACGATCAAAATTCCGCCGCCGCCCATGGCCGAATTTGGTTTGATAACGAATGAGGCGGGGAGCTTGGTCCAGCGGAAGCCCCGGATTTCCTGCCGCGAGGTGATGGTGGCATAGAGGCGTGGCGTCGGGAGCGCCGCGCGTTGCAGGAGTCGCTTGGTGGTTAACTTGCTGCGGGCGATTTTGGCGGCCTGGCGCTGGTTGGTGTAGTGGAGGGCGCGAGCATTGTGACCGAGGACGCCAGCGGCCCTAGGGAGTAGGTCGGCCATGACGAAGAAGCTCGCGGAAGCGGAAGTATTCACTGAGCCGCAGACCACTCCACTGTCCGAGGATGATATTAATCGGAATAGCCAGCAACGTGATTTCCGGATAGGAGAGAATAAGCGTGCGGAAAATTTCTGAGCTGACAATAAGGTAGCACACCGTGGCTAAAGCCAGCGTCCAGGCGGTCACCGTGAGCGCCGTGCGCGGCCCGGACTTGAACTGAGCGGCGATGAAATCTTCAGCCAGGATCGTGAGGATTAAGGCGGGGAAAATTGAGAATGAAATAACGCTCGCGCGATCAGTGGCGGTGGCGGTACCTATGCCCAAGAGAAGCAGCAGCGCCAGGCTCACGCTCGTAAGCACCAGGGCCATGCGGGGTAGATACAAAAGCCGGAGTCGACGCAGAATAAAGCGCGTGGCCGTGCCCGCCAGCAGGATGGTGAAAAAGACCACCAGGCCATAGCGCAACCCCATGACGAGAAACGAGACGCAGGTCATGGCGGGAGTGAGCAACCCGAACGCTTTTAAGCCAATAACCTGGCGAGCAAAGGCGATAATCGTGGCAATGACTGGCAGCATGAGGATGAGAATGAGGCTGCCTACTGGGACACCGCGGTTAATCAAAAAGTTAATGCCAAATGACATAAAGTTGGTAATGCGTAGATCAGACACCGTGCGCGTGCTGAAGGTACCCAACAGACGGTACTCGAGGGGGGAAGCAACCATGATCTCGCGGACCTCATCGGCAGAGGTGGTGGCGGTAATAAGATCTAAGGCGGCAGGTCGGGCGAGGATCACATAGCGCGGCTGCAGCTGGTCAAACATCGACTGCGCCGCAGGCTTCAGGACGGCGAACGGCGTTTCTGACAACAAGACAATCCCTTTCTCGTGGAGGGCTGCTTCTTCAGGGCTTTGCCGGCCGGCTTGTCGAAAATTTTGCGCGAGTTTGGTCAGCACGTTTGCGCCAACACCCCCCGATGTCCACAAGACAATCGTATGGGCGTCCTGTAAGTCGGTACGAATATCGAGCAGCTGGGTAGTTAAGGCTTCCTCCGTGACGACTTCGGGGCCGCGGCTTTGTGGCTGAACGATCAGCAGCAGCACACTATTTTTGGCTGCTTGGGTCCGGTGCAGTTCAAGCTGGTCAGCGGGAGCGCTGCTGTCGGCGACAAGTATGACCAGGTGATCAAAGATGCGAACTTCGGTTGTGTCGGTAAAGCTATCGGTTTCGGTGGTAATACGCAGCGTCACTAAATATGAGCCGGCTTTGGCGTAGGTGTGGCTGACTTCCTGACCAGTCGTGCGAATGCCATCGCCGAAGTCCCAGAGCACTTCCAATACGTTGCTGTCGGCGGGTGGCACGAATGATTCGGCGTTGAAGTTGAGTGGTTGTCCTTTTAGCTCCTGCCGTGGTGGACCAGCCTCTGCGGTGGGAGTCGGCGTAGGATTCGTTTCGGATGTTGCTTCCTGCGCAAGCACGTTCACCGGAGCGCAGGCTAGTAGGCAGAGGAGCAACAGCGTGCGTTTACACTTGGGCATATGGCATCGTCACCTGATGATCGGCCAGGCACAGGGCAGCGGCCAGAGCGTCGGCAGCATCATCGGGGCGCGGCGGAGCGGCGAGGTTAAGGCGGCTCATCACGATTGTTTGGACTTGGTGCTTATCGGCGCGGCCGTGTCCTACCAGGCGGGACTTAATCTGAAGCGGCGTGAGCGAAAACGTGGGTATGTGGTGTTTTCGCAAGATGTAGAGCAAGGTGCCGCGGGCTTGGGCAGTGGCTATGGCGGTTTTAGCGTTGGTGCCAAAGAAGATCTCTTCGATAACCGCCTGGTCTGGCTTTGTTTCCGCCAGGAGACGTTCTAAATCCTGGCCGAGAGCTAGCAGCCGATCGGCCAGCTCGAGGTTGGCTGGCGTGGTGAGACAGCCAGAGCGCAGGTACTGCTGTTTCGCAGTATCAATTACCCCAAAGCCTGTGCGGCCAATTCCCGGGTCGAGGCCCAGAATGATCATAGTCTCTGAGCGTTATTCTACTACGTCGGTAAATACTTGCTCAATGTCTGGGTGATTTGTCAAGGCGGCCAGTAGGGCTTCCAGCTGGCGTTGTGCTTCGGGCGCGGGGTGGAGGGGATACAGAGGAGTGAAAATTCCGCTGCGCTGTTTAAATTTCCAGGTGACACTGTGCGGGGTGGCGAGCTGCCCGTTATGATCTTTTAGAATGGCACGAAGTTCGGCCACGGTGCGGCGACTGTTATCGGTCTGAGCGGTGATAAGCAGGGCGATGCCGGCGGGACCAAACGCTTCGTAGACGACTGATTCTCGGCCCTCGCTGGCATTCCCGATGAGGCGATCGATGTTTGTCTGCGGCATATTGGCCCGCCTCGCGCGAGCAATTGCGTCGGCTAGTGGGGCGTTGGTGGCGGGGTCGGATCCTCCGGCCGCGGCTTGCTTGATTTGTGCAGCGAGGCGCGTGAACAGCTGGGCGCGTTTGGCGTCGGTTACTTCTTTCTTGCGCTTGATTTGATGCCACTTAGAATGTCCGGACATGATGAGTGAGTAGTCCGCCAGCTGGCGGAGTAGTAATTAGTGAGTAGTAATTTTTCTGATGTCGTGTCGGACGGCCCAGATAGTCGTGTTACTCATTGGTATGTTGGTGTCAATGGTGACAATGCCGTCGTAGACGTTTTGCAGGCTACTGTTTGTGAGGCGGCAGGAGGAGCTGGTGGCAAAGAGGCCAAGGGAGCTGTCGCTGATCGTCGCATGGTCAATGTGCACGATACTGTCTGGCAGGCAGCTGATGGCGGGAGAGGCCGCCGTCAGCGTGATGTGGCTCATCGTCGCGCGGCCGCCAGCAGCCACTTGCAGGCCGGCCCAGGTTTGGTTGAGGGGGTGTGCTTCGTTGGAAGCGAACAGCACCGGGGCCTCTCGTGTCCCGTCGGCACGCAGCGTGCCTTCTATTGTGAGGGAGGCAAATTCGTGGGTTAGAATAGCGGTGCCGGCATTCACGGTGAGCGTTGCACCCGGTGCGACGCGGGTCGTGGTTGTGAGAAGATAGGGCGATCCCTCGGCGGTGAGAGTGCGATCGCTGGTAATGATGGGGGGCAGGTAGGTACCGGTGATTTCGCGCGGCGTGTGGCGAGCAGGCTCGGGTTCAAAGGTGGGAATAGCAAGGCGCTGATTCCAGACTCTGGAATCAGCGTGCTCCGCCCACAGCGCGAGCGGCAGGCCCAGCAGCGTGATGGTAAAGATGACTGTTGATAACTGCTTCATGACAGCGCGAGGCTTCTCGATATAGTAAGGTCATACTACCAGAATCCTTTACTTGCCACTGCAGACACAAGAAGGTAGATGTCGAGGAGAGTGGTCGCGGTGCCGTGAGGCAGGCCACCAGCTCCCGATCTAGGCACATACCCCCAGGAGGTGTCTACAGTGGTCAGCAAAGGAACTTACTACTATACCGCCGGTGACAGGCGGGGTCAATGCTGTATGATCAAGTAGATGGCAGCACCCCCAACATGGTTCAGGGTTCTCTACAGTATTCTCGGTTTCGCCGCCGCCGCTGGCCTCGCGTGGGCGTGGCTCATTCCACTGTTTTTGCTCGTTGAGGGCAGCGACGAAAACTTGTTCTTCGTGCTCCTGGCGGCATCGATGCTATTCTGGCCGTTCGTATCAAGCATCGTGCTTTGGAAAATCACCGCTGTCGAAGACGGCACCCGCCGCGGCTATCGTTTGAGCATTTTCATGTACGTGCTGGCGGTGGGCTTTGCCGGCGCAGGCAGGCAATGGATACGGTTCCTCTTCGGGCCAACGCCACTCTTCGATACAATCTTACTTCTGGTCATCATTATCGGCGGCCTGATGCTCTTCCGCCGCGGCCAGCGACTCAGGACTTTCGCTTAGCGGGTGAGCTGATAGAGAATAAGGAGGAGAACGAGGGCTACTAAGGCTAATCCTGCCCCGATGTTGATTCGGGCGTTGAGATCAGCGAACGTTGGATGATTACTATCTTTTATGCTACTACCGACGTTCGCTTTTTCGGTGGGTGTCGCGGGGCCAAACGGCGTGCAAGACAATGGCAGAAGCAACGGCCAGCAGGCCCAAGGCAACGTAGAAGATATCAAAAGTCATAGTGCGTGTTTGTTGGCGAGAAAACTAATTATGTAGAAGAATATAGCGAACCATATACCCAAGGATGCACGCAAAAGATTGAATTCGTCAATGAGAAATGGCACCGCCACGGAGGCCAGGCTTACTTGGGCCATATCAGCAAAGAAATCGGAGAGCCGCTTAAACTGATGTGGCGGCAGGCTTTTGCTCAGGACGTGTGGCAAACGATCGGGCGAAATAATAATTCAAGGTGAAACCAGCGAACAATCAGAGTATAGTATATCTCTGATGGCGATTGAAGAGGCAAAAACGTCGGTGGTGGTGGCCACGCGCGAGCCGGGTGATACGACACTGGATTCCCGCTTACGCCCGCGTACGCTGAAAGAATTTGTGGGTCAGCAGAAGCTGAAAGAGTCACTGAGTATTTTTCTGGCCGCCGCAGCCGAGCGCAGCGAGGCGCTTGAGCACGTGCTGCTGGCAGGGCCGCCGGGGCTGGGTAAAACAAGCTTGGCGCACATCATTGCGCGCGAGCTGAAAGCAAACTTGCGGGTCACGGCCGGGCCGGCCCTAACACGAGTGGCTGATCTGGCGGGAGTACTTACTAATTTACAGCCGGGCGACGTGCTGTTTATCGATGAAATTCATCGCTTGCAGCGGCAAATTGAAGAAGTGCTGTACCCGGCGCTCGAGGATTTCTCGTTGGACTTGGTGGTTGGGCAGGGGCCGGCGGCGCGAACACTGAAGCTCGATTTACCCCCGTTTACGTTAGTGGGAGCGACCACGCGTGTCGGTATGCTGAGCTCACCCTTGCGCGATCGTTTTGGAATGACCTACCGGCTGAATTTTTACGAGGAGTCTGATATGGCCCAGATTCTCAGGCGCTCGGCGCAGTTGCTCAAGCTCTCGATTGAGGAGGTGGCGCTCGATGAAATAGCGCGGCGCAGCCGCCGAACGCCGCGGATTGCCAATCGCCTTCTGAAACGCATTCGCGATTACGCTCAGGTGCGCGGGGTAACGGCGGTGAATCAGGCGGTGGTGGAAGAATCGCTGCAGCTGCTAGCGGTTGATAGTAGGGGGCTTGATGAGATTGATCGACGGGTGCTGGCGATCATGATTGAGCAGTTTGATGGTGGCCCGGTGGGCTTGCAGACGCTGGCGGCCGTGACGGCTGAGGAGATGCGGACGCTCGAAGAAGTGGTAGAGCCGTTTTTGCTCCAGTGTGGATTTTTGCAGCGCACGCCGCGAGGGCGAGTGGTGACAGACGCAGGCCGTGCGCATCTTGGCGCGGCGGACGGACAAGGTAAGCTCGTGTGACCGTAGCGAACCTCGTTACTGGTTTTCGCCTACTGCCTTTCGCCCTGTTTATTTGGTTTGCTCATCAGGGAAACATAGTACCAGCGGCAAGCATGTTTTTATTAGCTTGGGGCTTGGATGCAGTGGACGGTCTGGCGGCTCGAGCTTTGCAGCAGGAAACGGTGTTTGGTTACGTTTTTGATAAAGCGGTGGATCGCTTGGTCTTGGTGTGTGGTTTGTTTGTGCTTATCGTTTTGAATGTGGTGCCGCTAGGCTCACTCTTTTTGATTACGAAAGATGTCATAGTGATCCCCACGGTCGTGCGGCGGGGAGCTGAGGGTGCTGTATTTCAAGGGCTCGGGTTACTGGGTCGGGTAGCGTCACTTCTGCAGGGATCAGCGCTGCTGTGGCTTATGCTGGGGTGGCCCGGGAGTGGCCTTATTATTAGTGTCGTGGGAATTTTTTCCGTCTGGGTCGGGGTGCGGTACCTGCAGGAGCTACAAGACGTCGAATAGTTATCCACAGTCCGACAAGCTCACTGCAAGCAGGCCTTGTGGTATATTTAAACCGGCCTTAAGCCAAAAACAAACACCCAAACAAATATCATGGAGGGGACATATTGGCAGGTGAGCCTCGTGGTTGGTTTGCGAATGACAGCAGCTTTTGGGCTGGCTGCTTTTTTCTTGCTCGGGTTACCGTTGCTCGCATCGGCAGCGACACCAACGGTAGTGATCAACGAGATTATGTGGGACGGGACAGAATATCTTGAGTTATACAACACGACGGCTGATGACATTTTATTGTCTGAGTGGACACTAAGGCGCCAAGCACCCGGCGGGGAAGAAAAAGCGATTGTTACATTTGCGGATGATGACGCCATCGCCGCCGGCGCCTACTTTTTGCTGGAAAAGAATGAGGCAGCTACCGAGGTGGTGGCAGATGCGCTGGCAGGCGCGTTGACGCTGCTTAATACTGGTGAGTTCGTGATACTACGCGATGCGGGGGGAGTCGTCGTTGACCAGGCGAATCAGCTCGGAGCGTGGTGGGCAGGCGAAAATACAACAGCCGGGATAGCAATGGAGCGTTCTCCCGCAGCGGATAGCGGTACGGCACCTGACAGCTGGTATACATCAACGGGTACCGGCGGTGGTCGCGCGGGTACGCCGAGAGCTCGTAACAGCGAACCGGCGGTTAACGGCCCACCCGAGGCGGAACTTACGGGCCCGACCAGTGCACTTGTTGGGGTCTCGCTTATGTTCTCCGCGGAAGATTCAAGCGACGCGGAGGGCGGGGTGCTGAACTTTAGCTGGTCCTTTGGCGATGGGGCATTGGCCAGTGGTGCTGAGGTAACGCATACGTTTAGTTCGGCCGGGACGTATACCGTTGCGGTGACTGTTTCGGACGGTGCACTCGAGGATGAGCGTGAACTGCAGCTCAGTGTGACAGCGCCGGTGTATTCGGACTACGTCGTTATTAATGAATTGTTACCTAACCCGATTGGCACCGACACCGCCGGTGAATTTATTGAACTCAAAAATACTGGCAGTGGCTCAGTAGATCTTAGTGGCTGGCAGCTGGCTGATGCGGCAGGGGGCAGTAGCCCATATACGATTCCCGTTGGTGTGAGTCTGGGAGCGGGGAGTCATAAATCTTTTGGGCGAGCAGAGACAGGGATTGCTCTCAATAATGATGGCGATACCGTTCGCCTGTTGGACCCGACTGATCATGTGAAATCATCGTTTACGTACGCCGTGAGTGTAGCCGAGGGCTTGTCGTATAATCGACTCAGTGAGGCGAGCTATACACTGAGCACAACGATTACTCCCGGTGCGGCAAATGTTATTACGCAGGCTAGTGAAAGCGAAGAAGAGGAAGAGCGTGATGAGGCAACGGCGGATGCTGCCGCCGGCCGGGTGGCCGGAGCAGCGGCGGTAGTGGTTAAGCTGGCGGATGTGCGCCATGAAGAGCTGGGGACACTGATTGAAACGACGGGAGTGGTTAGTGCGCCACCCGGAGTGCTCAGTGAAAAGACTTTGTACTTGGCGGGGAGCGGTATTCAGGTGTATTTCTACGATGAAGATTGGCCGGCGCTCAAGCTCGGCGATACGGTTCGGGTGCAAGGCGAGTTGGCGACCTCACTGGGAGAGTATCGTTTAAAGCTGGCGCGGGTGGAAGATATTGCGGCTGTGGGGTCGGGGGAGCCGCCGGTGCCTCATCAGGTGAAGACCGGTGAGATTACTGAAGCGCTGGAGGGGTCGTTGGTTATTATTGAGGGGAGTGTTACGGAGACAAGTGGAGATACGTTTTATGTTGATGATGGCAGCGGAACGGTGAAAGTGGTTATTCAAGAATCGACTCACATTGCTAAGCCCAAGATGACCACGGGAGTTGATGTGACAATTACGGGGGTGGTTTCCAGAACGAGCACTGGCTACCGGTTGTTGCCGCGTTTTCAGGAAGACGTACGGCTCGGCCGAGTGGCGGGGTTAACGAGCTTTCCTGCCACTGGCCTACGCCACCCTTCGACCCCGAGCTCAGGGCCGTGGGGAGGCTTCGGCCGACAAGCCGGACTTGACTTCTTCGTCTTGTTCGACTGGATTCTCAAGCCTTTTTAGGGTAGGCTGGCTGCCACATGAGTCGCGCGGCGGGTGACAAACCACGAGTGGTTATTTTGGGCGGCGGGAACGGGACCTCGCGGCTGCTTCGCGCGCTCGCGCCGCTGCTTGCGGGCGGGGAGCTGGCGTCACTGCATGCGCTGGTTCTGAACGCCGATGACGGGGGGTCTACCGGCAGGCTGCGCGCGCAGTATCATGTCTCGGCAATGGGAGACCTGACGCGGTGCCTCGTGGCGCTGTCGGGCTTTCACGGGGACCGGCGCGGCGAG
>Ga0209542_10012185_pt1 | contig 15102 bp, 25 predicted proteins | sample RifCSPhighO2_01_FD_184028 | JGI IMG/M metagenome (GOLD analysis project Ga0209542, IMG submission 184028) | Soil microbial communities from Rifle, Colorado - Rifle CSP2_plank highO2_0.1 (SPAdes) (version 2) | ecosystem: Environmental > Terrestrial > Deep subsurface > Rock core/Sediment ...
GTTTTGACTGCATCCGGAAAAAAGTCATTAGCCCAAACTACTTCAAACCCTGCATTTATGAAACCTAAGTCTAGTCCACCACAACCAGAAAATAGACTCACCACTTTAAATTTATTATTTCTTTCACCCATGTTTCCCTACAAGGAAACAAAGTAAAAGAAATTTATAAATGTTACTGGACATTTTTAATATCTACGCCAAACAAGACCACCCCCTATAAAAAATAAAGAATAAAAATAAAAAATTACCTTCTAGCAATCCACCCGTTTCCAGAGGATTCCCACGACGCACCCTTCATCACCTTATCAATAGCAAGTATAACTCGATCTCCGTCCTCACCGCGCTCAAAAGGGGCATCTTCTTCATCAAGGAACTCAACTTTTACTATCATCTCGTCACCTCCAAAACAACCACGAAACTTTTCTTTATATAAAAATGTGAATTCCAAAATATATCTCGAAACATAATTTCATTTATATAGCGTTTGACTAAACAGGAGTGCTACTGCATTTAAGAGTAGTGATGGCAAATAATAAAACAACAATCCTTCACAAACTAGAGTCCCCTTCCTAATCTCATGGCAATAACTCTGCCAAGCTACAGCGATGAAAGGAGCTGAGATAATTTTTTAAACCCCCCATTCCTAAAAATTCCATGAAAACTCAAAACAAAACTTTCCTCTATATTTTAATCCTAACCGGCCTAATCGCAATAATCATATCTCAATTAACCGCCGAACCAACAAACTCCATCCAAGAAGACCAAGTCCAATTTAAAGCCCTCACTCAAGATTCAACGCTTCCACAATCAGAAGACAAAACTGTCCGCCCATGGTCATGGTTCCTAATCGGCTCATGGGGAACCGTCGTTATTTTCTTCGTCATCTCCCTTATTCGACGTTAAATCAAAATGGCCAAGCTATAGTTTGCGAAGCAAACTAATACAAAAACTATTTAAATAAACTTAAATAATCTTATTTATGGCACTAAAAACGTTCAATATCGACGAAAACACATACGGTAAATTTTCAAAGTTCTGTAAAGAACATGGTATTAGCATGAGCAAACAAATAGAAATTTTTATTCGATCACAAGTAGAAGACGATCTTGAATTAAAAGAAGAATATATTAAAAAATTAGACAAGATAAGAAATGGGAATTTTATTAAAGTAGGAGATTTCTCATCTTTTGAAAAGAGGTATGGATGACATATCATCTAGAAATCTCAGAAAATCTAGACAGAATGTTTCAGAAAATCTCTAAAAAAGATCCTTTACAATTTCAAATTCTATCAAGAAAAATTAAAGAGATATCAGAAGATCCAAATCGATTCAAACCACTTCGGTCAAACATGGCTAACCAAAGAAGAGTGCACATAAAAAATTTCGTCCTAACTTTTGAAATCCAAGAAGATAAGAAAATAGTTCGTCTTCTTGACTACGACCACCACGACAATATCTATAGAAAGTAAAAAGAGAAAAGATTAGAATAACCTAAATTACAACCCCCACATAAATAGTTTTATTCCAACAATCCGCCAAGTCCTACCACAAAATGGTCAAGTGATGAAAACCGGAGGTTTTCAATAATTTTATAAATTCCCAATCAATTTTATAACTATGATAAAGCAACCAATTAATTCATTAAAAAAAGAGCTCACTTCAAAACAACTTGAAGAACTTTTGAAGATTTTAAAAGATCGTTTTGAGAAAAACATGAGCCGGCATTTTGGCATAAACTGGGATAAAGTAAAAGTAAAACTGAAAGCGAATCCTAAAAAACTTTGGTCGCTTAATGAAATGGAAAAAACCTCTGGAGAGCCAGATGTTGTTGGTTACGATAAAAAGACTAACGAGTATATTTTTTATGATTGTTCTCCAGAAAGCCCGAGTGGTCGAAGAAGTATTTGTTACGACGGTGAAGCGCAAGAATCAAGGAAAGAAAATAAGCCAAAAAATAATGCTATTGATATGGCAACTGAAATGGGCATCGAGATTTTATCTGAAGAACAATATAGAGATTTACAAAAACTTGGAACTTTTGATACGAAAACATCGAGCTGGATTAAAACACCATCAAGTATTAGAAAACTTGGAGGTGCCCTCTTTTGTGATCGTCGATACGACAGAGTCTTCGTGTCTCACAACGGCGCGCAATCTTATTACGCCGTCAGAGCTTTCCGTGGCGAACTTCGAGTTTAGTTTATTTTTCTAATTTACACCAAAGATAAAATTTTAATTTTGGATCTCTTCTCAAACAAAACAATTCTAACAAGCACAACGATTGCGTCGCTGATCTAATCATTTATTTCAATAATATTTCTTACGGGATTTGATGAATTCTCAAATCCAGTTCGAGAATAACCATAATATCTAATTTTCACATTTTTACCAATAGAACTCTCAGCAACTTTTCTCAAAGCATTATGATTGTTATTATAAAAGCTTTCCTCAATTCTGAAGAATCCCTCATTTGTTTTTATCGAATAAACACTTTCAGATAAATTTGTATCTAAAATAATGGTATTTGTAGATCTTGGTGCATAACGAACATGCCCATAATAACCTAAATATGTAAGGGGGAGAACTAAACAAAATGCTACAGCTAATTTTCTCTCCAAATTCCTGATCCCAATATTTTTCCGTAAATTATTTTTCGATTCGACCATAAATAAAGAATAAATAACCATTATATAAATGTTGCTACCTAAAAGGAATCATTATTTTTCTTTATCGGACTCCTAATCTAATCCAACACTTCCAAGTTAAGATAAATTAATTCTTTGCTGAAACTAATTGAAACGCAAAATAACTTGCAGTAACACCCTCGGCAACTCCAGTAATCGCTTGCTTGAAAGTCGTATCGACGACGTCACCAGCCGCAAAAAATCCTTCAACATTTGTTTTACTATGACGGTCAATTATTATCTCGCCCTTAGAATTAAGTTTCACACCAACTTTAGTCGCGAGTTCACTTCTCGGAATGTGCCCAATCTCAACAAAAACACCGTCGAGCAAAAGTTCGCTTTTCCCGTCATAATCCTTATCCAAAACAACCGATTTAACTTTTCCTTCACCACTTATCTCAACAACATTAGTATTAGTTATCACTTCAATTTTTTTATTTTTCTCAACCTTATCCCCGTTAATTGGTTCTGGTCGAATTTTATCTCCTCGATAAATGATATAAACTTTCTTAGCAAACTGTGTCAAAAGCAAAGCTTCTTTCGCGGCTGAATCACTTCCTCCAACAACTGCCAAAATCTTGTCTTTGTAAAATGGCCCATCACAAAGTGCACATGTATGAACACCTTTTGCAAAAAATTTATCCTCACCAGGAACCTCAAGTTTTTTCGAAGAAGTTCCCGTCGCATAAATTATAGTCTTAGTTTTATAAACTGAAGAATGAGATTCTGCAACAAAACCTCCGTCGACCTTTTTTATATCCTCAATCTTCTCATCATTAATCATAATATCATAATCAAGAGCATGATCTTTTAATTTCTCGGCAAGTTCAGTTCCTGTTAGTTCTTTGAATCCAGGATAATTAGAAACTTCATTTGTTAAAGTAATCGTTCCTCCAGGAAGTTCACCGACGACAATCGTCTTTAAATTAAACCGCGCAGAATACATCCCCGCAGCGTAACCAGTAACTCCACTTCCGACTACCAAAACATCACAAACAAATTCTTTCTTAGGCTTCTCAACTTTCTTTAGATTATTTTTTATTACCATTTTATTATCAGCTTTTTTATTTAACCTCGACCATCCTTATCCATCAAAACCTCGTCTTTCGGTTGCCAAGAGGTCACCGAAGGCGACTATTATCTTCGTCTTCTAATCTTTTTAATTCTTTAGGTCCCAAAATATTCTTCATCACAAAGTCAACGATAAACCCAAAATACCTCATAGTATACCAAAGTCCTGCCTTAAATGTTGGAGTAATTACTTCGACGCCACTATCAATTTTTTCAACAATTTTTCTAGCAACAATATCAGGATCTCCAGCAGTCTTATTAAACTCCGTCGCGCAAACAATCTTTCCGTTCTCCTTATGACAATTATACGCGTGATCCGCAAAACCAGTTTTCATCCTCGCTGGGAGAACGACAGTTGAAGTAACGCCCGTCCCCTTAAGCTCATATCTAAGCGCTCGATTAAATGAGTATACCGCAGCTTTCGTCGCGTCATAAAGCGTGAAGAAAGGTAGCGGAGTAAACGCGACAACCGAACCAAGATGAATAATTCTTCCACTTCTCCGCTTTTTCATCGACGGCAAAACAAGCTTAGTCAAGTGAGCATAAGCCCCAATATTTACTTCAATCATCGCAGAAATGTGACTGTCCTTCATATCTTCAAACTTCGTCGATTTTCCAAAACCTGCATTGTTCACCAAATAATCAATTCTTCCTTCCTTCCTCAAAATTCCTAAAATTAATTTAACCCTAAAATCTCCATCAGCCAAATCTCCGGACACGACGACAATCTTCCCACTTTCTTTCGAACACGACTTCTTCAACTCATTAAGTAAACTTGCCCGACGAGCAGTAACATAAACGACATGACCCTTCACGCATAAAAGCCGAGCAATCTCGCGACCAAGTCCAGACGACGCACCCGTTACAAGACTCACCACCTTTTCCATAATCACAAATGAATAAACAAATATAAAAAGCTATCTCTACATAAACCAAAAACTTCTTTAACCTAAAAACCTAACAAAAATTATGAAAATAACTTTACCTTTTAATAAAATAAGAAAAGAAGACGTAAGCCTAGCTGGAGGAAAGGGAGCTTCCCTAGGCGAGATGACTTCAGCAGGAATACCTGTCCCAGACGGATTTGTAGTTCTATCAAATGTCTTCGACGAATTCATAAAAGAAACGGACCTAAATATAGAAATTGACGCAGTTTTAGACACGGTTAACATTGACGAAGTCCACACCGTAGAAAATGCTTCAGAAAAAATCCAAGCCTTAATTCTCAATTCAGAAATGCCTAAAGACATCGCAAAAGAAATCCAAAATTCATTTAATAAACTAGATTCAGAATTCGTAGCAGTAAGGTCATCAGCAACTTCAGAAGATTCAGCATCCGCCGCATGGGCAGGCCAATTAGACTCATTTCTTAACACGACAAAAGAAACACTTCTCGAAAATGTAAGAAAATGTTGGGCATCTCTTTTTACACCAAGGGCAATTTTCTACAGATTCGAAAAAAAGCTCCACGGAACACAAATCTCCGTCGCTGTCGTCGTCCAGAAAATGGTCAACTCTGAAAAGTCAGGAATAGCATTCTCCGTTCACCCAGTAACCGAAGACTACAATCAAATAATAATCGAAGCGGGTTTTGGCCTCGGTGAAGCAATTGTCTCCGGCTCAATTACGCCAGACAGCTATGTTATAGACAATCAAGACTGGCATACCATAGACATCAACGTAAATAACCAATCAAGAGGTCTCTTTAGAAAAAAAGGCGGAGGAAATGAATGGAAAGATTTAGGAGAGAAAGGAAAAGAACAAGTCCTAAACATTGAAGAAATAATCAATCTCGGAAAAATGATCAAAAGAATCGAAGACCATTACACATTCCCAGTTGACGTCGAATGGGCCTACGAATCTAATAAATTCTACATAACTCAAAGCAGACCTATAACTACTTTGACGAAGGAAGAGGAAAATGAAAATTTAAATTTGCTACTAAATCTGAAACAACATTCCTTTGAACAATATGAAAGAGGACCAGTTCAACCCGTAATTTCCTATGAATCTGCTTTCCGATCATATATGAATAATAGATTTATGAAAGATACTCCTAATTTATTGATTTTACAACACGAGAATTATGAAGCGTGGGAGGAAAAATCCTCAAGACCAATAATCTCGGATAAGAAGAAAATTAGGGAGATTATTAAATTTAGTTTAAAGAAGATTGAAGAATATAAATCCCAACTAAATAATTTTTTAAAAGATAAAGATTTAGATAGGGAAAATGCAATAAAGGGATTAGAGTTTTTAGATAAATTATGTATAGATATTTATCAGGGATACATCTTTTTTTGCGTTGAGTATTTTGAAACAGATGATGAAGAATTAATAAGAATTCTCCCTGAAGTTAGAGTGAAATTATCTAATTTTATTAAAGGTGTTTGGGAAGCATACGATAAGATCTTATTCTTTTGTGAAAAAGAATTTGGATTAAAAAAGAGTTTTGGAGATATGTGCTCATCAGAAGAGATAAATAATTTGTTAAAAGGAGATAGGCACATATTAGAAATAGAAAATTTAGATAAACGGGCAATCGTGTTTTCAATTATTAAAAATTCCTTTAAAATCTATTTTGATAAGGAAGCCGAAATAATTATCGATTACCTGAAAAGCCAAAATCCGCTATTGAAAAATATTAGATATGCAAAAGAAAAAGGTTTATTGAATGGAAATATTGCATATAAAGGAAAATTGCAGGGAAGAGTAATTAAACTAACCGAGAGCGATTATAGTAAATATGATGAAAAATTTAAGGATCAAAAAGGATATATTTTAGTAACTCCTATGACCCGGCCAGAAATAGTGCCTTATATAAAAGGAGCATCATCAATCATAACAGACGAAGGAGGAATCACTTGCCACGCAGCAATCATCTCCCGTGAACTAAAAATCCCTTGCATTATCGGAACAAAAATCGCAACCCAAGTCCTCCACGACGGAGACCTAGTCGAAGTTGATGCTAATAATGGGATAATTAAAATACTAAAATAAATAAGAAAATGGTAAAACAAGTTGAATACGAAAAAGAAAAAGCTTTCTTCTGCGAAGGATGTGGTTACGTTTATCCTGAAGAACATTTAGCAAAAGAATGCGAAGAGTACTGCAACCACCATCACTCATGCAACATCGCAATAACTTTCAACGCCCTCGGTCAAATGCCAAAAGAAGCCAAACATAACAACCACTTCGGCGATTCCGCCTGGGCCGAATAGTTCGCTATACATGATCAAAACTCTAGTCATTAACCAATCAGTAAAATGGACAAGCTACAGTTTGCGTCAGCAAACTGAATCTCAAACCCCCCCGACCCAATCTTCAACAAAACATTTTTTATTTCATTAATAACTTTTTGCTGATCTTTTTTATCCGACATCCTAACAAACCGAATCAACAAATGTTCAAGATCTTCTCCTGAAAAAACTTTTAATTTTTCTCCTTCAAGTATAAAATAAAATCTGAAATTTTTGTATTTAATTTCCTTAATCAAAATACCAGCGACGCGACCAATTGGTTTTCCCTTGAAGGGATTATCTGCCAAAGTCTCCATAAGATCAACTACTTTATGTGCCTCTCCTTTAAACTTTTTTTCAATTTCATGAAGCAACCTTTTAACTATTTCGACCTTGGCCATTTTTTCTCAAGCTCTCTTCTTGCTTCATCGATTGTCACAGTCCCATCCGAACTCATCAAGAATTCCCTCAAATGTTCCTTAACCGCTAAATCATACATTCTCTGCAAAATCTTTTCATAACTCTCGCCCTTCACTCCAAACGAAGATATCTTCGCTTTCATTTCATTTGTTAATTGTATTGTTGTGATTCCCATATAGCCACCATAGTCTCTATAGTTTATAAATTTTGGGATTGCATTTTCAAACATAAATTTATAACTCAAATAAACTTATTTAACAAATGGGTTACTGGCCAATTGTTATCAACGTTTTAAAAAACTCCGACGCTGTACTGCTTTTAGTCGACGCACGAATGCCAGAGCTCACGAGAAATAAAGAGATTATAGAAAAAGCTCAAAGAACAGAAAAAGAAGTAATAATTATCTTCAACAAAACAGATTTAGTCAGCAAAAGATTCCTTCAAGATTTAAAAGAAAAAAACAAAAAAGCATTCTTCGTTTCAAGCACCAAAAGAAGCGGAGTTGCCGAACTAAAAAGATATCTAGAAAATATGGCAGACGATTTTCATAAGACATCTTTAAGAGTCGGAATTGTCGGCTATCCCAACGTCGGTAAATCAACTCTTCTAAATCTTTTATCGCCAAAAGCATTTGCAAAAGTTTCTAAAATCTCTGGAACGACTAAAAAGACTGCGTGGTCAAGATCTGGAAGAATTAGATTCATGGATTCACCAGGCGTAATTCCTATGAGCGACTCAAACGCGAAAACAGGAATAACCTCTTCAAAAGATCCACACAAATTAAAAGATCCCATATTAGTCGCACTAAGAATAATTAGTTTCTTAAGAAAAAAAGGAAACATCTTAGAAGAATTCTACGATCTCGATAACAACTCTGGAACCGACCAAGAAATATTCGAAGCAGTCGCCGAAAAGAAAAAATTCAAAGTTAAAGGTGGAAACATCGACGAGAACCGAACCGCCATAAAGATCATCGAAGATTGGCAACGAGGAAAAATCAAAGTATATTAATTGGATAACAAAGTTTTCTATTCCCGCTTTCAATCTCACAAACCAACCAGCAAAAACTCCGCCAAGCTACAGCGAAGAATTCGCTGAATATCAAAACCGAAGGTTTTCAAATGGATTTTGCCGAAGGCAAACTTTAAAAGACCTTAAGTTATAAAACTTTTGAGGGACAGTTCCCAACCCGGCACTGTCTCTCACTTTCAAAATGTCAAGACTAGAGGTAATTAGTGAGGAATCTGCTCGAGAATTATTCAGAGAGTATAAAGAGGAAGGTTCAATAAAAGCAAGAAACGAATTAATCGTCGGACATTTGCCTTTAGTTAAACAAGTAATTAGATCGGGATTTTCAAGAGTTAAATTTTACAAAGAAGAATTAGAATCTGTAGGACGCTATGGACTCGTGAAAAGTGTCGACAGTTACAATCCTGATAAATGGAAGAAGGCAGGAATTTATTTTATGTACTCAATTAAAAGTTCAATTCAAACTGAATTAAAGTGGGCAAAAATAAGAAGGTACACTTCACTCGACGAAGTCCCTGAACAAGTCTCGACCAGCGACGAAATAGAAGATTTATCAAACTCTGAACTAGTCAAATTAATGCTTGGTAATCTTAGCCCATTTGAGGAGATAATAATAAGAAGTTATTATTTGAAAGAATTTATATTTGAAGACACTTCAGACCCAATTATAAAAAGTAAAATCCGTCGAAAAGCTTTCCAAAAGATGAGAAAATATGCTGAAGAACTCGGACTTCTCGTCTCGTAAAACTTTATAAATCAAAATCACCCCTCATTTTTACCTCCCATAGTTCAACGGTAGAACACGTGGCTGTAGAAGTGCGTTTGACTTGGTGCTAAAGTACCTTCGGATGAAAACGTTTTAGCGCGTAGCGGTTACTATAGGACCCGCGATGTCCCGGTTCGATTCCGGGTGGGGGGATTCATGCCATCGTCGACGGCATCCATCCAGAATGGGACAGAGCACGTCGAATTTGATAGTTTGATTAAAAAATTATTTGAACATTGGAAGAGTAATTAGTATATGGATTCAGTAAACATCGACACAATGAAGAATAGTATAATTTCTCTACAAAAAGAATTAGCTGAGTTAAGAGAAGCATTCACTTCTGCAAATCTCTTCAAACTTGCAGAAAAAGCTCGTCTTACAAAAAAAGGAAAAGGCAACTGGACAAAACTGGAGAACGTTTGATGACTTATGAAATAACTGAATTACCCACAAAAGATATAGATATTAATTCTTAATGTTTCATCTTATAAGTAGATAAATTATCCTAAACCTATAGAAAATATTTTATCTCCTCAAAACTCCAACCACAATAAGACCACCAAGAATTACTAAAACTAAAGTGAAAAAACTAAACTCTGGTACCATGGGAATTTCTGCTGGCAAAATATCTAAAGTGCAAATTTTAAAATTATCAAAATAAAGATCCATCAAACCATTACTATCTGTTCTCGAACTAAAATCTAAAATGAATGGTTCAGTTACACCGATAAAATTATTAATGACAACGTCTCCATCTGGTTTTACCGTCGTCATTTTCACACTGTTCTTAAAGAATTCATAATTTATAGAATAAGTCCCTGGAACAAACCCTAAATCAGTTTCACTATTCCAGTAACCTATCGCACCACAATAAGCAAAGTCGCAAACTTGCTCTAATGTTGTTACAAATTTATTATTTATCAAAGGAAGAGTGAGAAAATTCCCAGCCCCACTAACATAGGTTACTTCATAAGAGAATTTATCACCGTCGCTAAAAAATCTCTTTGGCTCAAGACTAACTCCTGCACCTCCGCCGTTAAACTGCCTCACACGATAAATTCCGTTATCGACGTCGACAAAATGTTCATCAGCAAAAGGATAAGCCCCATATGGCAGTTCACTCCATGATTCCAAATTTAAATTTCCCAAATTAAAATCATCATAAACATTACAAACAATTTTGGCACTAGAAAAACTCAAGGAAAATAAAATCAACATGAAAAATATCCAGTTTCCCATAATACAATAAACATTGATAATTATTTAAGGATTTGTATGATGAAAACCGCAACATTATTTAACTCTTTAACCATTAAATCTAAATGAAATATGATATTCAAAAAAAAGAAATAGGGCTTGATAGAAAACTAAATCAGTTAGACAAATTCGTTCTAAAGTTTTGCAATCTTCTAGATAAAAATTACGTAATCGTTTCAGGATATGTCTCAATTCTTTTTGGTCGAAGCAGAGGAACAGAAGATGTAGATTTGTTAATCCAAAAACTATCATTAACAGAATGTGACCTCCTCCCCGCCATAAAGGACAGGGCTTCCTTCGACTGTTCACTAGCAAATAACTACCTATAATTTCAGCAGATAATATTATAACTCATGCAAAAATATGGACAAGTTACCGCAACTTTAAAGTCGCGGATTTCAAGCGAAGCTTAAAGAATTATGGGATAAAATTTATGCCGACGGTTTTGAATGTTTAAACACTTCGAAAGTAGAAGAAGCCTATGATTACTTAAGAGCCCATGCAATTCGCTTTGCAATAAAGGGAATACCTATCCCAAATATGGAATTTAAAATAATTAAAAATGATCTAGATGAATATTCTTTTCATAACAAACTAAAAGTAAATCTAAAAACGGGATTACTTTTTATCTCCTCGTTAGAAATGCAAATTGCTTATAAGCTAATTCTTGGTAGTGATAAATATTTAGAGGACGCAAAACACATCTACGAACTATTCAAAAAAGATTTAAATTCGAATGAATTAAAAAGGTTAGTAAATATCCTAAATGTCGAGGTCAATTTCGAAAAGATAAAATGAAAATAAACTTTGAAGAATTAAAAAAAGACATGGAAGAAAACCGTAAAGAAAGACTTGCCTTTGTCAAATACTGGGCAGATTTTGTAAGAAACAATCCTGACGAGGTTTGGAGCGAAATGCAAAATAATGTAATTGATAGCCAGATTAAATGAAACCATCTAAAAAATCCCTCAATAAAAAAAACAGTTTAATCTACAGCGATAAAAAACAAAAGATAATCGTTCCAACCAATCATGGAGGCGTAGAAATCGCCCTCGAAGATCTTCAACCAGAAAAATTCTCGAAAATAAAAATTATCCTTACTTCTATTTTTCTCATTATCTTAATAATGTTCTTTACTTTCCTACTATTAAAATAATCTGAACACTACCACCAAGTAACTAATATTCTCAAAAAGACTTAAATATATCATAAACCTTAAAAAAAGGACCAGCAACGGTTTATGAAGATAAAGCCAGCGGAACAAAGATTACAATCGAATTAGTAGGAATAAGGGGCGATATGAAGATTACCTACGAAAAAACAGCAGGGAAAAACCAATGTAAAGAATCTACCACCATTAAAGAACCAAGGGGAAATAAATCTCCAGTCATAAAAGTAAAATGTAATGGTGCGGAATATTACCTCCAGATAATCAGTAATGTCTGGACTCCTAGACTAAAAAATCCAGGATGGTCAGATTTCAAGACGCTACCTCGTGCAAGTTCAAACGAAATCCCTGGCGATGTTGAAGAAGCAGTAACTATAGAGGAAATAGATTAATAATTTTATTTTTATTTTCCTTCTTCTTTTTTTGACATATAGTTAATATATAATTTTGCAAAAGCATCCCATCGGCTGACTTTAGAAAGAGAATCTACAATTCCACCATTAACATCTTCTTCAGTAATCTGCGGACCAATTACATCAAATATTTCCCTTTGCAATTTCGAATATTTCATCTCACTCTTTTTATCACCGCTAATTAACTTAAAACCAAAATATTCCCCAACAGTTTTTTCAAAATCTTTAGGAACATTTCTCCCAGAAGACTTTAAGAGACTAGCAATTTCATTCCCATAAAAATAGCTCGATCCCCCCAAACTACCGAATGCTTCAGTTAACTTCGACTCAACTTCTCCGTCGAGAAACATTCGTCTAAGAACATCATCTCTCCCATGAGCTTGCCAGACAGTTCCGCAATTTTTCCAAAGCTCTTTAGTTAAACTCCCAACATCCATAGTAGTTAATGAACCAATTTTAGTCGCAAGATTAATTCCCGAATACATGTCAGCAACCTCTTGACTAAATCCACTTTTTTCAAAATAATCTTTTAATTTAGAATCAATATCCATCTCACCCCTTATCTCGCCAAATGTCAAATTCCTTCCTTCAGGTATCGCATTTTTACCGTATTTATTCTCGAATCCTTCCGGAGAATCCCAACTAAAAAAACTCGAAAGAAGTCCATCATTTCCAAGCTTCTCATAAAGAATATTTTTAATCCCATCATAAATTCTTATCGATCTGTTTGCTTCTAATAAAACGCTCGACTCCAATCCTGACTCTACACTAGGCCGTCCATTTGCCAATATATCTGAACCTTCATTTCTAACAACAATGTTCGTCTTTGAAGAACCGTCCCCCACACCATAACCCTCAAAATTCGCCCCATTTCTACCCAACATAGAATACCCAAGAAGCACAGCCCCAGCCAACGCCACAACCCCATACCCAACTTTCTTTCCACTAACAACCATAAAAATAACCATTATTCAAAACTTATAAACATATCTTAAATAGAACTCATCATCAAGTAACCGGAATATTTATGAATCATCTCTTTCAAAACTAAACTCTCCAATACCTTAATACTCCCCCCATCACCACCATCAATAAATTATCTTAACAAGAAATAGTTTTCGAAGCAAACTAAACCCCTATCACCACCAGCAAAAACCCCGCCATGAAATAGTTTGCAAAGCAAACTACATCTCCATAGTTTGCGAAGAAAACTAATACTTAATAAATCCCTTTATCTTCACCTATTAATGCAAGAAAAAACAAAATCAATTATAATAACCTCTATAGGGATATTCTTTCTAGTCTACAGCGTAATCTCAATTTCAGCGTCGATCATTCAAAAAAACCCCGTCCAAGCGCTCTACTTTTGTTACATCGGCCTAACACTCTGCGGAATTGGAATCCTAATTAGAAACAGCATGATCGTAATCAGCCAAATATACCTCCTCTTAATCCCTCAAGGAATCTGGATAATAGATTTTCTCTTTCACATTTTCACAGGAACTCCACTCTGGGGCGTCACAAATTATTTTTTCTTAGAAGACGCTTCAGCTCTCGGGCGAATAATTAGTCTCCAACATTTTTTCATGATTCCACTAGCAATTTACGCAAGCGTCCTCATAGAAATAAAAAAGAAATGGGCATGGCTATTAAGTTTTTTAGAAATGACCATCGTCTATTTTATAGTAAAATCAGTAGGAACCCCAGAATACAATGTCAACTGCGTCTTCAAACCATGCCTCGACGTCTCTTTAGGCCTCCCATACCCATTAACTTGGTTTATTAGCGTCGCTGTAATAATTTTCCTAACAGCAATCGTCCTCAATCTCAACGAGAAAACTAGAGGTGAAAATGGAAATTAAATTTTCTGATCACGCAAGGAAAAGAATTAGAGAAAGAGGAATAGAAGGGTGGGAAGTTGAAGAAACATTAAAACACCCTAGATACATTAAAAAGACATTTGATAAAAAAATAATTGCCGTAGGCGAGTTAAAGAATAGAAAATTGAAGATTGTTTTTACCAAAGAGGATAATTATTTAAAGGTCATCAGCGTCATGTTTCTATGAAATTCGAATACGACAAAGAATCCGACGCAGCTTACATTTATCTAGATGAAACAATAGCCGAAGGTGAAGCCGACAAAACAATAGAATTAAATGATAACATAATAGTTGACTTCAACAAAATGGGAAAATTAATTGGAATTGAAATCTTAGATGCAAGTAAAGTTTTAAGCAAGAGTTCTTTAATTGGAGAAAAAATAACTAGATAAATTCCTAAATCCTCAAACTATATTTTTCCCAATCCAACCACCTCTCCAAGGATAAAATCGCAAAACTATTTTAGATTACTTCATCAACTTCCTAATCTCATCCCTAATCGCAACAAGAATATCTTCAGAAACTTCGTTTTTTGCCGTCGCAAAAGTCCCAAAATCAACATCTTCAAAAACAACTCCATTAAATTCCCTTTTATCCTTGTATCTTGGAATTATATGAAAATGCAAATGAGGCGTCTGATTTCCGGCAGACAAATAATTAAATCGATCCGGGCTAAAAAGTTTTTCTAAAGTAACTCTCAACTTTTTTGCAACCACCCAAAATTCTTCTTGTTCTTCATCGTTTAACTCAAGAAAATCTTTTTCTTCATCCTCCTTATACCAAAGAAGACATTTACCTATACAATTCTGACTATGATGAATCTTAGCATCCCAATACTTGTAAGATTTAATCAATAACTTTTCAAAGTCCATAATTTCCAAAACAAATCACTTTATATAAATCTTCCCAACTCCATTTTTCATTTCACCCCATATAATTATACCAAACCAGCAAAATCCCGCCAAGAAATGAAAACCGAAAGTTTTCAAAAACCTAACTCCATTTTCTCACCTCGCTTCAAATAACTATTTCCAACCTTAGCAAAAACCTCGCCAAGGATAAAATCCGGAGGATTTTACCCAAACCACATTCTAATTCCTACCCCGACATAATAAGTTATCACCATGACAACTCCCGCGAAAAACAAATGCTTAATAATTTCGGTCAAAAAGT
>Ga0209542_10012189_pt1 | contig 15098 bp, 15 predicted proteins | sample RifCSPhighO2_01_FD_184028 | JGI IMG/M metagenome (GOLD analysis project Ga0209542, IMG submission 184028) | Soil microbial communities from Rifle, Colorado - Rifle CSP2_plank highO2_0.1 (SPAdes) (version 2) | ecosystem: Environmental > Terrestrial > Deep subsurface > Rock core/Sediment ...
TTCCGCCCTCCTCCAGCGCGTCGCCGACGTAGAGCATCTGGGCGATAGGTATTTTCGTCAGTTCTACTAGACGGCGGATACCATAGGCTTTGGTGATGCCTTTCGGCGTTATGTCAATTGAAGTGATGCCGCCAGTCGAAACGGAGTAATTTTTTAGCTTTTCTGCCAATACATTCCGTAATTCTTTGCGCTTGTCATTATAAAGCGCGGACCAGTCCTGTTTAGCCCGCACCGACGCGTCTTGTCCTACTGCAGAAAAAGTTATTTGAGCTCCGCGGTCCTGCACGATATCTCCCCACGCCTGTTTTGGCTTCGGCATGGAAATTTCAACCGACGCCTCTGCTATCGCACGGTGTATTTCGTCGCGGTCCGTTTGGCCAAACGCGTGGTCGTACTGCGGCTTCCAATTATCGCGATATATAAAACATTGCGCGGCGTTAGTCGGAAAAATATATAAGTTATGCAAATTGGCTTCCATAGGCAGACCGGGGAAGAACTGCTTTTCAAACTGCGGAAAGCCGGCGCCGGACATCACGGCGACGGGCATTTTTTTGAGCAACCGCGCCAGTAGCTCTCCCATGTCGAATGACATGCGCTGTTTGCTTTCGGCGAGCGTGCCGTCGAGGTCGAACGCCACTAGGCGAGGGTGGTGGTCCATATCAGTCTTCCAGGTTTTTAGGGAGCAGTATGTTCAGCAGTTTTTTGAGCGAGACTTTAGCGACACCTGTGACCGTGTCGGCGCCGCCGTAGTAAAGGTAGAGCGTATCTGCGCGAGCGACCTGACCGCAGGAAAAGACCGCGTTACGCACCACGCCGACGCGCTCGTATTCCTCGAGCGGTTCGAATATGGTGTCGACGCTGCGGGATATGACGACCGAGGGGTTTTTGAGGTCGAGCAGTACCGCGCCGAGCCGGTAGGTGCCGGTTTTGGAGACGCCGTGATAAATCAGCAGCCAGCCTTTTTTGGTTTTGACCGGTGGCCCCGCGATGCCGATTTTTTTGCTGTCCCACATGCCCGGTCGCGGCCCCATAATTTCGATGCATCTCGTGAGGCGCGATTTTTTAAAGTCGAGCGTGTCGAGGAAGTCGGCGCACAACAGCGGGTCTATGCGGTGCAAAATCATGTACTGTCCGCCTATTTTTTCCGGCAGGAGCGCGGTGTCTTTGTCCTGCACGGGGTCGGGGGTTACCAGCTGCGGCTTTTCCCACTTGTCCCATTTTTTGGCGAGAAAGTCTTTGATTGATATCGAGGTAAGCGCCGCGCGCCAGGGGTTTTTTCCGTCAAAGGCGGTGTATGCCATGTACAAGGTATTGCCGATGCGGGTGACGCGCGGGTCTTCGCATCCGGAGCCTGCTCCATCCTGCTGTCTCTTTTCAAACGGCTCGCGCGGCACATACGCGGGCTCCGCGTCGCGCGACGTGATTTTGACGCCGTTTTTGCTCTGCGCGTGGCCTATGACACTCGTGTTGTCCGCGCCCATGGCGCGGTAGAGGATATGTACGGTGCCTCCGATGTCTATAGCCGCCGGGTTAAAGACAGCGGTACTCTCCCACGGGTGGCTTGGTATCGGTTTAAGAATAGGGTTTTCTTTGGCGCGCTCCACCAAGTCGACCCGGCGCTCGGGTATCATGGCGGATAAGAGGTCGGGGAGGTTGAGCGACGCTTTGGCGCACACCGTGTCGGCGCCGCCGTAATATAGGTCGATGCGACCGTTTTTATTAAGAACGGCTCCGGAAGGGAAGACGATGTTGGGCACCGCTCCGTAGCGCTCGTATATCTCCTCCGGGACCATAATGGGCCCCTTGGTGCGGCCTATAATCGCACGCGGGTCTTTAAGGTCGAGCAGCATCGCCTCGATGCCGAAGACGCGCTCGCCGCCGCCGAAGTAGTTGTGGATGTAGGAATAAAACAGGAGCCAGCCGTCTTTTGTTTTAATCGGCGCGGAGCCGACCTCGATGTGGTCTTGGTCGAAGCGCAGCGGGTTGATGACGTACTCGCCCATCTCGGCCTTCCATTTCTCCCAAAACGACAAATCCCAAAGCTCCTCTATGTTGTCGCATTGCGCGATGGCGATGCGCGCTGGCGGCTCGTCGGTGTGCGCGGTGAGTATCACGGTGATTTTGCCGTTGATGCGCTCGGGGAAGAGCGTCATCGCCTTGGCGTTAAACGGCGTGACCAGATGCTTCTCCTCTATCGTTTCGAGGTCATAGGACAGCGCGACCGCGACCTTGATATTGCCCGGGCCAAAAGGAATGCCGCCGAGCGCCGTGTAAAAGATGTAGTACTTTCCTTCAAAAAAGGTCGCGCGCGGGTCCTCACAGCCGTACTTGTCCCACGGCTCGGTGGGTATGATAAATTGCCGGCGGTTTTGGTAATGCTCGCCGTCGAGCGAAAGCGCTTTGCCGATGGTTGATACGCCGGCCGGGGTCATCAAAGCATCGGGGCGGCCCTGCGCGCGGTACAGCAGGTGCGTGATATTGCCCTTAACAATCGGCGACGGATTAAAAGTGCCGCGCGCCTCCCAGTGCTTGTCGTTGAGCGGAGCGATGAGAGGGTTATGTTTACTGCGCCGTATTACGTACATATCGGAATAATTGTAACATCAAAGAAAAAGCAGCACCTTCAATTAAAAGGTGTCACCTTTTAATTTAGGGCGACCACGGGGTTTTGGATCAAAAGTACATTCTATTTCTTTGTAGTATGCGTGCGCCTCGCTCAAAACCTCTTCAAGTGGAGGCATACCATCGGAAATTATTGTAAATGCGTCTGGATCGAGAATAGCATGCTCGGGTCGTATCGGATCGCTTGCATAATCATATAGACTCGAGTGTGTATAACCGAGTACTTGGCGTTTTAATTTTTCTATATCGCCTACCTTTCCATTTTTCCACCCATGTTCAAATATCTCCGCGGAGTTTAGATGAATATACTGGGTAACCTTTCGAAAATATAAATCGTCACCAACGTGTTTAGAACGAAATGGTTTGACCATTAAATTTCCGATCCGGTCATATTTTTTATTGAAATACATGGTATACGCGGTACCGATCTTACGCATAAACCTTGTGATCCCGTTTTCTGCTCTTTGTTGAATTAATAAGTGAGGGTGGTTGGTCATGAGGCAGTATGCTCCGATAGCTACTAACTGCTCCTTCCTTTCCAGCGTAAAAACTTCTTGATAAGGAAGTTCTTTTAAAAGTTCGAGATTTATAGGAGCGGTGTCATTTCCTAAATAGAGCAATTTTTTAAAACGGCGAAAATCAGCGTCATCTTGAAAAACAACTCTCTTGTCGATACCTCGGGTGTAGAGGTGATACCACTCAAGTGGTGCTAAAGGTACTTTCCTAAGCATAAATAAAAGGTGACACCTTTTATTCTACGGCAATAATCGCCGGATGCCATCAGAGAACAGTGTATAAGCGCGGACAAACGAGTCGTCCACGTGTGCGTACAAAATCCCTTCACCCGGTTTTGTTTCAACAAATTGGCTGGCAAAAGTTATTGTGCGCGCCTCGGTGTCTTGTATAAAAGGTTTCGGCGATACCCAATCAATTTTTCCGTTTTCATAATCATAGATAAAAAGTCCAACGGAGAACGTTCCGTATAATGTCTTGCCTTCTTCATATCGGTTGGCCTCGCGTCCGTTGATTATTCCGAGTGCTTTGCCTTCGCCCACATCAATAAATTGTTTAGAAAAGAGCGGTCCGGGCGATGCGTGTCCGCCTATCCATGGAATTTTATGTTTAGCTGGATGAAAGACCGTTTGGCCAAACTGCCACGACGCGCCCATGTCGTGCGCTACCCCTGCGCGTACGGTCGAGTACGTGTCATCTTCGCCAATAGATTTGTCGTGCGACTCGAACAAGTTGTAGCGGAACCCTTGCGAGTTGAGTGGGGCGATAGAAACCTCTTTTGCCCGCGCGTTTCCGTAGCTATGTTTGTCGGCCAAGAGTACGGGCAGCGTCATTCCGAGCGAATCAAGCGTCTTTCCAACCGCGTGGCCCAAGTGTATAAGCGAGTGTTGCTTCTTTTTGTCTCGGCTGATGAAGGGGATGGTGCAGTACATATGCAAAAGCCCGGTGTTCGGGTCCAACCACAGGTCTGGGTCTTCCAATCCTAGATAGTCGAGACCTTCGCCTCCTATTTTTTCCAAAACCTCCGCTTCGTTTTTTATGACGATACGCTCGCCAATAACAAAGCGCTCAAGCGAGCCGCTTACTTTATGCAAAACACTCCGATCGGTATATCCGGCCACCTCAACATCTCCTTCACGGCTCGTGATGCAGCGGATGATGCCGTCTTTATTGTCTGACAGGGGATTGAGTGTGATGGCCATCACATGACTAAAGCGAGCATCTGTCTCAATAGCTTTTCCTTGGTGTTGTTCAAAAGTTCTCAAATTAATTAAAAGGTGACACCTTTTATTTTACAGTTTAACGGGCTGTAGGACCGCGTGCTGGTGGTGGGTGAGCTTGCGCAGAAAGTCGCGCAAGTTGGCGCGCGCGGCGGCGACGTACTTGTCGCCGCCGCCGTAATAGATAAAGAGGTCGGGCCCCACCACCACCGCGCCGCTGGCGTACACGACGCCCGCCTTCCACTCGTTTTCGTACCACTCATCCGGCGTCAATATCGGCTCCTCGCTTTGGTAGAGAATTTTCGTAGGGTCATGGAGGTCCAGCAGCATGGCGCCCACGTTGTAGCCGGCGCCGCGCTCCGGGTTCATCCCGTGGTAGAGCAGAAGCCATCCATATTCTGTTTTAATGGGCGGCGCGCCCGCTCCGCGGATAAACGCGTCCCACTTGCCCGGCCGCCCGGAGCGGTGGTTGTTGCTTTGTATCGGATTGTCTTGCAGTTGTTCCAACGAATCGACGTACTCAATCATGACACGCGGCGTGAGCGCGTGCAGGATGGCGAATTTGTCGTTGATTTTCTCCGGGAAGAGCACCCAGTTTTTGTTGGTCTGCCCATTCGGCGACATGGTGATATGTTGTGTCCAGTTGAATTTGCGCGCATCGAGGTCGAGATGCGAGAGCGAGGTTACCGCCAAACGCAGTGACTGCCAGTGCTCAAATATTTCGAACGTCATGTAGATGCGGTCGTCGATTTTGACCGCGCGCGGGTCTTCCACTCCGCCCCAGCCGCCGCCGGAGGCGTAGAGGTCTTGGTTGTAGGTAAGTGTCGCGTAAGAAAGTTTTGCCTTAACGGGGCTGAATCCCGCGCCGCGGTCGAAGATGGGGTAGGAGAGCCGTTCGTCAAAATGGATGCCGTCTTGGCTGGAGGCGTAGCCCACGCGCGAGACGCCGTCACGGCCTAGCGCGCGATAAAAAAGATGCACGCGCCCGTCATGATAAATGGCGGCAGGGTTAAAAACCGCTTCCGACTCCCACCAATGTTCGGGTACAGGCCGCAGGACCGGGTTGTGGGGGAGGCGGCTAAGCTTCGGCGGCTTGCGGAGCTGGTGCGTGGCCGCAAACCAAAAAAACAGGAGCGCCAGGCAGGCAAGCGCGATAGCCGCGAGCGCAAAGAACGGAGCGAGCAAATTAGGCCCGTCCATACTTGTCCTCTAGCCTGGTAATGTCGCCCTCTTCAAACTTACCGAACGCGATTTCAAGAAAACTTAAACCGCCGGGGCCGCCCTCAACCCGGTGTTTGTTGCCCCTTTTGCCGAAGAACTGGTCGCCGGGCTTAGCTTCCTGCTCGATGTTGTCAATCACAACGATGCCGGAGCCGGAAAGTATCCTCCAAAACTCGTCGCGGTGCTCGTGGGTCTGCAGAGATATGGCTTCATTCGGACTCACCGTCACTATTTTTACGGTCGTGGTTTCATTAAGCGTAAAACGCTCAAAGTTTCCCCACGGGCGAATTTCCTTCTCGTAATTAGAGAGGCCTTCCATGCTTTTCAGTATAAAGCATAAAAATATGCCGAGGGGGCCCGCGCACCTCGGTGCGGAGCCCCCTCGGCTAAACCAGTATTTCTTTCATACTTGATTTCGACCGGCTTACTGCTACGTCATTTCTAACCTGCTTACGGCTTGTAAAGTGACAGCGGCCGCTATGCGGCTCAATACCGTCATTTTTTATTTTATATAAGACCTATTGAACAGGCGATGAAGAGAGAAACAGCGCGCGTTCCTTGGGGAAGAGCCACAGCGCGATGTGGTAGATGCCGTAAGTGATAAAGAACGCCGAAAAGACATCGATGGTGTAGTGGATGTGTCCCAAGAGGACGATAAGGGCGAAGTACAGCGAGCCTAAAAGAAAGATGTTGCGGACGGAGGGGATATGCCAAAAGACGAGCGCGGCCAAAAACGGCATCCCCACGTGGCCGGAGAAGAACTGATCCGCGCCGAAGAAGGAGTTGGTGATAGTCTCTCCAAAGTCGCTGAGGTAGGCAACCTCCGGCGGACCGAGGTGAGTCATAAGCGTAAACGCCGAGCGGATGAGTATAAAGAGCGTCAGCGCGTGCAGAGCGAAGGGAATGCGCTTGGGGTGCAAGAGCAGGAGCGGAATTGCAAGAAGTATAAAAGCGGCCGTGCCGTAGATAAAGAGGCCGTCAACCTCGAATACCGGTATGTTAGAGAGGATAATGTCGGTGACCGAGTTGCTCGCGTTGTTGGTCGCCTGGTGTATCGCCCAAAAATTGACGAACAGCGCACCGATAAACGCGATGATGGCGACGGGCGCGGAAAAACGGAAGTGCCGGTCGAACCACGACTCGCGGTAGCGCTCGATGATGACATAGAGCAGAGTCATATATATAAGTATACCCCGTGAGATAAAACCCAAAACTTACTTATATTGTGTACAGTTTTTAAGTATCTCACGGGGTATACTAAAGGTATGGACCTCGCCGCTATCGTTGTTCTTTTGGAGCAGTACCGCTACTTTATACTCTTTCCTTTGGCGTGTTTTGAGGGCCCGATGGTCGCTTTTGTCGCCGGCACGCTCATACCGCTTGGATACTTTAGCCCTCTGCCCTTGTTTGTTGTGTTGGTGCTGGCCGACGTGATTCCGGACATCGCTTATTACTTTTTCGGCAGGTGGGGCAGGGAAAAGTCGCTCATCGAAAAAGTCGGGCCGAAATTGAGAATAACTCCCGAGCGTTTTGAAGTCGTGCGGAACCTTTGGCACACGCATCCGTTTAAAACGATGGCAATTACCAAGTTTGCCTACGGGCTCTCAACGCCGCTGCTTATCACCGCGGGTTTGGCGCACTTGCCGTTCAACACTTTTTGGAGATACAGCGCGATACTCGCGGCGTTCCAATACTCGGTTTTAACCGGGCTCGGATACTTTTTTGGCGGATATTTCGCGACCGTCGAGAGCACTTTGGTGCGGATAGAAATGATTGTTGCCGCCGCGGTGGTGGTGTTTGCCGTGTACTACCTGATTACACGCAAAGTCAGCTCGCAGTTTCTTACAAAAAAATAGCAGAAATCCGGCGCCGGATTCCTGCTAGTCGTCAATTTTTTCCCCCAGTCTCTTTAAGGTGTTTCTAAGTTCGGCGGGAATGTCCATCCCCATATAGTAGTCTTCCAAGTCCTGGGGGCGAAGTTCAGTGTGAGTCAATCTCGAGAAAGTCTGGGGGAACTTTTCCCTCAAGAAAGAGTAAGGATGCCATCGAGTATGACCCTCCATGCCATCATCATGGTATACCTTACCCTTCCCCCACAGACGTTCCGGCCACATGAGGCTGAGCCGGTGGATAATCTCTTGAGCCAAGAACCCAAGATAGGCCGTTGATTCGCGAATGGGCTGTATTTCAGCATCTGGCCAACTCGTTTGATCAAATTCTCCGCCGTTGTGAACAGGTATTTGTAACTCACGCCACATCCCACTACACGCGGCGCCGATAGGGGGTTCACCCTGTTTGATTGTCTCGGAGATGCTGAAATCCTTCAGACCTTCACGCACGATAGGTGTGAGGCGGGTCTCATTTGGGAGATAGACGCGCTTCTCTTCAAGAAGTACATCTTGTCCAGTCGCAACGAGGACTTTAACGCTCGAACGTACCATGAGTATGCGACCGACCATCTCTGGAGGAACGCACATGCTTGCTTCCAATTTGATGAGCTTCACGTCCCTTCCCACAATTTGCCCGCGCAATTGTTTTAAATTGCGCGGGCTATCCCTGTCGAAGTTTTCAATATCCACTCCCTTCGCCCCGCGAAGGAAGTCGATCAATTGATCGCGAGTCATGTCATCATCGTAGTCCATGACGCCTCCTTCTCGGTTTGAGGAACAGTTTTATCCAAACGGATAATACCCTTTACAGACTATTTTGCAAGATATGTCAATTCCGTCAGCCAGCACGAGCTTTATAAGAGTGGCAAAGTGACGGTAAAGCGGCTGCCAAGCCCCGGGCCGCCGCTGGCGACAGTGACAGTGCCCCCGTGCATAAAAACGAAACTGCGCACGAGCGCGAGCCCGATACCGAGTCCTCTCATGCTCCGCCCGCCCTGCGCCAGTTGGTGGAACGGTATAAAAATTGATTCCATCGCCTCTTGGTTGAGTCCGACGCCTTCGTCGGAGACTTCTATTTCCGCGGTATCGCCCTTTTGCCGCGCCCGGAGCGTCACGGTATCGCCGGAGCCTGAATATTTTGAGGCGTTCGTAAGGAGATTCGAGAAAATCTGTTCAAGGCGCACCGAGTCGCCGGCGACGAACAGCGGAGTCTTCGGCGCCTGAAAGACAAGCGGTTGGTGCAACTTCTTACGGTGGTGGTCGGTCGAAAGCACCGCTCGCCTCAGTATCACCTCGAGGTCAACCGTTTCGTGTTTGAGCGAGACCTTGCCCTTTGAAACGCGCGATATGTCGAGCAGGTCGTCGAGCAGGCGCCCGACGACGCCTATACGCTCCACCATCATATCGAGCGCTTGGGCGTCATCCGCGTCGCGCGGGCCTTTGAGCTTTAATAGCTCGATTGCGGATATGACTGGTGCCAGTGGGTTGCGCAGCTCGTGCGCGAGAACGGTGATAAAGTCGTTCTTCGCCCTCGACTCGGAGCTCACCTTGGCGACCGCATTCTCCAGAGCCTCGAGCTCTGAGAGCGTCAGGTTCGCGTTCACGCGCGACGCCTCTTTGATGGAGGTAATAATAAAAAATGTCGCCGAAAGCGCGATAAGAAACAATTCCGCGTCAAAGGCACTTATGAAAACGCTTGAGATTGCGAACAGGGAGGTTACCAGAAGAGCAAGCGTCATAAAGCGCGGACGCAGCCTAAGCGCTATCCAAAAAAGAGGAACCAGAAGAAAATATACAAGGGAGATGCCGGCTATGGTTTGCGTGCCGTTGACGAAGAGGATGAAATTAATGCCGGTCAAAACGGCGAACACCCCCACTGTTTCGGCGGCTTCGACCGGAGTGCGGCTGAACCGCGGCTTGGTGAACCAGCGCAGGATAAACGGCGTAAGAATAAGGAAGCAGAATAGTGAGGCAGTATACGCATGGCCCCAATCGGCAAGCGAATACATTTCACCCTCAATCGCGGCCGCGGATGCCCGTAGAGTTGGCTCGATTAAGGATACTGCGGCCGCGGTTAGGATGAGATGTACCGTATCGCGGTATCTCCTAAATAACGGGTCGAGATGGTACGCGCGGAGCGCATAAGCGCCAGCGACCGCCTGCAAGGTTACCGCGATGGGTAATACGACAAGGAGCACAGCGGTACTGCCCGCGAAAACTCCCGACATGAGCGCCGTAAGATATACGACCGGAAATAGGCGCAGTCCGCCGAAGTACAGGGCGCAAAGCGCGATTATTGAGGCGGGATAGAGCCCCGCCGAAGCTGGTATATAGTTTGCCGCTACTGAAGAAACAATAAAATAGGACACAAACAGCGTGCCCGCTACTATCCACTCGCGTCTGCTATACGGATTCATATATTTGCTCCCACTCATCGGCGATTTTTTCGGGGGAGAATTTTTTGACATAACCTGCTGCCGTAGCGCCCATGCGCTCGCGAAGGGAAGAGTCATTTAACAGGATTTTCAGTTTTTCCGCCAGTGCTTTGTGGTCGCCCGGCTCAACCAAAAAACCCGCCTCTTTGGGCGTGTAATCCGGCAGGCCGCGCGCCCTAGCGCACACCGCCGGCACTCCGCTGGAGTATGCCTGCATCAGCGCAATAGACTGGCTGTCGGAGGTCGACATAAAAGCAAAAACATCTGCCGTTTTGTACGCGCGCGGAAGCTCCGCACGGGAGAGAAAGCCGGTAAATTTGACGTGCCGTCCGACGCCGAGTTTTTGCGCCAGCTTTTTTAGCCCGTTTTCCGCGGCGCCGTGGCCGGTGGCGACCAGCGTGATAGTGGGGAAGTCTTTGATTAACAGCGCCAGCGCGCGTATGATCACGTCGACGCGCTTTTCCACGCCGAGCCGCCCGACATAGAGCACCACCGGCCCCATAAGCCCGAAGGAGCGCTTGTGTTCGGCACGCTCAGCCGGAGTTGCGGGCGCAAAAGCCGCAAGCTCCGCCGGGTTAGCGACCGCGCGGCCGGGCTTATGGAAGCCTTTTTCTCCCATGCGGCGCAGGAGCGCGGCGTAGGGGGTTGTCACGAAATCGCAGTGATTGTAATACCACGCATCGTACGCGCGCATAACCGACGGGAAAGGAAAGAAGTCCTCTATAGCGGTATGGTTTGTCCCGACAAGGGGTATCTTGTAGCGCTTGGATGCGCGCAGCGCCTCCCACCCCACGCCATAGGGGCTTTGGGTGTGGATAACTTCCGGCTTAAATGAATCTAAAAATTTAAAGCTCGCGCCAACGGGGAAGGCAAACCGCGATTGTCCTGTCGGCGATGCCGGCAAGGGGATAGACGGCAGGCGCGCAATGTGCATACCGTCGATAGTGTCGTCCTCTTTTTTGAGCGGATACTGCCGTTTGCCGGTAGCGTAGTCTTTCGGCGAGTAGTACGGGCCAACGTACACGATGTCGTGTCCGCGCTTATGCAGTTCCTTGCCGGTCGTGATTATGGTGTCGGCAATCCCCGAAAGCTCCGGGTAAAAGTTGTCGCTAAAAAAAGCGATGCGCATGGCTTTATTGTTGCATGAACTTTTCTATCTCCGCGGCTACTTCTTTAATGTTGTTGAGCACCAAAATATGGTTGGCGCCGGACAGTTCGACAATTTTTGAATTCTTAAGCACTCTCGCCAGCTCGCGCGCATGGGTAATAGGCACAATCGAGTCTTGGCTTCCGTGCACCAGCAGAGCAGGGCAGGCGAGCTCCGGCCAGTGCGGATTATAGTTTTGCTCGAACACCACACGCAGGGAGCGCAAGTAGGAGCGCAGTCCCATATTTAAAATATCAGTGCCGATGCGCGAAACGCTGTAGTCGGGGGTTGGGTAGAAGCGCGCGTAATCGGTGCGGGCGTAGGCGCGCAGGCGCAGGGGCGCCATGGCGAGTGCCGCGCCGAGGTTGGCGAGGAGCTTGCTGATTTTAAAATGATGGACGCCGTACGCGGGAGCTAAAAATATGTTGCGTTCGACCACTCCCTGATGCGCGCGCCCGAACTCCATCGCGATAAGCGTGCCGAAGGAGTGGCTGACAATCGAACAGCGCTCCACGCGCATATGTTCAAGAAGAACGCGGATGTCCTCTACAAACTCTTGCATGGCATAGCCGCTGCGGGTTGGGCGGGAAGAGAGCCCGTGTCCGCGCAGGTCGAAGGTAATGAGATTGTAGTTGTTTTCAAAAATCTTTTCGTACGGATACCAAGCCGACAGGCTCCCCGAAAGTCCATGTACAAAAAGCAGAGTCTTGCGCTCTGGTCTAAAAATATTAGTCCTGTAAGCAATCCCGCGACTCTGTAAAAAATAATCCTGCACGCTCCCATTCTACCCTTGTTTGTAGGCGCTTTTTGAGCTTGACTTTAGACTAGTTTGTGATATACTTGCGCGCAAGTTAGGTCTTTGTAACTCACAGGAGAAAGCCATGCAGGGCATCAATTTCTTCGTCACCGACCACAGCCCTGACCGGGCTGATACAGGCAACGTCCACGTGCTGCGAAATCTCTACAGCGGAATCAAAGCGACCGGCATCACGTCTGTCCGCTACGACTGGCGCTGGAAGCTCATTGAGCCCGCACGTGGTCTCTATGATACGAAGACACTCCACCGGTATGGTTTGGCTTGCGCGGTAATGGACACGCTCGAACTTGAACCGCCAACCATCGTTCTCTCGAGCATACCGGACTGGGCACTCAAACTGTATAAAGAAGACAAGAATGAGTTCTTCGTCGCCTACGAGCGATATGTTCGGGAAGTTGTGAAGAAGTTGGAGTGGCTCTACAAGAGCTTGCAAACTCGTCGCAAGATTTCTCGGGTGCAGGTGCTCAACGAGCTCAACAACAAAGTGTACACGCCGATACTGCAGGAAGACGTCATCGAACTGTGCCGGATCACCGGCAGGGCGATGTCCTCCTACAATCCGGACATCAAGCTTGCGGGTTCTTTGGTGGTGGGTAATCTGGCCCGCTTTGTTGGTATGGATGCTCTTGATTACCTCCATACCTATCGCCACGTATTCACGCACTTCGACGTGATTCTGCTCGACTGCTATCCCGGGGTGTGGCATCTACCTTTCAGTGAGGCTAAGAAGGGTAAAAAAAGTATCTTCGCCTCTCTCGACCTTCTCAAAAAAGTCATGGAACAGGTCGCGGCAATAGGTAAGGCGTACGAGATAGGAGAGGTCGGCTTGCCGACCAACATCCCATTTCGAGGGCGCGTGTGGAACGAAACTCGGCAGAGGTACTTCTTTGCTGTTTTCTTTCGCGCTTTCAAGCACATCCTGCTCGACTTGGGGCGGCGCGGCATAGCACTGCCTGCTCACGTGGGCATCTATGAAGCGCTTGACGAGCCTCCTCGCGGCATGGTGGCGAATCTTCGGTACGCACTCACGCTCGGGCTCTTTCCCGAGCATGACTTCGGCATCTTTACCGCCGATAACTTTCCGAAGGAGATTGTCATGGGCAACCGCCACATTTTGGCAGGGCCCCAGCAACTCAAAAATCTCATTCGCTACGTCAACACACCGATGCGGCGAATGGTCTAGCGTCTCAACCGGTCGCACCCACAAAGGGCGGCCGGTTTTATATTGGGGAATAGGAGAGGTAGGCGTGTGCATAACACTAAACCATGTCTGTAACGGTCGTGTACTATATGGTTTATGAGAAAACTCGAAACACAAACAAAAGAAAAGGCGAGGCGGGTTCAAATTCGTCAGAAAGTTATGTTGGCTCTTTTTCGGATGACAACCGGTTCTGCTTCCGCCGCGTTTGCGCCAGAAGCGGTTTTGCGTAAGCGGCTTTTTCCGGAAGATGTAAAAAACTCTCCCGCGCGGCGCACACGGCAAGCGTTGCAGCGTCTTGAAGCGCAAGGAATGATAAAGAGGCAGTCTACTTCTCGTGGATGGACGGCTGTTTTGACTGAAGAAGGAAAGAAATTTGCCGAAAAATTGCATGCGGCGGAACGCATCAAGATACGCGCTCCGCGCGTCTGGGACCAAAAGTGGAGGATAGTTATTTTTGATATCTGGGAGAGACGGCGCGGAGTTCGGGATAAGTTGCGCCGGATGTTGGAGAAAGCGGGCTTTCGCCGCATACAAGATAGTGTGTGGGTCTGTCCGTACGATTGCGAGGAATTTGTGACTTTTTTGCGGGCAGATCTTCGCTTGGGAGAGGGAATTTTGTATCTCATCGCGGAAGGAGTCGAGAATGACGCGAAACTGCGCAAACTGTTCGGCCTATAACACCAAACCATCTATGTAACGGTCGTTACAACTAAGGTTTTATCTTTGGAATATTAAATATTAAGAGTATTACTTTTTATGATAGGCTAATCGCAATGAAGATAAGCTTCGTCATACCCGCGTACAACGAGGAGAAGATGGTGGGGAAGTGCCTTGAGTCTGTTTTTAAAGAAATCGTCCGCGTCAAAACTAGGACATCCGATGTCCTAGTTTTGGATACAGAGGTGGTGGTGGTTGATAATGCTTCGACCGACCGCACGCGCGAGGAAGCTTTGAAATTTGCCGGGGTAACAGTCGTGCGCGAGAATTTGAAGGGGCTGGTCTACGCGCGGCGCGCGGGGTGGGTCGCGACGGAGGGCGAGCTGGTCGCCAACATTGATGCCGACACTATGGTGCCGAAGGGCTGGTTATCAACCGTGATGAGCGAGTTTGCGAAGGACAAAAACTTAGTTGCGCTTTCGGGACCGTGCTTATATTACGACATCCACGCGTGGAAGCGCGCGCTCGTCAAAGTTTTTTATTTTTTTGGCTGGCTTATCTACCTCTTTAACCACTTCGTGCTCAACAAGGGCGCGATGCTCCAAGGCGGCAACTTTATTCTTCGCCGCGACGCTTGGGATAGGGCAGGAGGTTTTGACACTTCCATCGCCTTTTATGGCGAGGACACCGATGTCGCGCGGCGCATCAGCAAGCAAGGTAAAGTGCTTTGGACCTGGCGCCTGCCCATGTACACCTCCGGCCGCCGCCTGCGGAAGGAGGGGATAGTGCAAACCGGCTTTACCTACGCGCTCAACTTTTTTGTTACCAGTATTACCGGCCGGCCGGCGACTAAAAAATATTCGGACGTTAGAATAGACGCATGACAGAGCTTATCATCTTCGGCGCAAAGTATGCGGTTGCAGTCGTCATGTTGGGCGGTACTGTAACCTTGGCTTTTGCCGGAGAGCGGAGGCGGCGGCTTACGTACGTACTTGCCATTGCGCTCCCACTCGGGTACGCGCTCGCGCGGGTGGCAGGTCTCTTTTTTGCGCACAATCAGCCGTTTGCCGTGGAGGGCTTTGAGCCTGCTATACCGCACGCAATAGACAATTCTTTCCCCTCCGACCATGTGGTTTTAGGTGGAATTTTTGCGTCGCTTGCGTTCCTTGCCGACCACAGGGTGGGGCTGGTGCTCTGGGCGTTCACGCTTCTGGTAGGGCTCTCACGCATGCTCGCCGGGCTCCACTATGGGGTAGATGTCCTTGCCGCGGCTTTATTGGCGCTCGGCGCCGTGTTTGTAGCCCATAAAGTAGTGCTGTGGGTAGGGGGTAGACAGCTTTACCCGTAGTGTATACTGTCGTAGGGTAATTTATTAA
>Ga0209542_10012190_pt1 | contig 15098 bp, 21 predicted proteins | sample RifCSPhighO2_01_FD_184028 | JGI IMG/M metagenome (GOLD analysis project Ga0209542, IMG submission 184028) | Soil microbial communities from Rifle, Colorado - Rifle CSP2_plank highO2_0.1 (SPAdes) (version 2) | ecosystem: Environmental > Terrestrial > Deep subsurface > Rock core/Sediment ...
AAAAGGAATTCTGTACATCTTGCCGCTTGCTATGGCAGGGGCGTTTGTTGCAGGCCGTTTCCTGATTCCAAAATGGTATTCCCGTCAAGGAAAACTACTGGAAAGCAAGTCATTCCTCCAATTGTGCAAGAAGACAGAGATTGCAGCAAAGCTGTACGTGCTTGACAAGGCAAAACTTGTAGCATTTGCATTCGCGGATAAAGTCTTCGTATCTGTCGGGATGTTTGAGACATTCTCCCGCAAAGAACTCGAAGCAGTCATGTTACACGAGTTGTATCACGTCAAGACCCATTCCTCCTGGACCAAGTTTAGCGATAGTTTTGTCCACTCATTCTCGCCTTTTGCATCATTTTTCTCAAGCAACGTAAAGCAGGAAGAAAAGAAAGCTGATGCGTTCGCAAGACGAGTTCAACAGACGGGGAAATACCTCTCGAGTGCAAGGAAGAAAGTGCGCTTGTTCTAACTACTAAACTTTAAATACTCGTCCTCTCAAGTTCGCGTTATGGATGACATCAAGCTCCTTATCAGAAAGTACGCGCTGGATAATGCCCGCAGGTACAATGGTGTTCCAAGCATAGGAGCGGTTGTGGGCAAGCTTGTTGGCGAGCGTCCCGAACTCAAAGCAAAGCTCAAAGATCTGATGCCACAGATTAACGCAATTGCAAACGAAGTCAAGCTGATGGATGTTGAAGCCCAGATTGCCGAGCTTCAAAAGCATGCTCCTGAACTTCTTGTCGAAAAGAGAGTTATTGAGGAAAAAAAGCTAAAGCCTCTGCCTGATGGGGAAAAAGGACGGGTTGTTATGCGTGTTGCTCCAAGTCCGAGCGGTCCGCTTCATATTGGTCACGCGGTTGTTTTCTCGTTGAGCCACTTGTACGCCAAAGAGTACAATGGCAAGCTCATCTTGCGTATTGAAGATACCAATCCTGAGAATATTTTTCCGGAAGCTTACAAGATGATTCAGGAAGATATGAACTGGGTGACGGAAAATGGGATTCACAAGACCGTGGTTCAAAGCGACCACCTTGATATCTATTACAAATACGCCGAAAAGCTCCTGGAATCTGGCAAGGCGTACGTTTGTGTCTGTTCAGCTGATTTGTTCCGCGATTTCTCAATGAAGAAGAAAGCGTGTCCGTGCCGTGAGCTTCCTAAAGCAGAAGCGTTTGCGAGATGGAAGAAGATGTTTGACGAGTACGAGCCAGGTCAGGCGGTTGTAAGGATAAAGACTGACTTGAAGGACCCAAATCCTGCCATGCGGGATTGGCCTGCGCTGCGCATTAACCACGCTCCGCACCCACGCCAGAACGACAAGTTCAAAGTATGGCCGCTCATGAACTTCGCTGTCGCGATTGACGATTATGAGATGGGCGTAACCCACACGATTCGAGGGAAAGACCATGTCGACAATGCAAAGCGCCAGAAGCACGTTTTTGATTTTTTCAAATGGCCAATTCCCACTCACTTGTATATCGGAAAGATTAATTTTGAAGGGCTTGAAATCAGCAAGACCAAGGTCAAGGCAGAGATCGCGCGCGGCAAGTTTGATGATTGGGACGATATCCGTTTACCGTTCTTGTGCGCGCTTCGCAGGCGTGGTTTCCAGCCCGGCGCGTTCCAAAGTTTTGCGAAGGATATGGGAGTCGGTTTGAATGATAAGGTCGTTCCGGCAGAGGACTTTTTCAAGAGCTTGGAGTCGCATAACAGAAATATCATCGACCCGAAGGCCAACCGCTACTTTTTCGTTGCTGACCCAGTGAAGCTCACCGTCAAAAGTGCTCCTGAGCAGACCGTGAACATCCATCTGCACCCTGACCACCCTGAGCGTGGTGACCGCTCGTTCAAGACAAATGGTGACTTTTATGTTCCTAAGGAAGACTTCGGCAAGATACGCGTCGGTCGGATGTACCGCCTGATGGACTGCCTTAACTTTGTGAGAAATACCAAAGAGTGCATATTTGACAGCACTGAGTACGAAAAGTATAAGCGTGAAGGTGAGCATACTCTCCACTGGCTACCTGTCAATTCATCATTAGTGGATGTCGAAGTCCTGATGCCTGACAAAAAGCTGCTCAAAGGAAAAGGCGAGCCATTATTGAAAGAATTGAACCGCGGAGACATCATCCAGTTTGAGCGCTTCGGTTTCTGCAGATTGGACAATATTGAGAAAGGAAAGCTTACGTTCTGGTTTACGCACAAGTAGGAGAAAATAAAAATGTGGCCTTTTCCCGGAGCAGGATATGGTTACTATCTCCTGCTCAAAGATATAGTAAAAGGAGAGGTAAAGGCAAAAGGACATGTTTGTTCCATTAAAGAGGGGAGTGCGTTCTGTGATGGAAAAGTGATTCAAGGTTTGAGAATCGCAGGAGACTACGCAGTTATTGCCGCAGTTCATTATACCTCTTGGGAAAACGCAACACAAATCCGTTCAACGCACAGGATTGAACCTTCGTTAAATGATCCTTTTGTTTACTTAACGCCCCCTGGAACTATGCAGGGCTGGTCAGAAGAAACTATCCGAAAAGAAATTGGAGCTAATGCGGCCAACACTGATGTTAAAATAAGATTGTCTGTACCAGTTGGAAGAATCTGGATAAAATTCACACGTTCAAAAATTGTTCATTTTGCAATATCTGGTCTGATTGATGAACACATGATAAACGATTTAGAAATTCAAAAGCATTCTTGATAAGGTTGCATTGTTTCAGGAATTGGCTGGTAGCGTAAAAGCCTTTCACTGTCGAGTTCTGCTCTTTTAATCGTACGCAGCGCAAACGTTTGTTCTAATGGATTTGGTGAGAATAAATAAGCGAAAGTAATTAGTTCGTCCAAAATCTCACGCTCGCCCTTTTTCAATTGTGTGCGATATTGAGAAAACGCATCAACCTGCTCGCGCAAAGATCCGAATTTTTCTTTGTTGAACGGAGGCAAAGGAGCAGTTAGCAAAACATTCAGCAAGTTGACGAGAATTGAGGAATGTGCTAAGGGAGCATTCAAGTCGTTGATATCTCCGTTGTGCTCTACATCATGCATAACTACATCAGAAGTATGAATCCTTCTTTCTAGTTCACGCGCGGTCTGTGGAAGCGCATTATGAACTACATGGTATACGTACGCAGGAATATAGATTTGCTTTCGTGCAGCGAGATAATTCAAAATGTCGTCTCCAAAAGCATGACCCTCCACGGACCCTTTTCTTTTTTTAGGTGTTCTGGAGAATAGAGATTTGTCAGTTGCTCCATCAATAATTTTAAGACCTTGCCAAATTCCTTCAACGGAATAAGAGCGGACTTTTTCATTTCCAGGAAGAGGAATAGAATTCTCTTTACTCCACGCAAACGGGCTGAATAGCGAATAGGGGTGGTCTCCATAACTTGAGACATCAATGCCAGTATCTGGACTCCATTTGAAACCATTCATAAAGCCTTCACCGTCAATAACATTTATAAAGGTTTCGTTTTTAATTACTTGTAAGTTACACTGTTTAACGGAGGAGCGTCTTCAAAATAGGCCGTAATTCTTCCAACTTTTTCTAACAAAGACACTTTAAGCCCAAAATAAAAAGAAAAGTGGCGGCGTTGGGCAACCAGGTTGCCCGCCAAGCTGAACCCTTGGTTCCCGAAAGGGTTTCCGGGTTCAAATAGCTTTCGGTCTTGGCCGGAACTTGAATCTCCCGGCGCCGCCGCCCTTTTCTAGCCGTGTAGGCTAACCAGGTAAGCCGCCTGAGCTGTGTCCGAAAGGGACAGGAATAGGAAAGACTCCAAAGTTCAAATAGTTTATAACGTTGGAGTGGCGCACCTTTTTATATCTGTGCAGTAAAATCTGCACTATGACTTGCCGTTTCTGTGACATTGCCCAGCGCAAGGTGGAAGATTATGTTATTTGGGAAGATGACAAATTTATTGCGTTTCTTGATATCACGCCTGCGAAACCAAGTCATTGTATGTTGATTCCCAAATTGCACGTTGATTATTTCTTTGATCTGCCTGAATCACTTTATCTGAACTATTCAAGGTTGCAAAACGTCTTTCCAGACCATTAAAAGAGGGAATGAACGCAAAGCGCATCGGAATCGCAGTTTCTGGTTTTGACGTTCATCATGCACATCTTCACCTTGTTCCACTCCACTGCTCAAATGAATTGTTTGACGCGTCAAAGTTCTATCGCGCAAGCCAAAAAGAACTAGAAGATAACCAAAAGTTACTTGCAAATAAACTCAAAGAAATGAATTAATTCTTCTTCAACAAACTCAATTCGTGCTTCAGATGTTCGATCTTCAGCTCAATCCGCGCGTGTTGTGCAGGGCTAGCCTTTGCACCAAACCGTTTTTTCAAAGAAACTAAGTCTGCGAGTGCCTGCATGATTTTCTTTTCGCGTTCACCTTTGTGAGCATGTGCAGTTTTAATCTTGAGATCCAGTTCCCGTACCCGTCGTTTACGCGCAGCTTCAGTCTGAACATATCGGGTGAGCTTGTGTTCCAACTTTTTTATTTTGTGTTGTAGTTCATCGTGTGTGCGGCCTTCTTTCTTTTGGTGGTCAAGGAGCATTTGTTCCTGGCGTAGTGCTTGCTGGAGATGGTCTTCGATGGTTCCAAGCTGTTTGTCCAGATGAACAGTGTCAAGTTTGTTGAACTGTTTTACTGCGATTTCGGTCTTGCGGTGCCGTAGCGCTCGTTCTTGTACTTTCTTGGCCGCATTTGCTAGATAATGAAGAAATATCCTGCTCTTCTCGCGGTCAACGAGCTGGTCTCCTACATCAAGAGGAATCATAGCCAATCTCGTACATTTTGGAAATTCATGGTTGGTTGTGCCTCATTTCATAGCGACGAGATTGGGTATTTAGCAAATCTCACAAAGTTTCCATTATTAATGAGATTTGCTATCATATGCCAAAGGTTCTTTTTGGTGGTGGAGGAATTGGGGGAAGCCCCATTGGCTTAGGTGTGCCCATTTGTAGCATAGGTGAAGCAAATGTCGTGAAGTCTGGGTGCGCCGGTGCTTCTGACTTTTTTTCTTTGAGCAAGTCCGCGACAGCAAGGATTCCTGAGGCAATTTCCGCATTCTGGTCCAATATCTTGTTCATGCGCTCTAAGATAGGGTGCATCTTTTCAGAAAAGCTCAAACTGCTTTCCTCAGTGCGCATCTCGTGGCCCGCGTCTTCAAAGATAGTGATGAGCTTATCCAATTTAGTGTTAAGCTCAAGAAGTGAAACTTGTAATTTCTTGGTGGGCGCGATGTCAAATTCTTTGAGCTTGGAAAGTTCTGCCTTGAGTTCTTCGATTTCCCGGTGGGGGAGAAGTTCGTATTCGTCCTCGCTTTCTTCGTCAGCCATGAGTTTCACCTTTTTTTAGTATGCTTGATTCTCTATATGGTGGACCATATATAAATGTTTTTGTACGTCTAGTACTCCATTCCGTGCCCACCCATTCCTGGAGGCATCTGTGGCTGCCCGCGGTTCGCGCCCGCGATCACATCATCAATGCGCAGAATCATCTGTGCGACTTCAGAAGCTGAACTGAGTGCTTGTGTTTTAATCTTGAGTGGCTCAATCACTCCTGCTGCCCATGAGTCGACCACTTTTCCTTTAAACACGTCGATTCCTGCCCATTTCTGTTTTTTGTCGTGAGCAGCCTTCAATTCCACAAGAATGTCAATTGGGTCCATTCCTGCATTTTCTGCCAAAGTCCGCGGGATTACTTCGAGCGCATCTGCAAACGCTCGGACTGCCAATTGTTCGCGTCCACTCAAAGAATCAGCGTATTTGCGTAGTTCGCGTGCGACTTCAATTTCGGGCGCTCCAGCACCAGCAACTACTTTACCATTCTTCAAAGCAGCTGCGACGTCTCCAATTGCGTCGGTTAGTGCGCGTTTTGCTTCGTCAACGACGTGTTCTGTTCCGCCGCGGACAAGGATGGTGACTGCTTTTGGATTTTTGCAGCCGGTGACAAACGTCATTTCATCACCGCCGATTTTTCGTTCTTCGACAATTCCTGCATTTCCTAAATCCTTGGAGTTAAGGTCGCGTATGGATGTGATGATTCGTGCCCCGGTCGCGCGCGAGAGGGCCTCAAGGTCGCTTTTCTTGACGCGGCGTGCTGCGTAGATGTTTTTCTTTGCTAAAAAGTGTTGGGCAGTGTCATCGATTCCTTTTTGGCAGAAGACGACGTTTGCCCCGCTTGCGGCAATCTTATCGACCATGTCAGTTAGAATTTTTTCTTCTTGGTTGAGGAATGCCTGCATTTGTGAAGGCTCGGTTATCTCGATTTTCGCGTCGATTTCTGTGTCTTTGATTTCAATCGCGCAGTCAATCAATGCAATTTTTGGGTTTTTGATTGATTTGGGCATTCCAGGGTGGACTGCTTCTTTTTCAACAACAATCCCTTCGATGAGTTCAGATGCTTCAACTGAGTCTCCGGTTCGTTTTTCAAGCTTGATGTTTTCCTTGTCGAAATGGAATTTTCCGTTTTCGATGTCCATCACTCGCTTGACTGCTTTGACTGCCATCTCGGAAAGTTTTTCTTTCGCGCTTTCGGCTCCTTTTCCGGTGAGCGCTGTTCCTGCTATTTTGCGTAGGAGCGAGTCATCTTTTTCAGTGATGTCTTCAGCAATAGCGTTCAAGACGTCTTGTGCTTTTTCTTCAGCCATGCGATATCCCTTAGCAATCACTGTAGGATGAACGTTCTGGTCCAATAGTTCTTCTGCGCGCCGCAAGAGTTCGCCTGCAATCACGACTGCAGTTGTTGTTCCGTCTCCTACTTCTGCTTCTTGCGTTTTCGCGACTTCAACAATCATTTTTGCCGCAGGATGTTCAACCTGCATTTCTTCAAGAATTGTGACTCCGTCATTTGTGATAGTGATGCTTCCCATGGAATCAACTATCATCTTATCCATTCCCTTTGGGCCCAGTGTTGTGCGGACGGTTTCTGCGACCAGTTTTGCCGCCATGATGTTGTTGCGCTGTGCGTTTTTTCCCGTTGTCCTTTGAGTTCCTTCAGGTAAGATGAAGATAGGTTGTATGTCTTTTGCCATTTTGGTTTGCCCTCCTAAAAAGTATAATGTCTTATCGTCAGCAAGCTATTTAAAAACGTTTCGTTAGTGTCGGGCGAGTTCATCTTCAGGTACGAACGCGAGAATTGATGATGCATAATACGCTATTTCTCCCCCAACGCGCGCAACCGCTTTTGCAAGGCAGCGGTTTTTCCCTGTCTCTCTGCTTGCCGCGATGATTTCAAGCGGGTCCTCTGCACGCATAATTACTGGTTTGAGGTTGAATTCAGTTGTCAGATACACTGGTTTCAAGCGTTCTGCTGCTTTTGCTGCTGTTTGTTCTGCTCCGTGTTCCAGAAGTGCGTAGCTCAGGCTTCCTAGTGCAAGACCGACCCAGTCATGAGTTTCTTTGTTTGTTGCAATTCCCACGTCATATGCCCGCTGTTGTGTGAGAAGGTGTTGGTGTGTGCTAATCCGGTATCTTCGTTCATCACTCGCGATTACCGTTGAGGGTGAAGGACTGGTTTGGTAGGTGAGCGTGATGGATGCTTTTAGGTTTTCGCACGTGCTTATGCTGAATGGCAAAGCAATAGTGTCACCTCGTTCAAATTTTCCGTAGAAAGTGAGTTCATCTCCTGCGCGGAGTGGTTTTTTGCATCTGACCTCTATTTTTCTGCAGTGGGAAGAAGGAAGGGCGGCATTGCCGCGCTCAGTGAATCGTTTTGCGAGAAGCGCTAGTTGGATACAGGGGATGACTGGGCTTTCGCCTTGGTGGATGTTGTTGTTGTCTCCAGTTGCGTTTACAAAACAACGTACTTGTTCTGCAGAAACGCGCGTGACTTCATCAATAGTTACAGTCATCAAACCACCAACATCGAGAAATTATAATTTATTTATAAATTTATGCCAACGTATGCTTAATAAACAACCTTTGCTCACCACAGTACATGATAGTCACGATTGCAGGAAAGCCCGGTTCAGGCAAGTCTACTGTTGCAAAACTGCTTGCTAAAAAGCTCAAATTCAAAGTATTCTCCGCAGGAGATTTGCGCGGCCAGATCGCGATTAAACACGGCATGACTATTGACCAGCTTAATGAAGTGGGCAAGAAAGAGCGTTGGACTGATGAAGAGTGCGACAAGCTTCTTGCGAAAATGGGAAAAGAGCAAGACAACATCATTTTTGACAGCCGGCTTGCCTGGCATTTTGTTCCTAATTCGCTAAAGATTTTTCTCGATGTTGACTTGTATGAATCTGCTAAAAGGATTTTTGCAAATCAACGAAAGGATGAAGCAAAAGTCTCCACTACAAAAGAAATGTATGATAAACTCGTTGCAAGGCAGAAAGGAGACGTTGCGCGCTTCAAAAAGTGGTATGGTGTTGACGTGTTGGACATGAAAAAATACGATGCAGTTATTGATACAACTAAATTATCGCAGAAACAGGTTCTTAAGAAAGTGGTTGAGGCAGTAAATAAAGAAATTGCCTGAAATACGCAAAATTTGCTTAGTCAAGACACTATCTTGACACTCGCTATCCCAACCACCGCAAGCAGTGGAGTATTACGCGGCAAACAACTGTTTGCCTTGGTTCAAATCTGATTCGAACCGCGAGTTTTCTTTGGCTTCGCCAAACCGGCAATTTCTAATTCCGTTTTGGCTCGTTATATCGCAGCAAGCTGCGGGGTATTAAACCCAAAATCGAATAATCGTTGTCTTTTTCTCACTATCCTCTGTGGGCATCGTGCTTTACTCCCTAAGCATACTGGCACGCCACGCATTCCGCCAACGCATTGAGGACGTTAACTGGATAGTTCAACGAAAAGTGCGCAAGGACGACAAAGTTGTTGTGCAAATCAGGCCAAAAGAATAACTCACCAAAACGCGAGCAGTTTAAGCGAAACTCCAACCACAATTGGAATCACCACGTTATCATCCAAAAATTTATGCTCAAAAATCTCAAAAAACATCGCAATACATGAAACAATAAAAGACTTCACCGGGCTGATAAAAAAAGCAACCGCGATCGAAGCAAGCACAATCCCTGCAAGCGTTCCTTCAATCATTTTTCTATCGTTCAACCAATGTTTTTTCCTGCCTGCGTATTTTCCAACTATGTGAGAAACTGGATCGGCAATTGAGAGAACAAGTATTGCAACAAACGCGGTTTTTTTATCAAACAAGACAACTGCGAGAATAGCGCCCAATAACAACGCGAGCGCGCCCTTCCCGGGCAACACGCAGCCAGGACGCTCATACGCGCACAACAACTCGTGAACAACAGGAACCCTACGATAACGCTCAACAATCGCAAGAACAATCCCTGCCACCAAAAGCGGAACAAAAAAGTACAAGGAAAACAAATCATGATACACTAAAACGGCAAGAAAAAGCCCTGCCACAACATGAATAACTTTCCTCTTAAGCTCACGCATGACTACGAAAAACACCTATCTTACATAAAAACTTTATGAACTGACGTTGTGAATGCTGTGTAGTTTCATCTGTTCTTATTGCTAAAAAAATGTGGCGGTGAGGGAATTTGAATCCCCGACCCTCGGCTTATGAAACCGATGCTCTGCCAGACTGAGCTACACCGCCGAATGTATATGAGACGGTTACGACAGGTGACTGTCGATACCGCCATAGTCAGAACAAGGAAAAGGTTGATTTAAAAAGGTTGTGCAGATAATTGTTTATTCATCGCATCTTTAATTTTTTGCTGCTCTTCCTTGAGAACTTCCTTGTGCGGCCAGTGCTTCAAGCCATCGTTTGAGAATCTTGGAATGATGTGAAAATGAGTGTGAAACACAACTTGCCCTGCAGCAGGCAAGGTGTTCGCAATCAGGTTGAACCCTTCTGCGCTCGTCGCTTCCATCGCCGCTTTTGCGACCTTCTTGATTACCCGCATGCTTTCGAGCAGGAGAATATCAGGAGTCACGAGAAGGTCTTCATGATGCTCTTTAGGAACAACAAGCGTGTGGCCAGGCGCAGAGGGACGGACGTCAAGAAACGCGCTCACTTTCTCATTCTCAAACACCAAGTCGCAAGGAATCTCGTTCTTGACTATCTTGCAGAAAATGCAGTCGCTCATTTCTTTGCAGGAGTGTTTGGCTCCGGTGCTGCTTTTGGCACATTCTTTGCTGCTTCTTTGAGTATCGAAACGTTTTCCTTGTATGAGGTACTTCTACGGCAATCAAAACGCAAGCCAAGCGCACAAATCTGTGAACATTCAATCCCTGACTCTTCAACTTCTTTCCAGGAAAAACCTTTTGCTTTCCTTTGGACTCCATGATGCATAACAGTTGGGTTCATTTCAGACTCCCTCCATTAAATAATTCACCTTGTTTTTGTTCAGTTTAAAATTAGAAATTGTCTGCTCTTTTTATTTTTTCCCAGACAACTTCTCTATTTTCCCTCCACGAGCTTCATGACTTCAGCAAGCCCAGTGATTTTTTGGTCATATTCTCGCTTTCCTCTGCGGTCAATCAAGTACGCCTTGATTCCGGCAGCCTCTGCGCCTTTAATGTCGGTCTCGATGCTGTCACCGATGGCGATGACATCTCCCTTTTTGACTTTTAGTTTTTTGAGAGCGTCTTCAAAGAGACCTTCGGTTTTCAGCTTTCCTTCCTTTGAACTGATGAAAATGCCATCAAACAATTCCACCATGTTATAGCGCTCGAGCACTTGTTCTACATTATTCTGCGGAGCATTCGAGATAAGCGCAATCTTGATCTTTTTTTCTTTCAACGCATTCAGAGCAGGAATCGTGTCTTCATACGTTTTTGCGAGAAGGCGGTTCTTGTTCCAAACGCCAATGAGTTTTTCGATAACTATCGGATACGTGGGAACTCCAAACGCCTTGCACGCCTCGGTGAACGCAGCAGCCTGATCAGGGAACTCCTTAGTCATAACGACTTTTTCGAACTGTTCGACAAATTCTCCGAAGGGGATTCTTAATCTCAAGATGGCATAGCTCTGCTTAAGCGGAGAATAAGTCCCGTTTTCCACCAACGTCCCCCAAAAATCAAAGAATACTGCTTTGACCATACAGACTCAAAAGGAAAGGGTTGCTTTAAAAACGTTTCTATTACAGATGAGTTGAACCAGCAGCATCAGAACCGACGCCCTTCTTGGCTGAATCATAATAGTTGTTTTGTTCAAGCGCAAGATACATTTCCCGCCCTTTGTTTGTGATTATCCCTTCATCATCTATCAAGCCCAGATTGAGCATTGTGTCATGAGCCCAGCCACACAGCAACACGTCTTGCGTAACTCCAATTCGCAAACGTTCTGCTATCAATCTTGAATATTCTTGTGCTCCTGGCACTTCATTCTCACTTGTGAAATCATCCAAGCTTTTCGTTGATTCACCATTCCTCATTAACGCAAGCTCAGCATCAACAATCTTTACCAATTCCTCAAATGCGGACATGGAAAAAAGGTTATTCTGACTGATTGATAAATTTATCGGCAAAACTTACAAATACTTAATCTGAAACAGCAGGATTTTTTCCACAACGTGCTTGAGAATCCCCGGAATAAACCCTTTGAGCACCAAATTCCCGTAAATCATCAAACCCGCCCAATCACCTAAGCTGATGATAAGGGGGCCTGAACGCGGACGGTGGACAATCATCAAATTCTTCTTGCCTAAAAGAACAAGCAGGTTATGCACGATGACCCGCGCCTGACGGTCGGCATTCTGCGCAGTTTTTTCCTCAACGATACTGTTCAAGTCACCACCACAAAAAATGTTTGGAAACCCATTCACTTGCAAGAAATTGTTGACCTTGATGTTTTTCTTTTCTGTCACCGCATCTTTAAGCGCGCCTTCAAGAAAACCACTTTCAGGCTTTATTCCAGCGCACCAGGCAACTAGATCTGCAGGAATTTTTGTTCCCCTCTCTGTCACAATCGCTCCTTTTTCATGCTTTACTGCGCGCTCGCCATAGAGAATCTTACAGCCGCGCTTGGACAGATAATGGCTTACCCACGCAGAAGCGCGTTCAGCGTTCCTGCATAACAGCCTTGTGCCAGGCTCAATCATGATGACTTTCTTATCGGTCTTGGTAACCAGTTCGCCTGCAAGCTCTGTCGCCACCAAACCCCCGCCGACAATCACCACACTCTTCGCTAATTGAAGCGCGTCGTGGAACTTTCTTACCTCATCACCGTTCTTGAGCGTGTAAACACCAGTCGACTCTACACCAATTGGATACGCAACACCTGACGCGATGACAAGATGCCTGAACGTGAACGACTGGCTTTTGGTGTGCACTTGCTTTGGCGAGATTTTGGTAACTTCCCCTTTAACAAAGTGGACACGCTTGAACAAATCTTTGAACGGCACCCTGATATTTTCTGCATGACTTGGGTTAAGCACGAGTTTAGGAACTCCGGGAGTAAATTCAAAATATTCCTTGTGGTCGATAAGCGCAGCAGTATAACCTTGTGGAAGCTTTTTCTCAAGAAGCTTTGCAACATGGACTCCACAGAACCCGCCGCCTACAATCACAATATCAAATTCAGGCATACCTAACTAAAAAGAACTGATGTTTTTAAGGATAGCGATTAATCGATTTGCGGCAGCCTGTCTGGATCATACAATAGTTTGGAAATCTCCACATCATCCAGTCTTGTATACTCTGAAGAAACTTTCAGCGCTTCTGCTTCTCGCTCTTTTCCACTACGGGCAAAATAGGGCCTTAATTCAGTATACACGCCCGTTCCATAATCAGTTACTTGACCTCGCGCATCAATGAGTTTCAAATCCATCATCATCGGTGTGTAACTATCAGTACAATTCGCGCCAGCTCTTTCTACGTTTTTTTGTAGATTCTTCGCAATCCCTGCAGCTATTTCTGGTGCTTTTTTTGCAAGCTCCTCTTTAACCGCATCAACCAGCTTATCGAACGCTTCCATGTATTTACGGTTTTTTGCAGCAGTTAATAAACATTTCTCCATTCACTTTTTATTCCTTCTTTTGGATGACAGAAGCTTTTATAGAGCTGCGAACTTTCTTTCAGTCATGCAGTATATCGCGCTCGCACTTCTGGCTCTTCTCGCCTGCACTCCGCCCTCCTCCCATCTGACGACACTTATCACTAGTACACCTGAGTGTGAAAAACGAACTGTCGGAGAAGCCTGCGGGTGCGGATGTATCGCACCTTCAACTTGTATCGAAGGGACCTGCTTGCTTTCAAAACTCGAAGACGGCCAAGGGTGCGTGCAAAACTCTCAATGCTTGAATGGTTCATGCGAAGAAGGGCGCTGTCAGAGAACAAATGTTCGAGTTGGAGTTTATGACTGCCATCGAACGTGTAACACTGCAGAGAAAACAGGCTGCACGACAAGATGCAGTTTCGGGTAACAGATACTTTTTTAAAAACAAGACTTTCTTTTTACGACATAACGCCAGGGTAGTATAGTCCGGTCAAGTATTCGGCCCTCTCGCGGCTGAGACCCGGGTTCAAATCCCGGCCTTGGCAGACCTGATTTTTACCACGCAATAGTGGCACATAAACGCAAAATTTATATAGAGTTATCGCTTTTTAAGACGAATGAATTCCAATGCACCCTCACTTGGTGATTTTCTCATAAACGAAGGAGTGTTTTTGCCTTTTGATCTTGCTGCCATACCTCGCATATGGGTCGATCCAAAGGATTTGCAAAGTATTACGGGAGGACAATTCACTGAATTTCGAGCACGTGAAAAAGCTGATATTGCATTTATACACGTCCTTGGAAAAGCATATAAGTTCTTTTTTCCTCAAGACTGTGCTGCTGCAAAACAAGATGCGCTTCAACACTATCAAAAAGAAAAAGCTGCCGACAAGACAAAAAGTAGTCAATTTGCGCAAGAAATTGGTGATTGGCTTGATGTTGTAAGACCACAGCCTCAACCAGATATTACTTCCCAAATTTTTCGAGAACGTTTTCCGTTATTGCTTGGTAATGAAGTGTACGCTTCTCTGCGACAAGATGCAATGCGCTGTACTGTCACAACACTTGCGTCAAATCCTCTTGCTGCAGGCTTAGTATCTCACATTATAGAAAAACCTTTAGCACAGCGTGACTTGCTTAAAGACTCTGCATACCAACGCGCACTTATAGAATTTTACTGTGGTCCGCTTAAAGCAGGAACATTAATAAGAGAATATGGCTCGATGCCTTGAAATTTCGTAGGAAAAACAACAAGTCTTAAAAACAAAAGTTATTAAGATTGTTCATGCAAAAGAGGTTCACACTTATCTTTGACGAAGTCATGCGCGAACAGCTAACAAAACTTGCAGAGACTGACTCCTTGCGAATATTGCTTTCAAAACTGTTTGACCGGATGGAATCGCTTGGCCCGCGCGCTGGAAAACTTGTTGATTCTCAACTGTTCTTGTACGAGATGAAAGCGAAAAGCCCGCCCTTGCGACTTTATTATCGGCACGTCAAAGAAACTGATGAACTCTGGGTTTTTGAGTATGAAATGAAAACAAGTGAGAAAAAACAGAAGAAAACTATTGGAAAGTTAAAATTTAAAATCCAAGGTCAGCGCGAGTGAACTTTTTTTTCTGAATATTTGCTGTGAAATCAAGCAGTCGTTTGTATAAATCTGTTCTGCGGAGTGTATTGAGCTCTTCTACCATTTGCTCAAATTCTTTTCGCGGTAATGTTACGGTTTCCATAGATACGTATACGTAGAAGTGGTTTATAAGAGTTTCTACGAATCTTGGCATTGGACTTTTGTCACCAGTTCCCGGCCTTGGCAGACCTGATTTTTACCACGCAATAGTGGCACACAAACGCAAAATTTATATAGAGTTATCGCTTTTTAAGACGAATGAATGACGGAAAACCATCACTTGTAGAAATTGCTTTGACCAGAGCAAAAGCACTCAAAGTCAATGCTCACGAGATCAGTTCCCGTGCGGAAAAAATTAGCATTTACGCAGAATTTGAATATGGTGCCAATAACCATAACTTCGCAAGGCTCGTTTCAAATAAAGAAATTGCCTGAAATACGCAAAATTTGCTTAGTCAAGACACTATCTTGACACTCGCTATCCCAACCACCGCAAGCAGTGGAGTATTACGCGGCAAACAACTGTTTGCCTTGGTT
>Ga0209542_10012193_pt1 | contig 15096 bp, 13 predicted proteins | sample RifCSPhighO2_01_FD_184028 | JGI IMG/M metagenome (GOLD analysis project Ga0209542, IMG submission 184028) | Soil microbial communities from Rifle, Colorado - Rifle CSP2_plank highO2_0.1 (SPAdes) (version 2) | ecosystem: Environmental > Terrestrial > Deep subsurface > Rock core/Sediment ...
CCTCGTCCCGAGAATAGTTAAGAGTTCAAAGCATTCTTATACTTATAAATTTGTTGATGGAGAGTTAATTACTAAGATCAATGATGTTAAAAAGTTTGAAGAATTTCTAGACTTCTGTCAGAAGAATTTGTGGAAGAAACCCCGCGTTGTAAATAAGAAAGAATTTTTGGAAAAAACTAGAAAGTTCTATTTTGATAAAACTCTAAAACGTCTCAACAAATTCTATGCTGAAACCAATATCAAAGATAAGGTTGAGGTGATTAATGGGGAGAAAACCCCTACTATCAGAAGTTTATTGAAGAAAATTGATTGGAAATGGTTGACCAAAGGAGTACCAGTCCTCTTCCACGGAGATCTCCAACCGGAAAATATTTTGGTTACCAAGAACGGCTTTAAACTCCTCGACTGGCGACACGATTTCGAAGGACTTAAGGCATATGGTGATATCTATTATGATTTCGCCAAGCTCTACCACGCCCTCATCATCTCCCATGAAATAGTTAGGAAGGAAGAATACAGTATAAAGAGGAGTAACCAAGGCGCCGAATTCCAATTTCTCATGAAGAGTAATCTCTTAGAGCTCAAGGATGTCTTCGAAGTTTGGCTTGTCAAAAATGGTTACAATCTAAAGAAGGTGAAAGTACTTTCTGCCCTGATTTATCTTAACATTGCACCGCTTCACCATTATCCTTATAATGAACTCCTGTATTATTTGGGGAAGAGAAGCTTGTATGACATCCTCAATCAGAAACACTCTTAATAGAATCATCCATCCTAGCGCTCTAGGCGGGCACTATGTTTATAATCGAGCAGAAGAAGAAAGAGCAAGACAGCTAAACCTCTTATCTGCCAAGGTACGGCTTCTTACCATAGACTCTATATATAGAGCAGGCTCTGGGCATGGCGGCACCTCACTCTCTATCGTAGATATCATTACCGCTCTCTTATTCCACCGATTGAACTGGAATAAATTTCTAGGAGATGTGAAAGGTAAGTCAGCAGAAGATCAATGGCAACATTGGCAGAATCCAGAACTTCCTCGAGATCGTTTCGTCCTTTCTAAGGGACATGGCATCCCTTCTTGGTACGCGGCTCTAGCTGTGGGAGGATATATAGATAAAGACGAGCTTGGCAAATTAAGAACTATGGATAGTCGCTTACAAGGTCACCCGGAACGCAAGCGATTTCCATTTATCGATGGCAGTACAGGCTCCTTGGGACAAGGACAGTCGGTGGCTCTGGGTTACGCTCTAGCCAATAAAACACGTGGCAAGGGAGAGAAAGTCTATTGCATCATCGGAGACGGCGAGTGTAACGAAGGTCAGGTTTGGGAAGCCGCTATGTCTGCACCGAAGTTTGAACTCGACAACCTTGTCTATATTATCGACTTCAATAAGAAACAAAGTGAAGGTGACAATGATGATGTTATGAATGTCGAGTGGCTACACTCTCGTTGGAAAGTTTTCCGCTGGCATGTCCAACGTATCGATGGACATGATATGAAGTCCTTAGTCAGGGCGCTCGAAGAATGCGATAAGGTCAAGGGCAAGCCTCATGCAATCATCGCCGATACACACAAGGGCTACCTAGGTGGAGGGGAAACATTTATGGCTGGCGGGCACAATCCGGTGATCGATCAGGAAAGTTTCGAAAAGGCGGCAAGGTTCCTCGGAGACTTAGCCAACTCTTATGCCAGAGCTTAAGCCTCTGCGAGAAGCCTTCGGTGACGCTATGGTGAAGCTTGGTAGTACTTACCCAGAGATCGTGGCTATCGACTGCGATCTGGCTGGTGCGACCAAGATAGATAAATTTAAAAGTGCTTTCCCAGACCGCTTCTTCCAGTTCGGCATCCAAGAGATGAATGCTATAGGAGTAGGAGCGGGAATGGCTAATTCTGGTTTCAGACCATTTGTGGCTAGCTTTGCTGCTTTCATCACTGGTAGGTACGATCAGATCAGGATCAGTGTTGCACTAGATAATTCTGCTGTGGTTATCGTGGGCTCTCATCCAGGGCTTGCTATTGGTAAAGATGGTGCCACCCAGATGGGTCTTGAGGATGTAAACCTGATGCGGGGTATGCCCAACATGATAGTGCTCCAACCAGCGGATCATATTGAAACGAGGGAGATGATGAATTACATAGTTTCTTCTAGGAAGCCGATGTATCTCCGTATCAGTCGTCAACCGGTGCCAGATATAAATAATGAAGATTATAAATTCGAGTTTGGCAAAGGGGTGGTGCTCAAAGAGGGAAATGATATTACTCTAATTGCTTCTGGCGGTCCGGTGCATATCGCACTAGAGGTTGCTAAAGAACTAGAGAAAGAGGGGAAGAGTATCCGAGTAATCAATATTCACACCATAAAACCGATTGATCAAGATTTAATTCTTAAAGCGGCACAGGAGACAAAAGGTATTATCACGATAGAAGATCATAGCATTTACGGAGGCTTGGGTTCAGCTGTAGCAGAGGTAGTGGCAGAAGCAGGTATGGGCAAGAGAGTTAAACGCTTAGGTGTAAAAGATGTTTTTGGTGAGAGCGCAGATGCCAAAGAGCTCTACAGAAAGCATGAACTCGACAAAGAGGGGATTTTGAAAAACGTCAAAGAATTCTACAGTAGAATATAGTAATGAAATATAAATTGCTTCTAATGACCGGAGGGATCGGCTCTCGGCTTGGGGAATTGACCAAGAATACCAACAAAGCACTCGTGCCGATAAATGGCAGAGCGACTATAGACTATGTGCTTGAACAATATCCGAAGAATGTGACTGTAGTAGTGAACTTGGGTTTCTTGGGACAAAGCGTTAAAGATTATTTAGAGAAAAATCACACAGACAGGACATTTGAATATGTCTGGTTGGATAAATATCAAGGACCAGGAGCTTCGATCGGCTACGCTATTTTGAAGTCCAGAGAAAATTTAGAGTGCCCCTTCCTCTTCCAAGGTTGTGATACTCTCGTGATGCAAGATATACCTGCTCCGGATAAAAATTGGATTGGCGGCTATATCGAAGACTGGGCAACAAGTTTAATGGACACGAGTCACTACGACACTTTGAGCGTAAAAGACGACAAGGTGGTTAGATTTAACCACCGAGGCATTCCAGGATTTGATTCAATTTATCTCGGACTCGATGGCATCTTCGACTACGAAACATACTTCGAGACTCTGGAATCTCTTTATAAGGTTGATACGATGAATAGTAAACTACATCCAATCCAAGTCTATAACTCGATGATTGAAAAAGGGAAAGAATTCTGGTCTACACCCTTCACCACATGGCTTGATACGGGCACTACACCCACTCTCAAGAAGACGGAAGTAACGCTTGGCGGTCCAACCGCCAAGTGACTAGGATTCTAGTTCTTTTTCTAATTCCTTTCTCCTGAGAATACCCTTTAGGGAAGATTCAGCAAATTTCTGGTATTCTTTCTGGGTTTTGAATTGTCCAAGCACGATATCTGAGCTGCAAATACAATCATTTCCTTTTCCTATATACTCATCCCAACTTGATTTACTAAGATTATACGGTTCTCCTTTGAATCTGTTATTTAAGTTTACATAAGCACTTACATGTAAAAGGTATTCATTTGAGTTGATATGGCTAGATTTAAATCTTCCTTGAAATAATGCTCCATTTCTTTTGTAGCGGTTATTGAAGTACCAAGTGTAACCGCCCATCCTTTTCATAAATTCACTGATGCCATTTTCAACAAGTTGTCTCAAAACAAAATGGAAATGGTTCGGGTTTAAGCAATAACAAATTATTTCTACCAATTTCTCAATCCCCTTATTGTCGTTGAAAGAATTCTCGAAAATACTTCCTATCGGCTCGACAGAATTAAATTCTTTAATACTCTGAAAAAATCTGTCTAAATCCTTCCGATCTTCGAATATACTTCGCTTGTCTACACCTCTATTGTAGATATGATAGTACTCACTCTCGACAAATGGCACTTTCCTCATATAAATATTGTAGCATTTCCAACACTTGGCGGTTGGACCGCCAAGTGGAGTTGAATTGTGATATATTTGATTCTAATGAACAAGAAAGTCGGTTTGGTTATACAAGGTGCTCTCATGTCGGTCGGCAGGACGGGTGACAAACTTCACCAGTCTCCAGAACAACTAAAGAAAGAAGGTGGTGTGATTCATTATGATTGCCGAGAAAATATTCAAAAGATTATAGATAACTATGGTCATCTCTTCGATAAAGTGGTGGTGTCCGTATTTGATAACCAGCTCAAGGAGGGTGATAACTGGAGAGGAGCCGTAATCGTATCGGCTCCTGACCCAGGAGGTATAAAGCAAGTTGGGCACTATAAAGACAACAACAAGCAGAGGCAGTTTATAAGCACTCTGAACGGAATTCTCGAACTTGAAAAGAGTGGAATAGAATATGTAGTCAAGACCAGAACTGATATTTACCTAGACCTCGCTTCACTGGTTGAATCATTTTTTAAGAATGACACTAATAAGATTGGGGCTACCATAGTTCATCCAGATAATTTCTTGCTTCATGACCTCTACTTTGTCGCTCGACTAGAGAATCTGAAGAAGTTTTGCGAAGCAATTATGGCCTATGGTAATTTCGAGTTTATCTCCTCTGTACACAGAGAAATTGTCCTGAAGCCAGCTTACTTTCTATATAGAGAAGCAATCAAGGTTCCGGATTGGGCTTATTTCCCGAACTTTCCTCCAGATGGTGTGAGTGCTGTGACTAGGAGAGTCTTCAACTATATATTCGAGAACCATTTCTTCTCTCTCCCACCTGAGATATGGAGGGGTACTCTCTGGCGGGGGACGAGATTTGCCAAGGATCACTTCTCAAACCTCCTTGGTTCTAGAAGTCATAAGTTAGGGAAATATAATCTACCAAGCCTTATAACTACTGATTGGAAACGCTACTTCCAATTTAGGAAAGAGGTCTATGGCAAAGGAATTTCCACTATAGATAACATAAAGATTCATTTAGGTAAGCTTGGATGGGACATATGGAATTTAACACGCAAAATGATACGATACTTCTTATGAATCCCGTTAGAAGCTCACTTGTACAAGTCATGAACACTATTTATTATAAGAGAGTAATATTAGGTAGCTTCTAATGGGATGAATAAAGATACGTTGAAATGGGTAATCTTTGGCGGACTATTTACTATACCCTTTATACCTTTTCTGGTTTCAAGTTCTCTCTTCTTCCCTTTCATCACTACTAAAGCCTTTGTGTGGAGGGTGATAGTCGAAGTGATTTTTGCCTTCTGGCTCATCCTGATGCTTAAGGAACCGGAATACCGGCCGAAGAGATCTCCCATCCTCTATGCCGTACTCTCCTTTATCCTTATCATCGGTATTGCAGACTTGCTTGGCGACTCTCCCCTGAAAAGCTTCTGGAGTAATTTCGAACGTATGGAGGGGTTCATATCATTTCTCCACTTGGGGGCATTCTTTCTGGTGGTTGGTTCTGTCTTCAAGGAAGAACACTGGAAGAACTGGTGGAATACTTCGCTCATCGCCTCGTTTCTCATGGCGCTTCATGCTCTGACCCAGAGTGGCAGAGTGGAAGGAACATTTGGCAACCCCATATACCTCTCGGTCTACATGCTCTTCCACGTCTTCATCGCACTCTTCTATCTTATGAGGGAAAAAGAGGCGGGTTGGAGATACTTCTACGGCGTATTGATAGTATTTGAAACCTTTATTCTCTATCGGACGGCGACTAGGGGAGCGATTTTGGGAATCTTGGGGGGATTCGTTATTTTGGCGCTTCTTAATATAAGAAAGAGAGCTAGTCAGGGGCTTCTTCTGGGGCTTCTTCTCTTAGTTGGAGGCTTCTTCCTTGTAAGAGACACCAACTTTGTAAAGACGAGTCCGGTATTATCGCGTTTCTCCAGTCTCTCCTTCGAAGAGATCAAGACTCAGGGACGCTACTTCGTCTGGCCCATAGCTATGAAGGGTTTCAAGGAGAAGCCGATTTTGGGCTGGGGACAGGAAAACTTCCATGAAGTCTTCCAGAAACATTACGTGCCGGAGATGTATAACCTTGAACCGTGGTTCGACAGAGCGCACAATATCTTTCTCGATTACTTGGTAGTAGCTGGCATCGTCGGACTTCTCGCTTACCTCTCGCTTTATGGAGCACTGCTCTACCTCTTGTATCATGACGAGAAACTGTCTTACACGGAGAAGTCGGTAATAGTCTCACTTCTGGCCGCTTACTTCTTCCACAATTTCTTCGTCTTCGACCACCTCATAAGTTATGTGCTCTTCTTCTCGCTACTCGCCTTCATCCACTCACGCCACAGCGGCGTACCGCTCACAGAGAAAAGACTTACGGAGAAGTATCTGAATGTTTCAGCCGCCCTCACCTCTCTCTGTCTTGTCTCCTCTCTTTATTTCGTAAACTGGAAACCCTTGACCGGCAATCTGGCCATCATTGAAGCTTTCCGCGCTCTCCAGACAGGCAACGTGAATAAGGTAACTACGAGCTTTGAAAGAGCTTATCTCGCTTCTCCCTTAGGCAAGCAGGAGGTGACTGAACAGATGGTGATACACGCCGTACCGGTCTTGTCAGCCGAGAATATACCAGTAGAAGATAGGAATAAATTATTCAAATTCATAAGAGATGCTGTGCTAGAGACCGCAAGTAAATTCCCCAACGATGCCAGAACGCAGCTTATAACAGGAGCGTTTCTAACCGCGACAGCTGACCCGAGTGAAGGACTCAAGTATCTTATCCGTGCACACGAACTCTCTCCCAATAAGCAGCAGATGTACTGGGAGCTAGCGAATGCTTATTTTGTAAAAGGTGATAAAGAAAAAGCGATCGAAGTTCTGACCGAGCTTGGGAAAAAATCTCTGCCGCACAAAATGCAGGCGGACGAATACATCAAACAGATAAAAAATTCCTGATACTTATCCACAACTCTTGTGTCTATACTATTGTGCGAGTGTCATATAAGTACGATAATTAATTTAAGCGCAGAAAGTTTTTCCCAAAATTTTTTGCGAACACGTTATTCGTAAGATTCGTAAAACAATGGCAAAGAAGAAAAGAAAGGTAGCTAAGAAGAAATCTTCTTCGAAAAAGAAGAAGTCTTCTAAGAGGAAGAAGCGATAGCTTCTTAAGCTTAAGTAAAACGCCTCCTATCGAAAGATCTGGGGCGTTTTACTTTTCTATGTTAAAATACGCAGGAAATGGCTATTTTGAAGAGTATTTTCGGCTCGCCAGAAGAGAAGAAACTCAAATTGTGGGAGCCTTTAGTCGCTCGCATCAATTCCCTCGAGGCGGAGTTCGAGAAACTTTCTCAAGAAGAGTTAAGGGAGAAGACCGAAGAGTTTAGAAAGCGCTTAAATGAAGGAGAGAAGACAGACAATCTTCTGGTAGAAGCTTTCGCCCTAGTGCGCGAAGCCAGTAAGCGCACATTGGGCCAGAGACATTTCGACGTGCAACTACTCGGCGGCTTGGCGCTTTACCACGGCGGTATTGCTGAAATGAAAACCGGGGAAGGTAAAACTCTGGTAGCCACTCTGCCAGCGTATCTCAGAAGTTTGGAGGGCAAGGGAGTGCATATAGTGACGGTAAACGATTATCTCTCCCGCCGCGATGCTGTCTGGATGGGACAGATCTACGATTACTTGGGAGTTTCCACTGGAATATTGAACCATTCAGAATCTTTTCTATACGATCCTACCCAGATTCAAAGAGATGAAGAGAGAGATGAGAAGGGCTCTTTCCATGTCGTGCACGAGTTCTTAAAACCCGTTTCTAAGGAAGTCGCTTACAGGGCCGACATCACTTACGGCACCAATACTGAATTCGGCTTCGACTATCTGCGCGACAATCTTCTCTATGAGAGTCGTGCCTTAAGTCAGCGCGAGCATCACTATGCTATAGTCGACGAGGTTGACTCCATTCTCATAGATGAAGCGCGTACTCCGCTTATCATCTCAGGTAATGTAGGTAACGCTGGTGAGCTCTACACTCGCTTCGCTAAAGTCTCCAAGTCTTTGGAACAAGGCGAGGATTTTGAGGTAGATGAGAAACTTCGCGCTGTCTCTATGACAGAAAAGGGCATCGAGAAAGCTGAGAAGCTTTTGGACATAGAAAATATTTATACCGAAGGGGGAGTGAAGTACGTGCATCACTTAGAAACGGCGGTGAAGGCCAAGTCGCTATATCATAAAGACAAGGAGTATGTGGTGAAGGACGGAGAGGTAGTAATAGTGGATGCATTTACCGGTAGACTCCAACCCGGCCGCAGATGGTCTGAAGGACTCCACCAAGCCATCGAGGCCAAAGAAGGAGTAAATATTCGCGAAGAATCGAGGACCTTCGCCTCAGTCACTTACCAGAATTACTTCCGCATGTACAAGGCTCTCTCCGGCATGACTGGTACCGCTCATACCTCTAAAGAAGAATTCTACAAAGTTTACGGTCTTGAGACTTACATCATCCCGACTCACCGTCCGATAGCTAGGAAGGATCATCAGGATCTCATTTTCCAAAGTGAGAAGGGCAAGATAAGAGCAGTAGCGAAGAAGGTCAAAGAGTTAAATCAGAAAGGCCAGCCGGTCTTGGTGGGGACAGTTTCTATCGAGCACAATGAGCTTCTCTCGGATTATTTAAAAAATAAGGGTATTAAACACGAGGTACTCAATGCTAAAAATCACGAGCGGGAAGGCGAACAAATAGCCCAAGCCGGTAAAAGGGGTTCTGTCACCGTCGCCACCAACATGGCTGGACGAGGCATCGACATCAAGCTTGGCGGTAACCCCTCAACTCCCGAAGAATATGAGGAAGTGAAAAGTCTCGGGGGTTTGTTTGTCCTCGGCACCGAGAGGCATGATGCCCGTCGCATAGACAACCAGCTTCGCGGCAGATCCGGACGACAAGGGGATCCGGGGGATACGCAATTCTTCGTATCGCTTGAAGATTCACTCATGAGAATTTTTGCCGTCGATACTATCAAGAGCATGATGGGGCGATTTAATATTCCGGAGGACGAACCGATAGAGAACAAGCTCATCACTAATTCTCTGGAGAAAGCGCAGGAGAGGATTGAGGGCTTCAACTTCGACGCTCGGAAGCACGTCCTCGAATTTGACGACGTGCTTAATTTCCAGAGGAAGATTATCTACGATCGGCGAAGGGATATTCTCCTTGGAGATTTGGAGATTCTGAAGAGCTATCTCGCTACTTTAGGTCCGGAAGTGGCGGAGAAATTAGGTAAGATGCCACTCGATAAACAGGAAATTGTGGAAGCCTTAAGAAGGGTAGTACTCCAGACCATCGACCTCTTCTGGGTGGATCACTTGGAAATGATGGAGTATTTAAGAAGTAGCGTAAATTTACGCGCCTATGGCCAGCGAGATCCGCTAGTCGAGTATAAAAGGGATGGTTTAAGATTTTTCCGGGAGATGGAAGCTTCTATCAACAAGCAGATTAAGGAAATCGTGATGTCTATAGATTTAGAAGCTCTACTTCAGGTACAGGTTGCTCCAGTAATTTCAGAGCAGAATACACGAGATAAAAACATTGGCCGCAATGACCCCTGTCCTTGCGGTTCAAATAAGAAGTGGAAGAAATGCGGCATGCTTAATACCGAAGAGCACCAGAAGCTAATGAAGCTTAGAAGACTGCCTCGCCAGTAGACGGGCTAATAAGCTATAATTTTTCAGATGTCTGATCTCTATTTCGTCACGGTGGTAAAGGATGTGGTGGTGAACCCCTCCCTTGGGAGTGTCTTGCCTCTCTTCATCTTCTCATTTATTAATGATCTTATAGGTATTTTCCCTTTTGCTCTTGCTCTGGCAGGACAACTAGCCTTCTTGAAAGAGCCTTTTACCTTCGCCTTCGCTATGAAGCTTCTACTCTTTGTATCGGTGCCAGTAGGAATAGGGAGTGCGGCAGGTTCTGTACCGTTTTATATTCTGACTTACTACGGTGGTAAACCTGCTGTCAGTAAATTCCAAAAATTCCTCCGACTTTCCTGGTCAGATGTTGAGAAAGTAAGTCTTTACTTCCGCGGCAGCTGGTACGATGAAATTATTTTCCTCCTTCTGCGCTGTGTACCCGTCTTACCCTCGATCCCACTCGACTTAGCTGCTGGTTTTCTCAGGATGAATTTCGTTTCTTTTTTCATCTTAACTCTAGTTGGCTCAATTATTAGGATGATGATTACATTTCTAGTTGTAGGAATGGCTCTCCAAGGTATAATAAACGTATGAACGGGATGAATAAAAGTGTTGCTGTTCTTATTGCTCTAGTTTTATTGGGAGGAGTAGTTTGGCTCATCAAGACTCCCGGGAAACCGGGGAAATTAGATGCTTTCGCCACCTGTATCAAGGATAGCGGGGCTAAATTCTATGGCGCCTTCTGGTGTCCGCACTGTCAGAATCAGAAGGCTCTCTTCGGCTCATCTGCCAAACTCTTGCCTTACATTGAATGTTCAACACCGGATGGCAAAGGACAACTGTCGGTCTGCACAGATGTCGGTGTGGAAGGATATCCAACATGGGTCTTCGCCAGTGGTACGCGTGAGTCTGGAGAAGTGCTACTTGAAAGATTGAGCGAACTTACTAATTGCCCCCTGCCTGCTTCCGATGAGTAACCTTATCCCTCCCAGTATTGTTCTCTTAGACGTGGCCTTAGTAATTTTATTCATCTCCCTTATATTTCGCCTCCCTCTGGCGAGGTGGGTGGGAAAGTATGCTGTCTTGTTTGGATTCCTTATATCTCTTGCGGCCGTATCGGGGAGTCTCTTCTACTCGGAAGTGGTAGGTTTCGAGCCGTGCCTACTCTGTTGGTATCAGAGGATAGCCATTTACCCGCTCTTGGTATTGTTTACAGTAGCAATGTTTAATAAGAAAGATCGGGGAGTATTTAAATACGCTTTACCTCTAGCAGTAATAGCGGCGGTGATCGCCCTCTATCACTCATATGTCCAATGGGGCGGCACTCCGCTTATACCGTGCGACTCTACCGCAAGCTGTGCCAAGTTGTATGTTTATGCATACGGCTACGTCACTATACCTACCATGTCCTTGTCCGTTGCGCTTGCGATGATTCTCCTCTGGTGGAGCAATAAAATGCGTAGCATTTTATAATTATGAATCCCGTTAGAAGTAAGAAACCAGAGGTTTCTGCCGACTTGTATGTGACAAGTCAGACTTCTAACGGGATGAAGATCGTAACGCATGATGGCTACTTCCATACGGATGATCTCTTCGCTGTCGCGTCCTTTTTACTACAGTATCCTGAAGCTCTTATAACCAGAACAAGGGACGAAGTGATAATAAGAGATGCTGATACAGCCGTTGACGTGGGTCAGATTTACGACCCAACTACCCTACGCTTTGATCATCATCAGAAAGAAGGAGCGGGCAAGAGGGAGAACGGCATACCCTACGCCTCCTTCGGCTTGGTATGGAAGCATTTGGGGGAGGAGCTTGCAGGGGGGAAGTGTGAGGCAGAGATTATAGAAGAGAGGATGGTTATGGCTATAGATGCTTTAGATAATGGTGTTGAGATCTGCCATGGTGTCTTTGAAGGAGTATCTTCTTATACTTTGACTGATTATCTCGATGGTTTCAACGACGGAGCTAAGATACTTGAAGACTTCGATAAAAAGTTCTTCGAAGTATTACCATTTGTACGAGAACTCCTTAAGAAAGAAATCGGACGTGCGAAGATAGTTGCCAAAGATTGGGAAGAGGTAGAGAAGATTTATAGGGAAAGCGCCGACAAGAATATTATCGTGCTGCCCCTAAACACTCATTGGAAGAAGATTATCGTCCCCACGGAAGCTCGTTTCGTAGTATTTCCACGTCCAAATGGATATTGGTCCGCGCGTGCCGTGCCGCAGAAGCTGAACAGCTTTGAGTCTAAAATTCTTTTTCCCTTAAGTTGGGCAGGTTTGGGAGAGAAAGAACTTCCTACAGTTAGCGGCGTAAGTGATGCAACCTTCTGCCACCGTGACAGATTTATCGCCAATGCCAGAAGTAAGGAAGGAGCGATCAAGCTGTGTCAGATTGCACTTGGCGGTCCAACCGCCAAGTAGGATTATTTAGAGAATATCTCTTGGAGGATAACCGGATTAGCTTTACCACCAGACTTTTTCATAGCTATGCCCACGAGATAGTTTACATTGGTGCTCTTGTTTTCTTCCTTCAGAACCTCTTTCACCAGCTTCTCTAGCTCTCCTCTGTCGCTTATTTGCATCAAATCCTTATCAAGAGCTATCGCTCTTGATTCACCACCTGATTCTTGTAGAACTTTCAAAACTTCTTTGGCACCCCGGGAAGAGAGTTCTCCTCGGGAAATCATTCTAATCACTTCGACAAACTGTTCCTTGTCTACCAACTTCTTTAAGTCAGAAATTATGTAGTTTGAGGCTAATATGAAGAGTCCCAGATCCTTCAATATCAGAGTAACTTCCTCGAAGTATCTACTTAACTCAGGCTGTGTAACATAAATCTCCACATTTTCCGGAGTGATCCCGAGTTTGAGTAGGCGAGCTCTCTTCTCTTGAGGCAGTTCCGGCAACTCAATGTTCTTAAATTCAGGTATCTCGGTTATAAATAGCTTAGGCAAGTCTGGATCAGGGAAGTAGCGGTAATCGTGCGAGCTCTCCTTGAGTCTTTGTGAGAATGTTTCCTGTTTGTTCTCGTCCCAGCCACGCGTCTCTTGTGTTACTTGTTCTCCTTTATCCAAAATAGCCTTCTGTCTCTCATACTCATACTTGATCGCCTTCTCGACTGATTTGAAAGAGTTCAAGTTCTTCACCTCTACTTTCGTACCCATGTCTATAGAGACATTGGCTTCTATTCGCATTTCTCCTTTTTCTAAATTTGCATTCGATATATCTAAATAGGTGAGTAGCAACTGTAACTCTTTGGCAAACTTACTTGCTACATCAGCACTATTAATCACAGGCTCGGTTACCAACTCCAATAGGGGAATACCTGCACGATTAAAATCAATCATTGAATATTTATCATCATGCGACGACCGCGCATGTTGCAAACTTGCAACATCTTCTTCCAAATGTATGCGCGTAATTTTTACTCCCTCTAATTCTCCACCTTTTATTAATGGAAATTTATACTGAGAGATTTGATAACCCTTCGGTATGTCGGGGTAGAAATAATTCTTGCGATCGAACTCTGAGTAATCAGCAATTTCGCCACCCACTGCAACTCCAAGGAATAAAACTTTCCTCACTGCTTCCTTGTTGATCACAGGCAGAGTGCCGGGGTAGCCCATGCAGATAGGACAGACGTTTGTGTTTGGAGTTTTCTCATCCGGATCATTTTTGGAATCACAAAACATTTTCGTCTTAGTATTGAGTTCGGCATGAATCTCGAGACCTACTGTGAGTTTGTATTCCATCCCGTTAGAAGTTACTTCGTTTAAATCTCATAATTTAATATTACACCTAAAGTATATTGAGTTAGACTTCTAATGGGATCCATTTATTATTCGTGTTTGATGATGAGTTTCTTCATCCTGACCTCAGCATTGCTTCTCTTGGTGCCACTCTCTATATCCTCAATAATACGCTCTAAAGAGGAAAGTTTGTAGACCCTGTAGTTGTTCATCGGGTGTCTTTGTGGTGTAAATTTACCAGATTTATCCCAGTTACGCAGTGTGAGTGGAGTGACGCCAAGGATCTGAGCCGCTTCCTTAATAGTGAAGTATATTTCTTTAGACATGGTAATTATATATAAACATTGATAATCTTTACTAATACAGTATATAGAGTTAAGTAATATCTATCAAAGTTTAGTGTGGATAAGTGAATAATAACCAATAACCAATGTTCAACATCCAGTAAATAATCAATATCCAATAATCAAACTTAGTATTGGATGTTGGTGATTGTTTATTGGTGATTTAAAAGTTGTCCCCATAAATCCACAACTTTTCCTACTCTTATCCCCAGCCGAGATTTATAATTTATATTGATGGAATTAGATCTTTTTAAGGAGGGTAAGGAATATATCTCGGCTAGCCGAGCTGCTAAGAAAATTGGTTATGCTTCAGACTACATCGGGCAACTTTGTAGGATGGGAAAAGTTCCCGGAAAGCTCATCGGCAGAAGTTGGTATGTGGATTTCGAATCTCTAGTCAATCATAAACGAAATTCTAAACTTGGCAAGCCCAAACTTGATACTACTCCGCTTCTGAATACTCATAAATTTTTCCGAAATATTAAGATTGTTTATGAGAGTGACGTAGGGCCTCGTTTACCCGAGATACGTAAGATTATCAAGCTAAAAGAACCGATCTCGGCACTCTTCCTCGTGAGAGAGTCGGCTATTGTGACTCTCTCACTTATCTTCGCCATCGGGGCCGGGTTCTCGATGCTTGAAATCACCTCTCCATCTCTCTCGGAAGGTATCCGCTCAAATTTTCCGCCTAATTTGAATGCCCAACTGGCGGCAGTATCAGTATTCGACAAGTTCTCAAGTGCAGTAGAGAGACTCAGGGATATGTTTGGTAAACGATTGGCTAATACTAACCCCACCCTGCCCTCCCCTTATCAGGGGAGGAATACTGGAGAGGGGCACTCGATTGCTGTGACGAATACTTCTGATCTCAAGAGGGAACTTGAAGACTACATAAGGTCGCAAATAACCAATAACCAACAACCTACAACCAACAAACCCACAGCTCCGACAAATATTTATAACGAGTATCACTATAATCCTACGATCAACCAAGTGGCTCTGCGGGAAGAAATATTGAAATCTGACACTCATCCGGTTGTTACGAGACAATCTGACTCCGACGCTGATAGGCGTTCTGTATCTATCTCGAGGCTTACTGATGGAGGGACCTTCACCAACTCAACTCTCACCAGCGCTTCTGTCTCGGGTACGGGCAACTTCTCTTCTTTAAGTTTTACTAATGCTACAGGTACGGACCTTAAGGCAAATACTGCCGATATCGGTAATCTCACTATCACCTCTTGTACCGGTTGCGGTGGCTCAACCTTCTCTTATCCATTCGCTAAACTTAGTACCGGAGAAAATGCCACCTCCACCACCATTCTCTTCTCCGGAGCAAACAGCTTCATAGCTACTG
>Ga0209542_10012194_pt1 | contig 15096 bp, 16 predicted proteins | sample RifCSPhighO2_01_FD_184028 | JGI IMG/M metagenome (GOLD analysis project Ga0209542, IMG submission 184028) | Soil microbial communities from Rifle, Colorado - Rifle CSP2_plank highO2_0.1 (SPAdes) (version 2) | ecosystem: Environmental > Terrestrial > Deep subsurface > Rock core/Sediment ...
CTTGAAAGCACACTCATCACCTCCCTTAGGTTTCTAATTCTACTAAAGATTGGGTATGCTTTTGTAGAAACTCCGGTGCTATTTGCCACTACCTGAAATGTCGCAAATGTATTTTAACTTATACACATTGTCCAGAAAACGAGACTTTGGGGTTAAAATTTCCCTGTAGTAATAAGAATATCAAATTCTCCCGATTGGCTTGTTTCTTGCAATGTTGGATCAGGAAAATCGTTTTTTATTGCCTCCGTTATGCCCAAAAGCAAATCTTTTGGGAGCAGCTTGCTGTATGTAATTGTTGTTCTTTGTTCCAAATCATTTGTATTTCCTATAGCGACATTACTATATCCGATTCCTTGCAATAGATTACTTAATTTTCCTGCCTGTCCTTCAATGCCTGATCCGTTGAGAATTTGAATTTTTATGGCCGACTTATCTGTTAAAGGTTCTGCGGTAGGACTGGGTTGGGAAGTTGGAGAGGGAGCTATCACTTTTGTTGGTTTCGGACGCAGGGATTCCGGTTTTTTAAACCAGGGATTTTTTATTATCTCAGACCATAGCAATAGATATCCAAGAGCACCTATTAATAGTAAAAGGCTAAGACTAAGAAGAATAAGCTGTTTTCGTATACTCTTTTTCTCTTCTCCCTCAAGAGCCGGATCGATCATGTCTGAGTCTTTATCAATTTGAGAATCGTCTTTGCTCTGCAAAAAATTATATCTCTGAAGTATTTTTTTCTCTCCGGCAATCTTTTTTGCTTCTTGCGCAGTAAATTCCTGATCATTTGTTCTATTGGGAAAAACAGAAACCGGAGCGATAGAAAAAATCTCAACGTTACTTATTTTAAGTACTTCTACTACTCCCTCGTAAAGTTTTCTATTCGCTGCAACTATTCGGAGTTTATTTTTGTTGCGGAGCGTAATTGTAGCAAGATTGTCTCTGAGTAAAGGAAGTGCGGTTAAAAATTTCTCTGTCTCATCTTTTTCATTTTTACCCGTAATGTCAACATCGCTTGCATAAACAAGCTCCGAAGATAAAACAATAATTCCTTTACCGGTTTTTAGCTTTAATCCTTCAATAAACTTCTGAAGCTCTTCTGAATATTTTTTTTTGTCAACTATTTCCGAGTGCTGGATGGAGGAGGGAGAGAAAGAAAGGCGCTGTTGGTTATTGCTGTTTGTTTCAAATACTTCTAAAAAATTTCCACCTAGGTATAATACAAGGGGCTTCCTAAACAGCGTCATACCTTAACGGGATACGGAGATATTTGTTGTGCCTTCAGTTCCGCAAGCCTTGATGGTAACAATGTTATTATCATCAACGCTAACTGAATAGCCAGTAGTTGCAGCTGTATATGTAATAGAACCCGACACAGGACTGATGGGCATTGATTTTAAGTATTTGTCAAGCGGGGTTGTGAGGTCAACACAGTCAGTAGCACCTGTGACGCCGCATCCTCCTGTTGAAATAGCACAGGTGGGCGTTCCGGTACTTGTACCTAACTGTTTTTCTACCATACTCGTTGAGAGTCCTGTAGGTAATGATCCCTTACTATCAACAATAGATGCGTGAATCGCTGTTAAAATAGTATCTGCATCTGCAGTTCTTCTTGCATCTTTCGCGTCCTTAAGTCTTTGGGCTGGATTTAAAGCTACGAATACAGCAATTGCCAAAGCAGCAATAATCGCAATAACAATAAGAAGCTCGATGAGGGTAAAGCCTTTACGAGATGAGAGATGAGATATAAGATATGAAAGATGACCCGATATTTTCTTGAGCAGTTTTTTCATGTATATATTAAGTATGAACATATTTCAAACTGCTTGTCAAGAGGGCAAAATTTACTGTTCTTTCCAACTGGTTAAACTCACCGTAGTGCCTTGGACTGCAACTGCCTGGATTGTCCTTTTGTATGATGTAGCTGAACCCCCGGCGGAATATAACCCCCGGTGTTAGATAGCTTCCAACATAAGGATTTTACTCCAGCGTAAGATGCTTAATCAGACCAAGTTCCCTCTGGTATTGGGCTTGATCAAACACAAACTGACGGTATTTATCAGTTCCTCCTATGAGCCCTAAAATCATATCTTTACTGATGAAACTCAAATTATTCGTAACTTCCCCTAGATATTCAGACAAAGATGACCATTTGTAAGTAGGTAAATTATTGATATCTACTAAATATCCTGTCGAAGGATTTAAATGTATATATCTTGAAACATGAAGCAGTTGCTCGTCAGTCGCTATTCTTACTGCCTTAAATATGGACTGAAACAGGGGTCCTGCCCTGCTGGTTTTAATATTGAAGTATTTTGCATAACCGTTTTGCAGGTTTGCCATAAACCTGCTGATGCCACTTTTAGTTAATTGTTTTAGTAAAAAGTGGAAATGATTGTCCATTAAGCAATAAGCTGATATTTCTATTTGAGTTTCATCTTTTTTTTTCAAACCTGATAAAATTTTTTTCCTTTCATCCTCCAGCATTTTCTTTAGATGAGAAAAACTGACAGGTGTATTAATAAAACGATAATAATCAACTAATTCTAAAAACCTGGAGTAATCTTTTACCGAAGCAAAAATAGGTAGGCCGGCTACCCCTCTATTGAAAACATGATATACCTGATCTTTCACCAGAAGCGTTTTTCTATAAGGCATAATTTTTATAGTACCATATTTTCCAAAATTAATCCTTATGTTGGAACTCATTCAACCCCCGGTGTTGAAAGACGGTGTTGAAAGATTGAAAGAGGGTGTATTACTAGATCTCTTTCCAACTTGAGAGAGATATACCAGTTGGGTTGCGTGTATATTTTACTTCGATAGTTCGTTTATATTTAGTATCTAAAGTAGTAACTGTCATTGTCCAAGGGATTACGGCTTTTGAAATGGAGATAGAACAAGTACCTTCGGGTCTTGTAATGCCCCCTCCACTATAATTAGAATCAGCTCTTGATTTTAGTAATCCATCTTCCACACACCCTTCAACAAAAGTTAGGGTGTCTTCGCCTTTTGAGAGAGCAAGGGATACTTGTCCTTCTCCTATTCCCAGGTGCGCCACAGTTACTATAATTCCCAGAAGTACTGCAGTAAGGATAAGAAGAATGGATATTGCAACATATCCGCCCTCGTGGGAATTTCCAATTTCCAATTTCCAATTTCCAATCAATTTCAAAATTTTTAAATTCATATTAATTACTCCTTACTTCCGCGCTGCTTTCTACAACAGCCGAGTCTTGATATTCTTGTCTTGCCGCCGCAAAAGAAGCTGCAACTGTCATAGTAAACTGGATGTGTTTTGTTTTATTATCCAAAGAGGTATAGTTCGTAAATGTAAGGCTGTTTATAACCGTATTGGCAGAGTTTAGATTCACCGCACTTGCCGCGCCTTGTGTAATTCTGATATTTCCTGCCGAAAGATCAATTATTGTTGGGTTGGTTGCCGGAGTTGAGGTAACAAGAGAAATTGATGCAGCCGCAACCGAATTAATACCTGTAGAATTTCTTATCTCGTATTTTATTCGTTCACTGATATACCGAACATTTGCATTTACTTCCTGCTGAACCGCGCTTTTTACGCCTGTTTCAACAGCACTCCATGCAAAAGGCACAACGGCTGAGAGAATAATCGTTACAATGGCAACATAGAGAATTAATTCGATAAAAGTAAAACCTATTTCCGACTTTAAATTTTTCATCAGTATTTATTCCAGGCAAAGTCGTACCAAAAATCAGTGGTGGCTGAACCACTAATGCCATGAGTTGTGTGAGCTTTGCCGCCAGTAGTGTAGACAGCATCAGCGTTACCGTCCCATACAACGCTGAATAAATCATTGTTAGCATTACCCATCAAAATCATAATGTCATCATTATCTGTAAGCGGTCTTGTCCTTACTGTTGTTAGCGTACCGCCTAGGGCTGTTAAACTGGTTGCTGAGACATCAAAAACATTAGCGCCTGCAGAATATTTCCTAAGTTTTGGAGTGGCCGTATTATCTGAGTAAACTACTATTGCTTGTGTTCCTGTAGTCCTTTCAAACCCAACACTAAAGCTTCTTTGGATACCGGTATGTGAGGTTGCAGTTAGTATATTGTTAGCTGGACTTGCCCAGGCAGGTGTAGAGTTCCCTCTAAAACAGTAAATATCGCTATTTGCATCCTTATGGCAGGCCAGGAATTCTTCAGCCCCTTTTCTGCTATCTGCTTCTGCTGCCCCCAATCTTCCGCCTGAAGCTGCAGAATTTACCAAACCGCTCCAACTGCCGCCACCAGATCCGTTGGCCGTCCAAATTTTCAAAGTCAAAGTAGTATCGGTGCCAGCGTTAGGAAAGACTAAGGCACCCTTGAGGGTATTTTCACGGCTCCAAACAAAATCAGTATGGTCTTTGGTGTTGGTAGGGGCTGCTCCTGAGTGTTGTGTTGCAGAAGACCAACTTGTACCGTTGAAATAAGAGGTGTTTGTATCGCTTGCTGAATCCGAGACTACCATCATAGCTTCATTAGTTCCCGGTCTTACCTCAATCTCAAGATATCTAGGAATTCCTCCAACATTAATTGTATTTACTTGAGAAGACCAAGAACAGCCGTCCCAAACTCGATATTTAGGAGTATTTGTGTTGTCATTGAAAACAACTAGAAAGTTGCCGTTATCTAGATAACCACCATCAAAATTTCTTACATCTAAAAAGGTGGACGTATTCCAAGAAGATAATTGAATTACATTTTCCCAGGTTGTTCCATTAAATATCTGGGCATATATGAATTGTGCAGATCCATTATAGTGTCTCGAGATTAAAACTTTTTCATTACGTGTGGCAGATGAAAAGATTCTCGCCGCACGTAAATATCTATTTGTTGTTCCGCTGTTAACATCTGCTGTTAAAGAAGATGCTCCCCAATTACCGGCAGGATCAAGAATCTTATATCGAATTGCATCAGATGTAGTTCCGCCATCTCCGTATACAAGTACCCCTCCTCCCAAAAGAGAAGTAATTGGTTGCTTCCAGTCTGAAAGATAAGTTGAGAGCTGGACAGAATTTGCTCTGCTTGGAGTGAAATTCCATGAAACAGTTGAGGTAATTTTTTTTGTTAACGGATCTATTGCTCCACCACTTGCTACGATATCTAAATTACAATTTCTTTGAACATCTGACACAGTAAGTACCCGGGTGTATTTACCAACAGGATTAAATGTATTAGTATTATTTGGCTGACCGTTGAATGCCCATACATTACTACCCGAGCGGACAACTCCGGCTTCGGTATCGTTTACTAAATTACTAAATCCCTGATTTTTAATTGATCTTACCGCTTCGATGCCTTCCGCAGCATATTGATTGGCAACAGTTTGTTCTTCTCCAAGGCGATTGGAATCAGTGCCTTGTAAAATAACTGTAATAGAGCCGGTTGCAATAATCATAAAGAGCGCTGCGGCAAGAATTACCTCAATAACCGAAAAACCAGCCTGTCTCCGACAGGAATTTTCAATTTTCAATTTTAAATTTTCAATTATTTTCATCTGCTTGTTACCCCCTGTGAATTTACAATAACTTGTTTTGATGAATCATTACCGGTAATAGTGTATGTTCCGGTAATGCTGGGCAAACCCGTGGTTTTTATAAAAAAAATCTCTGTGAAGTTGGTTGAAATGTTTGCATTTTCGCTAAATGTTTCGTCAAATGCAGTATTTCTTAAGGCATATGAGGGTCCTTTAAAAAGAGTAATCGTATTTGATCCAAACCTTACTCCCCAACTATCGTTTTGTTTTCCCATCATGGCATAAATTTGTGCTTTTCGAAGCTGTCCTATAAGTTGGTCTTGGGTATTTGCAACTGCGTTTTGAGTCAAAAAACGGGAGAAAAAAACAACTGAAAAGGTGCCTATAATTAATACTATAGATATGACAAGAAGAAGTTCAATTAAAGTAAATCCTTCGGATTTACGAATAATGAATAATGAATTACGAATTATGGGCTTTGTCCCAAATTTTTTATTCCTGATTCTTAATTCCTGATTCATAATTCATGATTCATGACTCGTGATTCTTACCGTTTTATGCTGCCGGTAAACTGATAGATTGGTCCGATAATTGAAATCGCAATAAACCCTACGATAAGGCCTACTACGATAAGGATTACCGGTTCAAGAATTGTCGAGAGATTTTTAGATGTATCATCGACTTCATCTTCAAAATAATCACCAAGATAGACAAAGGTTTCATCAAGCTTTCCTGTTTTTTCTCCAACTCCAATCATTCTTACGGCAATAAGCGGCATAAATTTTTTGTTAGTTTTTGAAAGTACTTCCTCAATTGATTTTCCTTTTTCAACACCACTTTTGATTTTTTCAAGGTAATCTTTATATACACAATTCGTTGTTGTCTCAAACTGCGCATCTAAGGCAGTTGAAATATGTACTCCTACTCCAAGCATTGTCCCAATATTTCTAAACATCGAAGCCAGCTGAATATTTTGCATAAATACCCCTAAAACCGGAAGGGAAAGTAAGATTGAATGCCAGTGTGGCTTGATGAGCCGTGTCGTTATTGCAAAGCGTATTGATACAAAAAACAGAACCAAAGCGCCGAGTAATAAAATTCCATAGTCTCTCATAACTTTAGCAAACAACAAAAGAATCCTTGTTGAGAGCGGCAGTTCAACATCAAGAGAGGCAAAAAGGTCAATCAGCTTAGGCAGAACAAAAATACTCAGTCCAATTCCGACAATAAAAGCCACCCCCAATACGATTGACGGATATAATAAAGCACCCCTTACTTTATCGGTAAATTCGTGCTGTTTCTTCAAATGTATAGCAAGATAGTCAAGGTTTTTCTCAAGGCTTCCCGATTCTTCAGCAACCTTAATAAGACTTACATAAAATGCATCAAAAACATGGGGGAATTGGGACAACGCTTTGTATAGAGACTGGCCATTGGCAATCTCCTGGTGAATTTTTAAAAGTAATTTTTTAAATGCCGGGTGAGACGTCTGTTTTTCTAGAATTAAAATCGATTCAGGGAGCGGAATACCGCTTTTTAGCATCAGACAGACATGCTTTGTAAACGCCAATGTATCCACTAAGCTCACTTTCCCAAACAGTGATATTTCTGATGTTAAAGCCGGCAGTTTCATTCTCTTGTTGCCCGAAGGACTTCTTCAATAGTAGTTAAACCTTCCTGTACTTTGAAAAGTCCATCTTCCATCATAGTAATCATACCTTCCGCAACGGCTTGTTGCATAATTTTTTGAGAGTCATTTTTTGCAGCAATAAGATCCTTGATCTTCTCAGACAGAAGAAGAATTTCAAAAATACCAACTCTTCCTGAGTACCCCGTATTTCTGCAAACAGGACATCCTTTACCAATGTATATTCTTGCCTCTTTAGAACTTTTAAAGTATTTTTGCAAAAGTTTTTTATCAAAATGTTTTTCAAGATCAATCATTTTCTCCGTTTGGGATACTTTACACTTCTCGCAGATTTTCCGGACGAGTCTTTGAGCGATTACTATGTTTACTGTTGATGCAACAAGAAATGGTTCAATATTCATGTCCAGAAGTCTTGGTAGAGCTGTCGCAGCGTCATTTGTATGAAGTGTTGATAAGACTAAATGTCCAGTCATTGCTGAGTTTACCGCAATATCCGCTGTTTCATCATCACGGATCTCTCCTACGTAAATAATATTGGGATCTTGACGCAAGATCGAGCGCAGCCCTTCTGCGAAGGTAAGATTCGTTTTCGGGTTAACCTGTATTTGGTTTAATCCCGCAATCTCATACTCAATGGGGTCTTCGATTGTTGCTATATTGCGCTCTTTGGTGTTTAAAATTTTAAGGATAGCATACATAGTTGTTGTTTTTCCCGAGCCCGTTGGGCCGGTTGACAGAATCATTCCGTATGGCTTACTGCTTGCGTCCATAACTTTTTTTAAATCCGTGTTACTCATGCCAAGATCAGCTAAGCCAAACTGCCTATAACGTGCGGAGAGAAGTCTCATGACGCATTTTTCTCCATGCACAATCGGAACAATTGAAATCCTGATATCCAGATCTTCATTTTCAATTCTTGTCTGGATTTTTCCATCCTGTGCGCTAAGGTGTTCATCGGTGCGGAGTTTGGAGAGAAATTTTATGCGTGCAATTACCTGCTGGTCAATCTCCGGAGTAAAATGCAGCACTTCCTGCATGATACCGTCAATACGAAATCGCACAATCGATCCGTCTTTTTCCGGCTCTATGTGGATATCGGATGCCCCGTTGTCATACGCGTACTCGATAAGAATATCGACAATCCGCTCAATTGGAGCTTCTGATATTCCATCCTTTCCAATATTTCTTACCTGCTCTTTGAGCATTTCATCGTATGACCGCTGAAGATTTTGTTTATAAATCTTCAGCGCCTTCTCAAAGTCCCTCTGCGTTGTATAGAAGACAAACACCTTTTTTTGTGCTTTTTGTTCGATAAATTGCTGTACTAGCGAATTTACAGTTGGATTTACCATTGCGATCTTTATCTCTTCGTCAGTCTCTTGGAATGCAATCACTTTATGAGTGCGCGCATATGTCTCTGGAATTAAATAAACCAGATCAGAAGGAATTTTTGTGGTTAAAAGTTCGATAAATGGAACATGTAATAGTTCTGCTACAGTTTTACCTAAATCAACATCTGAAATTAAATCATTGCCTATAAGACGTTCCTGAAAAGAAGTATTATTTTTTTTACTTTCTTCAAATGCCGCCGTTAATTTCTTCTCTTCAATGATTCCAAATTCTTTTATTGCATCAAACAAAGCTTGGGCAAATGGTTCCATACGATCATTGTATCAAAAAATAAGAAAATCAATTTTCTGCGGTGAACTTACTTGAGAATGTTGTTAATCTTTACCAGAACATCCGCAATAGGTATTTGGCTTTTGACGATATAATCGGTGGCTCCAAGTGCCATGCCTTTATCAATATCTTCCTTCTGTCCTAAATTTGAAGCAACGATAACAGGAATATTCTTCCATTGTTCATTTACTTTTATCTCGGCCAAGGTAGTAAAGCCATCTTTCTTAGGCATCACGATATCAAGAAGAATAAGGTCTGGAGCAAAGGTTTGAAGCATGCTTAATGCCTCCTCTCCATCGAAGGCATTTTTGACTTCAAAGCCGGCTTTGCTAAGTTTTACCCGATAGGCATTTGCCAAATAAGTATCATCCTCAACGATCAAAATTTTTTTCATACAAAACTTTTTGTTTTTAGCTTTTTGTTAACCAGTTCCACAATATCGTTTAGTGTGAAGTCTACTTTAACAAGATAGTCGGTATTGCCTGTTCTTAACACCTCGATCATTTTTTTATCGTCATAAAGGTTAGTTAAAATTATTACTGGTATGTCCATGGTTTTGGGAGAGGCTTTAAGCCTTTTTAATACCGATATTCCATCAAGTTTTGGCATAATCACATCCAACAGTATTAAGTCTGGCTTTATTCTTTCTACCTTCAATAATGCCTCCTCGCCGTCATAAGCAGCAAAAACCAAGAAACCAGCTTCCGAAAGTTTTTCGGTTAAAGCCTTTATAACCAGTGGTTCATCATCAACCACAAGAACTTTATGAGTATTCATTTTTTTGTCTGCCTTACGACTTTCTTCAATAACGGTTTTAATAGTTTCAATTATATCGTCTAGCCTGTATTCTGCTTTTAGAAGATATCGTTTTGCTCCAAACGCCAGCATGTTGTTAACCTTATCTTCGCTAGCTGAATTACTCACAACAATGACAGGAATTTGTTCACATTTCTTGTTTTTTTTGAGTTGTCCCATAAATTCAATTCCATCCATATCTTTCAACTGATAATCAAGCCAAATCGCATCTGGAAGCTCTGATGAGCTATTCAAATAATCAATAGCCTGTTTTCCGCTACTGCAAGAAATTGTGGCTATGTCATCAAACTCTAATTTTTTAGAAATAGCTTGTAGCAACAAATTCTCGTCTTCAACTATCATGATCGTAAGTTTTCGTTTATCCATCATTAATAATTTACAGTATTATTATACATATTATACACATTTCAACTGCTAAGTGTAACTTCACCTTTTTTTGCCTGTGTACCGCTAAGCGGCAAGGAAAAGTAAAATGATGTCCCCTTTTTCTCTATTGATTCTCCGCCCAAGGCGGATCCGCCTGAGGAGGAAAACCAGATTTTTCCTCCGGATGATTCAACAATTGCTTTTGCTAAATAGAGACCCAAGCCATTACCTTCCGTTTCAATTTTTATAATATTTTCCCCTCGATAGAATTTCTGGAATATCTTATCATAATCCTTTTTTGGAATTCCATATCCGTTATCACTCACTTGAGAAATTATTTCATCATCTTTTTTAGAAATAAATACAGAAATTTCTCCACCGGGAGGCGTATACTTTGATGCGTTTGTTAGTAAATTAATATACACTTCCCGGATAAGTTGCGGGTCAATATTTACCAGAGGGAGATCTGAATGGACACTGACAATAATCTGCTGTTTTTTTGTATCACTTTTTACTTTTATTTCGGTGATTACTTCTGAAAGGAGCTTATTTATATTTGTGGGTTTGGGATCAATAATTATTCTCCCTGATTCAATACGTGAAATATTAAGAAGAGAATTAACCAGACTAATCATCCGTTCATTTGAATCAGAAACGTTTTTCGCGTATTCTTTCTGTTCCGGATTTAGCTCTCCCGCATCACCATTGAGTAGCATCTCACAAAACCATTTCACCGCAGATAGTGGTGTACGGAGCTGATGTGAAGCAAGCGAAATAAATTCTGTTTTCATTCTATCAACCTCTTTTTCATGACCTATATCCCTGAAAACTTCGACTGCGCCGATTATTCGATCTTTAAGAATAATTGGTGTGGCTGTAACCGCCACCGTGATTTTTTTGGATCCTTTCTGCAGATAAATACTCTCAGCAAAAACTTTTTTACCGGTGGTCAAAGCTTTATACATATCTCTGTCTATTCGCAAAATAAGATGTCCCTTTTCGTCCATTGCCGGAACGGTTTCAAACCAGAACCGTCCTACCACCTCAGAAGCTGTCCAATTGGTCATTTGTTCCGCTGCGTGATTGAAAACCAAAATCTTTCCTTGGAGATCTGTCACCACAACTCCTTCTCCGATACCTGTCAAAGTGGCTTTTTCTTTAGCCTCTTCAATTAATGCTTTTTCTTCTGCTTCTTTATTTTTTTGTTGCTCAGAATCTAGTTCTTCAATTCTTTGGGTTAACGCTTTAGTCTTTTCCGAAACCTTTTTTTCCAAATCCTCAAAATATGATGCTTTTAGTTTTTCTGTCGCTTCATCAAAATATCCAGATGGTTGTCCAATGCCATCTCTAGTTTGGACACCAACTTTATAATCCAGATTTCCTTGCGTAATTGCTTCTGTTTTCTTGGGTGGTCTGGTAATTGATTCAATACTAACTACTACTATCAGAACCAAAGCCACGATAAGACCTACTAAAAGATATACTTCTGTTTTTTGAGTGAGATAAAGCAATATGCTAAGAAGAGCAATTGTCAAAGCTGAAAATCCTGCAATTAGCAAGAGTTTATATTTAATCTTCATGTAATTAAGTATTTCACAAGGTAAAAATTCAGTCAAGTAAAGTTTCTATAACTTCCCACGGCTGCCTATAGTTTCCTTCATAACCTAATGCCCAAATGGCAATCCCTCCCAGATTTTTTTCTTTTGCGAATTTTATTTTTTCGGCAATTGATCTATCGTCTTCATAATAAATTTGTTTAATCGCTCCGTACTGTATATAGGATAGCCATGGAGATTTAGAAATATCGTCCCAAGATTTTATAATATCGCTTCTTTCTCTCAAAAGTTCTTTGATTCTTTTGTATGTGGCTAAAGCGCCGCTGCCCTCTATAACTGAACTTTTGTGTTTATCATTAACCGTCTGCCATTCGTAGCCGTAAAATGGAATAGCTAAAATAAGCTTGTTGCCTGGAACCCGGCCGGATAAAGATTCTACCGATTCCCAGATACTGTGCTCATTCACCTCTCCATAAATAGGAGCGGGCGGTCCTGATCTTATTGAACTTTGCCCACGATAGTCGTATGCCATAAGAATTACCTGATCAACTGCCTTACTAATTTTTGTCATATTGTAAGCTTTATCCCCAACGACAACAGTTGCATTAACATCTATGGAAATAATAATCTTTGGATTGTCTTTTTTTAATCTTGCAGATAGTTCTTCTAGGAATTCAGCAAGATATTTGGAAGTAGGAAAATTGGTATCTGTAAAGTATTCAAAATCGATATTTATTCCGTCAAGACTATATTGTTTTATTAATGTTAATAATTCGCCGGTTAATTTATTTGTCGCAATTTGGCTGCTTATAATATTATCTATTGTCGTATTGTCAAAAGATTTAATTGACAGCAAAACTTTTGTTCCGCTGACTGACGCTTCCTTTCTGATCTGCCCAAAATAATCAGAGTTAAAATAGCTCCATTCCAAGACAGGCAGGTTATTTTCGTCGTATTTTATAATACTGCCGTCCTTGTTAACATTTAGCCCAAAATAAATAATTTGGGTAAGGTCTTTGGGGTAAACCTTTGCTTTTTTTGCTACGGACCAGGACGGCAAAAAACCAATAGTTTCTCTTTTAATTGTATTAGTCTGTTGAGAGACAGATTTTGTAATTGCTGGAGTAATTATTTGGGTTTTATTTATATTCTCTAAATTGTTAGATTTTTTATTCTGCGGTAAAACAAAATAAGTAAAAACAGCAAGTGAAACAATAAAAACTCCAATAAAAAATCGTTTTTTCCATCTATTTTTATCAAAATCTCCCAAGGGGAAGGTATTCACAAGAGGAGTGATTTCTTCTCTTTCTTCTTTTGTCTCCATACTATTATAAATAGTGAGCTTGCCGAACTATAAATATAGTAGCATAGACCTTGCCAATCGTGCTTGTCATTCTTTGGTAAGTCATTCGACCGTGAGCCCAGACCGAATCGGCTCAAGACAAACTGGATGGGTTGGAGCAGGAGGTTCGAGTCCGGTCCGTCACCCAAAGTAGATTTTGAAGGTTAACTCGGCGGATTTGATCCGTGGCTGGTTGTCTGCAATAACTTCTGAAGCAACTTTTTGAAGGTCGGTTCTAGAAAAATCAGCATTTGGACTATATTCTTTTTCTGGCATTTAAATAAATTTACCTAAATCTTGAATGACAAAATAATCTTTTAGGATTGTTTCTTTTTTTGATAAATATTCATTCAAATGCGACTCATCTTTTGTAAATGCCAGAAGCCGATTTCTCTTTTTTCTCATCTCATCAATAAATAAATCCCTTAGTCTATTCATTATTTCCTGCCAACCCTCATCCCCTACATTTCTAGCAGTAAATAATCGAGCCTCACCTTTTGGGTTTATGACCAGTTCTGACCAATTGGGAGCACTCATGGGTACATCAAGTATTGGCAGCATTGTCTCATCGCAAACGGGATGCGATCTATATCGGATCAAAAACGGAAACGGGCCGTTAGTTCTAAAACCCTGTTGAGCAAGTCTTTTGTAGAATGCCGGCTGCATCTTCAAAGTATCTTCAGTCGCGGCACCTTCATCATGTCCCAAAACGATTAAATTCCCTTCATCGTCAATTATGCTTCGTTGATTAAAAAATTCTGGATGATAAACTTCTCCATCCGGTGTTATAATGCCACCCCGCTCAAAATTCAATGGATCTCCGTCCTCGTAACTCTCTTGTAAAGGGAACCCCATTTTTTTCATGAATTCTGGAATTGGCATTCCACTTTGTCTATGGCTCAAAGACGTCTGCAATTCCGGAATACCTTTTCTAAATAATGCCATGGCAGCGATTGTTATGTCTTCAATTTTCATTGATCTACCTTTTCTAGGTTTATTATCCAATGTATAACTCCAAACCGGATAAATTCGCTTGACACCACCACCCTTAATAGCTAAACTTTCTTGTTTACCTATAATTGATCCCGGATAAAGCACCGCCGTATGCTTAAGTGGCATTTGACCCAAACGGTTGGCTTTTTCCAACATACCCATGCCTTCATCAAATTCACCGGCTTGAAAAATCACCCTGTCTTCATCAGGTTTAATTACAGCTAACTTCCACTGCTCTTTATAGTCAACAACATCAACCCGCCGCATATCCTCGGCAATCGCAGCTCTAATTCTGCTTTCTGCCAAAAGTCTCTCGACTTGGTTTAAATTTGCGCTATATTCTCTTTCTTGCATATTTACTCAGACCTCATAGATGCTAAAAATCTTTCAAAAGTTTCTACATGTGGTTCTATATCTTCTGCTACCATTTGGAACAAATACTCTTTAGCACCCCTAATTACAGAAACTTGGTAATATTCTAGCCTCTCAATTTTAGATTCACTGTCCTCCCTCGGGGTATATCCTAATCCGTAAGCCTTAACACCACCAACCATAATGTATTTTGAAATTATTCTTTGCATTTTTAGTTCTCTTACAAAAATATTAGTAAAATGAGCGGTTTGCCAAGGAAATACTCTGCCAGTTTCTTGGGCTTTTTTAATAACGATTGCAGGTAATCTGCGACCTTCAAGGGTAATTCTATGTTTATTACCCAAAATGTTCTTTGTCACTGACTCAATAATTCCTTTCCGTTCTTTAAACCCAGGTGGTATATCAAATTTTGGAATCCAAACTTTATTCTGGGGAACCATATTAATTAAACTTTGATACAAATCGGGTGGATATTTATCAGGATGATTAAGAAAAATCAGGGCTGATTCAGCATTAGTTAGCCAAAATTGCCAATTCTCCTCTGTCGAGTCACCTGCAATACCTAATTCACCTAATCTTTTTTTGGAATCACTATACCATTCAGTAGGATATCTTTCACTTGCCATCCAAAGGTCATCAATTATCTGGGGTGTTTTCTGTGCAAGACTTAGAACAGCTAAAAATTCTGGCCTAACTTGTTCTTGTTGCGGTTCTCTTTCTGGCATATAGACTCCTAGGCAACCTCGGGAATTAGCTCTTCTAAATGCCCAATTAATATTGAAGGTAATTGCTCAACCGCATTAATTTCACCTTCTTTTATAATCTTAATTTG
>Ga0209542_10012195_pt1 | contig 15095 bp, 13 predicted proteins | sample RifCSPhighO2_01_FD_184028 | JGI IMG/M metagenome (GOLD analysis project Ga0209542, IMG submission 184028) | Soil microbial communities from Rifle, Colorado - Rifle CSP2_plank highO2_0.1 (SPAdes) (version 2) | ecosystem: Environmental > Terrestrial > Deep subsurface > Rock core/Sediment ...
GAAAATATAATTTCCGCTCGAGATGCCGGAAACGCTTACGGAAAACAATGCATCTGCGCCGGCAATGGTAGTGGCAGCAATTTGCGCGTCCTTCAAAACTGTTATCGTACTTTTGGGGTAAGCTCTGCCAGAAAAAGTAACGCCAGTGGCTGGAGCAATATAGCCACCGCCGCCACCTCCTCCGCCCCCTCCGCTGGACGGAGTGGGAGTAGGCGCTGGCGCAGGGTCAGTTTCGTCATTGTCGCTTGTCGAAGAACATCCCGGATCGGCAGAATAATCTGTTTTCCCATCTCCATCATTATCAACACCGTCAGAACACGCCGGCACGCCAAAAATACCAAACAAACTGAAAGTTGAAGTGGCAAAAGTAATAGTATTCGCAGCCGTATCTACCGTGCTTCCAGAAATTAAACTCCATGAAGAATCGCTAGTGCCTCTGCGATACGGTTTTATTGTACTTTCATTAAGCCCGCTCACATCCGAATCAAGATAGTGCAACACCAGAGTAGGAGAGCTGGAAAGTGTAGACACTGAATCACCTGCGGTGGTAAGCCAATTCAAATCATATACTTTCCCGACAAAACTCTTCCCGGATGGAGAGGGTTTTGACGATTCAAAAGCGGTCTTATCGTATGAAAATACTTGAAGCTGAAGATCTTCGGTATAAAAATTTTCGGGGATGACAAAAGTAACTTGAGTATTGTTAATATTCGTAAAATTAAAACTGCCGCCATCCGTAAAAGCGAAAGTTGAAGTGGCGGCTTTTTCAGGAACAGAAGCAGAGATAGTTATTGACCCAGTCTCAGTCGCGGCAAAAACAAAATTGTGGATGTATAATAAACCACCCACAAAAATAATTATTAAAAATAGGAGATTTTTTGTTTTTTTTTACCCCGCATCATATTTTCTATTGAAATTTGCCAGCTTGCGCTTTTTTAATAATCCAGCGGTTGTATTTTTTAAGTCCGACGAGCGCGAGAAATCCTATGATTCCTAAAATAACGACAATAATGCTCAAAATCTGCCACGGAATCACAAAAAAGAGGAAACTTGCTTTGGCTGTTTTATTGTCTGGACCGTAGGTTAAATTAAGCTCGGCGTTATATAATCCAAACGCAAAATTGCTCCATTGGGCTCCCGCTGTTTCAAAAAAACTTTTATTTTGTTCCCCTTCCGCGCTGATTTTAGTCATCAATTCCGCTTCTTCTTTCTTTATTAAATCGGCTATCCTTTGCCCTTTGCTGTGCCAAGGCGTTGTAAACTTGCGAATGCTTCCGGGCAAAACGTTTCCTTCGCTTTTATTGGCATCCAAAACAGCCGAAGTAAAACCGAAAATGTTTTTGATTTTTACCTCGCCTACGGGTTTGACTCTATCGCTTCCGTCATTTGAAAAACGATACGCAAGGATAATCGGCAAGGAATTAAAGAGCTTGCCTCCGTTGCTGGCCTTCAAATCCAAAAGTCCTCCTCCTTCTTTAAGTTCGCCCGTTACGCTTAAAAGGATCAGTACTCCCATTCTGCCGCCAACCGCGACCTGTCCGCCGCCTTGCTGTTTGGGCGGAGAGGAGCTCCAAAAAATAGCGGCGAAGTGACCCCCGGGTTCCGCGCTTGCGGGTATTTTAATGGCGTAAGGAATCTTCTTGTCTTCTCCCGCCTTCAAGGTTACCTGCGAGGAAGTTTGAATCCAAGAGGCAAGCCCGTCCGTTCCCTCAATAAAATTTGGCGTTCCAGTATCTCCCGATGCTTCAAAATTTGAAAAGGAAGAATAAAAAGTTCTGGTTTCTTCCTGTTCGTTCAAAAGCAAAAGTTCGCCCTGCACGATTCCTCCCGGGTCCCCTTCTACTTCCACTCTCACGGGTGAAACCGTGAGCGCGTCTGCTCCGTAGGGGGGGGGAACTGCGACAACAGCCAAAAGGAAAGCTAAGCAAAGGATTGTGAAAAATTTCATACTGTTATGCTACCGCGCCAAACACGCAATTTACAAGCCACGCATCACAAACCACAATTCACACATCACACATATCACGAGTCGTGTTTTATGTTTTGTGTTACGCACCTAGAAATTGCCGATTATAGTGTACGTTAAAGAAGACGAGTAATCGGTGTGCGCTTCGGTTGTAGCGGCAATGTTTGCCGCGTAAAAAACGGTGTATGTTGTAGTGGCGGATATGCCCGAAGACGAGGCGATTGCGTCGGGGAAAGCGGCTGTAACAAGGGCGTAGGAGTCGGCGGGGGTATCATCATATACCGTGTCAACCGCGCCCGACCCGCCGGCGGAGGTAATACGCAAGCCAAACTCTTCCTGGCCCGTGGTGAGAGTTGCCTCCGTTGCCATTGCCGTAATGGTGTCAGACGGACTGCCGGTGGATGCAAGTGTGGCGCCGTTTACGGTTATGGTATATCCGCTTGTGCTGTTGGTGCTGGCGGTAATCGTATGGGCGGAAGTCGCGGTGCCGGCTCCCAAGGAATCTGCCGTTGCCCACCTTGAACCACTGACGCTTAAATTGCCAAAACCGATGATAACATCCGCCGGCATGCCGAATGTCAAGGACGCTGGAACCGTCGCGCTTGTTACTATCGTGTCATCGTCAACAGTGGTAATCACAATGGTTCCGGTATCGCCATTGGTGCCGCCGAGCGCGAGGTTAAAAGAAGCGGCAGTAGTGGCATTGGTTATCCGCTCAATGCCGGTAATTACCGACTCGGCGTTGGTCCCAATCTCAACGCATACTTCAGCTGATGCCGCGATGGTGCCAGTGCCGGAAGTAATGGTTATAACGGTGGCGCTAGTCCTTACCGCCCCCCAAGTTGCGCCAACGGCCGAGGAGCCAAGGGTTAATTCGGTATCGCCGGTGTCGCATACGCCGTCTCCAGCCGCTTGATAGCTCACATCCAGGTCTTCAAAGTCCAAAGCAGCGGCTATGGAAAAGTCGGCATCGTACGTGAGGGTTATTGATTCTGTAGCGGCTACCCCTCCTCCTCCCGATGACATCCTGAACATAACGGTTTGGTCAGCCACCACAGCTTTCTTCACTGTTGACAGGGTGGCTTTCATGCTGGTCAGGGCAGCCGCATTTGCTACGTGCATGGGCGGTCCCAGGAACAATACCAATACTGTAACAATAAGTCCCAAGCTTGTAAGGGCTCTTTTAATGTTCATTGTTTTGAGAAAGTAAAGTTTGCTCATTGAGAGTTCTTGTATTCCTTGCCGACCAGGAAAAAGGAATACTTATGTTAACTGATTATGAAATGCAGTTTTTTACGGCTGTTGTTTATTATACTAAACTACCAGTGTCAAGCAATGGAGGTTATCCACAGAGTGATCAAAAATTCCCCGTAATAACGTACGTCAAAGAAGACGAATAATCAGTATGCGCTTCGGTTAGGGCGGAAATGTTTGCCGCGTAGTAAAGAGAATACGTTGTGTCGGTTGACGCGCCTGAAGACGAAGCAATCGTATCTGGAAAAGCTGATGTAACCAGAGCGTAACTATTGGCCGGCGTATCGTCATATACCGAATCAACCGTTCCCGACCCGCCGGATGCGGTAATGCGCAAGCCAAACTCTTCCTGGCCGGTGGTTAGAGTTGCTTCCGTTGCCATTGCCGTAATGGTGTCAGACGGACTGCCGGTGGACTTGAGCGTCGCTCCATTCACAGTTATGGTATATCCGCTTGTGCTGCTGGTGCTGGCGGTAATCGTATGGGCGGAAGTCGCGGTGCCGGCTCCCAAGGAATCTGCCGTTGCCCACCTTGAACCACTAACGCTTAAATTGCCAAAGCCAATAATAACATCCGCCGGCATGCTGAAAGTAAGCGTTGCCCCGCCTCCGCCCGCGAGGGTTACTTGCGCGATAACACCAGCAGAGTTCAAAGCCGTGCCGGCATTCGTCACTCTGAAACAATACACGCCGCCATCCGTAGCATTTGCATTCGCCTGAAAAACATACTCCACTTCTGTGTATTGGTTTTGAGCCAAAGTAATGGCGCCTGATTGATTAGAGGTGCTTTCTACTTGATCACCGGCCACAAAAGTATATGCTTCTGCGTTTGTAAGCTGGGCAGTAGTCGGATCGCCATCAACATACAAACTACTGCCGCTCAAAGTCATATCAAAATGTTCTGTGCTGGCAACATCTGGCACCGCGGCATAACTCTCCCCAGAATACACGGTGTCGCAGGTGCCGCTCTGCGCCGCCCACTCCAAACGATAATTGTAAGCGGAAGCGCTGCCGCCGGTATTATCAACTTGAAAACGAAGTCGGATATTGGTGCTTTTGGCAAGGCCGGTATGCACCGCATCCTCCGCCTGCGCCCAAGTTGCCGCGGGAACTGAATAGGTTACCAAGACGTACAGAGTGGAGATTTGCGCGTTGACTCCACTTCCTGTAAGCACTAATTCCATAGCATTCATACGCGTAGTATTGATGCTCAAACTGGTAAATTGCTGGGTTTTTGTCTGATCGGCCCCGTTAATGGCTTGTGCCGTTCCCATTGCGTCAGCGACGCCGCACTCAATCGCGTCGCTGGCTATATTTACACAATAACCTAAGGTGATACTTGTATTCGGATTTCCAACGTCATCTGCGCCTGCAACCGTGATATCTAGTTGAGTTACCGTGGCGCCGGCTGGAAGCGCGTCATTGGCTAAAGTATAATAATCCGTGGCGGCGGCAAGCAGAAGCTCGGAGGTTTCTGTGTCGCTTGTTGGTGCGGTTGCCGAAGTATCTGCAGTGTCGTCATCCACGCAATCCCACTCGCTTCCCGCAGCACAGCCGGCAACAATCGAAAAACCCACAGCACCAAATCCGTTGCCAGTTGGATTAAAATAAAGCGTCTGGTTTGTGTTTCCTTCAGGGCCGTCATCGTTTCTCCAGCGATAGTGATCTTGAAAAACATTGGGCAGAAGATTAAGTGTTGTCGCGCCGGAAATAGCCACGGCCGTGGCCGGAGTAACATCTCCAGCCGAAACGACAACATCTGTAGAAGGATTAGTTATTTCAATCTCAAGCGTTTGAGCGTCGGGAGCACCGGAGCCAACATCCAACACCACATAAACGCACATGGCCTGTGTGTTGCTCACTGCAACTGAACCAGTAAATGCCGATGTGCCATTGGCGGCCGAAAAGCCGTCAATGTCGGTTGATCCGTACTGCGTATCGCCGGCGGCGAAACTCTCGCTGGCACAATCGTAGGGAGAAGTTATATCAAGGTCATACTGGAGTTTGATATTATCCAAGTTGTTAAGCGCGTCCACCGTGCCGTTTTCCGTGATAGTTATGGAGGTGACATTAGCCGACCCTCCACTCCGAACCATTGTGAAGACGCCACCAACATACTGGTTGGTTGAAGGAATATTCATATTAGCGGTCTGGGTGCCAATTGTGCCTACCGTGATAGACGCTGGGCCGTATTCTATGGTGATACGGATAAAATCAACCTGCGCGCTCTCGGTTGCGCCACCGCCCGAAACTTTGGTGTTTACCGCCGCAATAACCACGCCGAAATCAATGTCATTTATACCCACGCTTGTCCAAGTTTCGCCCCAAAGATCGCTGATAGATCCGTAAGTCGCTATTGCTTCGGCGGTTGGCCAGAAATTAGTTGTATCCGCTTTGTTTGCTGCGCCAATCGTTGCGTCCGCTTTGACAATTTTCACCTCGCTATCTTTAATGCCCCCCGCCGCTTGGGTATTTCCCTCTTTTCTATCAATTTCTACTGTGATACCCAGAATAGTTGAGCCGTCGGGAATAGTAAATCCAAAGTTTGTCGCTTTAAGATAATTGCTTACTTCGCTTTTTGCCAAAACTCCAGTATCAGCATATACACCATCATTACCGCCACCAGCGACGGTAATTTCGTCTGGCGTTCCCCACGCTTGTGTACCCACCGTCGCGTCATTCGCGCCGGTGCCCGCAATGGTGGGAGTGCTGGCTGTTGCTTGGACAATCTGAATCCCCGGCGGAAAATTAAAAATTTGCGGGAAACCGGAAAAAATCCAAGAGAAAACTAAAATTGTTACCAGAGAAAATCTGGAAATTTTTAAAACCACGCTTTTGGGGAGCAAATACTCTTTCATCACTTGTATTATACCTCTTATGCAAAAATTATTAAATTTTTTCCACCCCCTCTCCTCCAGCAGTCGGGCCCCGAAGGAAAGTGCTACGCACTTCCTACCCCGATAGTAAAAACCTCGTTTTACTACGGGGCGCAGTGCGGCAAGCAAAAATTTTTGCCTGCCCCGTAGTTAAATCCGAAGGATTTATACTGTTAGGTTTTACCCTGTAGCGAACCGAAGGTTCTGCTATGGGGCCCGACTGCCTTTCCGCCGCAAGGCGGAATGGGGTGGGAAGCGACTCCGCCCCGCCAGAAGCGGGAAGCCAAAGCCCGCAAAAATCACTTCCTTAACAGGAAAGAAAAAAACTCGCGCGTGCCCCGATAAAAACGATGTGATTTTTGTGGGCTTTGGGAGCAAGCGAAGCGAGCGCGGAGCCGCCCACGAAATGGCCTCCGAAAAACCGAAAAGTATGGTTCTGGTGGACGGCGCAGGATTCGAACCTACAACATCTTGAATGTAAATCAAGCGCTCTGCCGTTGAGCTAGCCGTCCCCTTTTTGGTGCGCGGGAGAGGAGTTGAACCTCCAAGCCTTGCGGCACTAGGCCCTCGACCTAGCGTGTTTACCGGGTTTCACCACCCGCGCGCATTATTTCCCGCAGGAAGCAAGGTTCTTGCAGCAGCAAGGTTCTTATTTCTCCTCTGCAGGAATTGTCTCCTTTGATTTCTCAGCCGGCTGCTCCTCAGTGATTCTCTCCCTTGCTGGTTGTGGTTCCGTTTCAGGAACCTCAAGGTTAAATTCTTTTGCTTTCAAACGAGCTTTTCTTCCCTTTGCGTATCGCAAGAAGTACAGCTTTGCTCTCCTGGTTTTAGATCTTCGAATAACCTCTATCTTTTCAATGGAAGGGGAATGTAAGGGAAAGATTCTTTCCACCCCAACCCCCTGGGTTATTTTCCTTACCGTGATGGTGGCGGTCACCCCTTTTCCATGCTTTTTTGCCAAAACCACTCCTTCAAAGACCTGGATTCGTTCTTTTTCTCCCTCCTTGATTTTCTGGTATACCCGAACAACATCGCCAGACCGAACGTCAGACACATCTTGTTTTGCTGTCATATTCGCTAATGTTTCTAGTTTTGTGGTCATACTTTATGCAAGGTCATCGAGGACTTTTTGCAACTCTACTGGCAATGGAGATGTAAACTCTTTCTTTTTTCCATTTGGCATTGTCAAACACAGGGAATATGCATGAAGGAATTGCCTTTTGAGCCCCTCTGGTGCTTTCTGGTTTTTAAATCCATATAGTTTGTCTCCCGCGACAGGATGGCCAAGATGGGAAAGATGCGCCCTGATTTGGTGTTTTCTCCCTGTCTTTGGCTTTACTTCCAGGAATGTATATCCTGCGTACCGTTTTGCAACCTTGTATTTGGTGACTGCCTCCCGCTTTCCTTGTGTCCCGGGCTCTCCCGGCAAAAACACCTTTTGTTTTCTGCGGTCGTTGGGTGACCTGCCAAGCAAGGTTTCAATCTCTCCCTGTTTTTGCTCTATGCGTCCCTCCGCCAGGCAAAGATATATCTTTTCAACCATTCGCTGTTTGAACTGCTGTCTAAAAAACTCCAGGGATTCCGGAGTTTTAGCCACCAGCAGAACTCCAGAGGTATCTTTGTCTAAGCGGTGGGCTGGGGCGTATCCTTCTGGCAGAAGCTTTTGTACACCCTCAACATCAATCCAAGCCTCCTTGTCTACAACCAGTAGGTTAGCATCTTCAAAGAGAATTTTCAAGTTCATGGCAGTGGACTATAATTGAAAATGCGCGAACCTTGACAATTAAATAATATCACGAATTAATGAAAAGAAAAAGCGCTTTGCAGATTGGTTTGTTGTTTCCGAATTTCCGCAAAGCGCCTGTGTTAGGAGATTCTCCGTCCGTTCCGAAGCGTTGCATCGTCACACGACATTGAAGCAATTGGTACTCCGGGCCCAAGTTTGTTGGACCAGGTATGGAGCCACTGACCCTTCTTGTCTTTGCAGTTTTCTTCCTGCAGGACGCAGATCTCGATTGCTCGAGCGCCCGGGTTGCCCCAAAGAGCGACGATGTCGATGTAAGCGTTGTTGTCGAACCAGATGAATCTGTCGCCGCCGTTTTCTACGGCTTTGGCATAGAGTTCATGAAGCTCGCCCTCGCCCCACTCCGTGACATCAAGCCAGAATTCGCTACTCGACTCCAAAACTTTGGCCGATGTCCGCCCGAGTGCGTCTGAAAGGTTCTCATCTTCTTCCCCCATGAACTTGCTCCAGACGTTCTTGAACTGCTTCGGGGTCATTCCGTGTTGAATGCAGGCCGTGGCCCACCTGCAGATATCTGCCACCACTTCGTCAGGAACGTGTTCGCCGATATAGAGCGAAGCGATCGCTTCCGGTTTCTGAACCGGCGCAGTCTTCTTGAGAAGTGCGAACGCGGTTTTCGCCGTCGGCTTGTAGCCCTTGGCGAGCTTCTTGCAGACGAGCTTCCGGTACTCGGCAATAGCTTTCTCGGGCCGGGAGAATTTCTTCGTGTGTGTCAGGCCGGCAGTGCCAATCTTTCCGAAAAGCACGGCGAGCACATTTCCTTCCAACTGCGCATCCCAGAACTTCTTGTTAGAACTCCCAGATCTGTATTCAAGTCTCATTTCGGTCTCCTTTCAAGGTACGATTTCCACGACTTCCTCGTGGGGGAATCATATTAATTTAGGTTTCAATATGATAAATGAGTATAACAAAAAACGACCTTTCTGTCAATAGGTCGGGGTGATGTCCACACATATGGCGGTTTTGAGAAAATAAGGAAAATCTATCAAAATGCTGGACGCCTAATAGATTTAGTTGAAACCGCTATAATTTCTACTTGAATACTAGATGGTGTTTGATTTTTGATGCCAGAGAGAAATCTTTGATTTTTGTCGGTTTATGCAAAAATACATCATAACCCTTTTCGTTATAACGGGGAACTAAGTGCCAATGTACATGACGCGCTTCGTCCATGTAAATCAAATAAACTTTTCTGATTTTTAATGTTTGCAACATTGCGTTGCGTACGGCATTGACTGTATCCATAAGAAAATCGTAGTCGCGCTCAACTAAACGTCGTAAATCTGGCACTTCCTCCTTCCGTACAATTACTACATGTCCCCGAGTAATAGGATATGATGCAAGACAAACATATAGAAATTGATCTTCATAAATTATTGCCTTTCCCCTTCAACCCCTTTCCTTCCCGCCCCGCCCGACTTGTCCGCCAAAGTTTCAACGGCGGCGGAGCGATTTGGGATTTTGCGAAACGCCTGCGGCGTTTCGCTCAAAAAAGTTCGCGCATTTTCAATATATAGTCCACCAAACAGGATTTTGCAAATTTTTGGAAGCAGACAAAGGAATTAGCTCGCCGCGCCGCAAGGCGCGGCGAGCAGACCCCTCCGTCGTCGCAGAAAAATTTGACATTTCCTATTTGGTGGGCGGTAGGGGGCTCGAACCTCTGACCTTCACAATGTCAATGTGACGCTCTAACCAGCTGAGCTAACCGCCCGTGGTGGGCCAGGAGGGATTCGAACCCCCAACCACGCGGATATAAGCCGCGAGCGCTAACCGTTGCGCCACTGGCCCCTTATTTCCTTTGCTTCTTGCCAATCAACCCCTCAAACTCTTCCCGCTCTATCGTCTCCTTTTCTACCAGAATTCGGGCGAGCTTTTCAAGGGTAGCCCTTTTCCTGCGCAGAATCTTTTCCGCCGTCTTTCTGGCGTTCTCCAAAATCTTTGCCACCTCGTTGTCTATCTGCTCCGCCACCTTTTCAGAATAGTTCTGGGATTCCATTCCTTTTCTTCCCAGAAACATTGCTTCCTCCCTGTCTCCAAAGGTGACCGGCCCCAGCTTTTCTGACATACCGTATTCTTTCACCAGGGACCTTGCAATCTCAGAGGCCTTTTCTAAGTCGTTTGAGGCTCCGGTGGTAACATCTTTAAACACAATCTTTTCTGTGGCATACCCTCCCACCAAAACCGCAAGCTCTGAGAGAAACTCTCCTTTGGTTTTCAAATGACGTTCTTCCGCAGGGAGCTTTAAGGTGTATCCTCCTGCCCGTCCACGGGAAATAATGGAAACTTTTCTTACCGGGTCTGCAAAGGGAACGAAGGAAGCAACCAGGGCATGCCCCGCCTCGTGATATGCGGTAATCTCCTTTTCTTTTTTGGACAAGACATGGCTTTTCCGTTCCGGGCCCAAGAGCACCTTGTCAATGGATTCTAAAAGCTCTGCCTGCTCAATCTGCAGTTTGTTTCTTCTTGCCGCAAGAATGGCCGCTTCGTTCATTAGGTTTTCCAAGTCAGCTCCCGCGAATCCAGGAGTGCGCTCTGCAATCTCGCGGAGCTTGGTGTCTTGGGCCAGGGGTTTTCCCCTGCCGTGAATCTTCAAGATCGCCTCCCGGTCGTTAATGTCAGGCAAATCCAGCATGATTCTTCGGTCAAACCTTCCGGGGCGTAAAAGTGCAGGATCTAAGACATCCGGTCTGTTCGTAGCTGCCGCAACGATGACCTGTGAATCTCGTTCAAATCCGTCCATTTCCACTAAGATTTGATTAAGGGTCTGTTCCCGTTCGTCGTGCCCTCCACCAAAGCCAAATCCCCGCTGCCTTCCAATGGCGTCCAGCTCGTCGATGAACACAATGCTTCTCCCTGCTTTTTTTGCGGTAGAAAAGAGATCCCGAACTCGACTTGATCCGACCCCTACAAACATCTCAATAAACTCTGACCCCGAAGCGGAAAAGAAAGGCACCCCGGCTTCATTTGCGATTGCACGAGCCAAAAGAGTTTTTCCTGTTCCCGGAGCTCCAACCAGCAGCACTCCTCGGGGAATCTTAGCTCCCATGTGCAGATACTTTTTTGGGTTCTTGAGAAAGTCAACGATTTCCTGAACTTCTTCTTTTGCCTCTTTTAATCCTGCAACATCCTTGAAGGTAACGCGTTCTTTGCTTGTGCCGTCTGCCCCAAACAACCTGGCTTTTGCCTTGGTAAAGTCAAAGGCCTGGCCCAGTCCCGCCCGCGCCTGTCGGAAAATTAGAAAGAAAAAGAAAACAAAGAACAGCAGTGGCAGCAAAATCGCAGACAGGGGAACCAGCCAGGTTAAGACGCCTGTTTCTTCTTTGCTTTCAATCTGCACGCTTTCCAGGGCTTCTTTTGAAACCCCAAGGTTCAGCAGGGTCTGCGTGAGGGCGGCATCCTGCTCTTTGGTGGACACTTTCTCTGCCCCCTCTTCTTTATAGGAAACGGTCAGCTTGCTTCCCGTCACGCTCACTTTTTCCACCTTTCCTGTTTCAATGTCTGCTGCCAGCTGGGTCAGGGATACGGTTTCTGGCTGTTCAAAGGGTTTTGCGAACGCAGCAAACAATGCCGACATTACCAGAAAGATGATGACGACGAAGAGAAAGTTTTTTCCAAGATTTCTCATTGTGTTCTTAGTGTAGCAGAAATTGAGATAATTTCAATGATAAAAAATGAGGCCCCATTGCCGGCTGCAATGAGGCCTCTGGGCTTTACCGGGAAGCCTGGTATGCGTTTGCTCGGATTGCTCGGACAGTTCGGCATCGAACAAGTCCGAGGTTGTACAGAGGGCACGGCTTTCGAGGCGTTGAGGTGCATACCCCCTGTTCGCATTTTTGCTGGCGGGAAGGTTCAAATCGGTTGGTTTCTAGGCACATCTTCACGGTTTCCACGATGATACCCAATGGTATCTTGGTGGGCGGGGCATCGGGCCGAGAGCGTCCCCCATTGAGGATGTTGTTTGAGTCTTTGTGCCAAAACCATTCTGGCACTTCCTCAATCACCCCCTCTTGTTCAAGGAATCTCCAGTCGGTGACCCTCACCTTCTGTTGTATCCATTGCTCCCGGAGTCGGAGAGCACGGATTACGTCGCGCATGTCAAGGCACAAGTGGTTTGCGGTGAGAACCTGAACATGGCCGCTCGAATTCCTTACCACTACCACGGAAGCGCCTAAGAAGCGCGCAAACGCAGGAGCCTTTGGGTCGTCCCCCTCTATCGTTGTGAGGATGTGTCGCTCGCCATTGAGGTTGAGTTCCTCTTCCTTCATAGGAAGGAGAGACACAGCCGCGAACTGGTCAGCTTTTCTCAGATGTACGTCTAGGGTTTTCCTCGTCTCCTGGAGAACAGCACATAACGCCCATCCTTGGAACTGCATTTCCATGACTGTTACCGAGAGATCCAGCGTAAGGTTCGGAGGGTTTCTGTCTGTATGGAGGATGGCTTTTAAGATCTTTTTCCACCGGAATTCCTGGTCGATCCCGACGAATTTGGCAACCAAGGTTGCGGCACACTCCCTACTTTGTGATGTGTCGCCATTGGCGACGTGCTCGTCAAAGATCCTGTGCGCGTTACCTTCGTTCCTGAATTGCGCGCCAAGTCCCAAGAGAACGGTGTCTTCTCTTTGCGCGAGCTCCAAAACGTTTTCCCCGGATTGGAGACAGCGAAACGTTGCGGTGTTTACTCCAGGTAGTTTTTCTTCCCCATAATCCTGGAGCTGGATTGCTCCCGCCAATTCATCAAGGTGCGCCGGGCTTCCATGAGTGACGATTTGTGTAATCATCAATCTCCCCCTTCTTTTGAATTCGAGGACTAAGTTTTGCCCTCGTGCTGTCCCTACTCATACCATTTTCTCTTGATTCTGTCAACTAGTTGACATTTTGCACGTTTTATTCTATAGTCGTTTTACCTTGGACTTTAAGCACTAGGACAACAGCCCACCCGGAAAACTGGAAAGGAGGAGGCAGGATGCAAAAATATGTGCAAGGATGTGAGAGCTGTATTCAGTTCCAGGATTGGGAAGATCCTGGGAGTAAAGTGCTTGGATGGGGGCGGATAATCATTAAAGGAGAGTCAGTAAAGTGGGTGGCGATTGAGAGCGGACAAAAGGCCGTTTCTCTGGGAGCACACTGGATTTTCACCACGTCCTCGCACCATATTGGCGCAGAGGATGTGGAAGCTTGAGCGTTGCTCAATGCCGCTGCCACGAGATGGGCAGCGGCAATGTGCAAGAGTTACCGCCTCGTCAATAACACTGGTTCTGGGTCTACCATGGAGCACTACCACTGTCATATCATTTCGTCTGCCGCGGGCAACAATCTTCCTCGTATTGCCGTCAACATTCTTGTGGAGATTGGCAAGCTCAAGGATTCGGGCGACATCAGCCCCGAGGCCGCGGGCAAGCTCCTCGCCGCTGTGATGCAGCGGCGGGGATAGGAGAATTCAGTTTCCCCAAAGACCCCAGCAGCCAAACGACAAAAGTCGCATGACTGCCGCGACCTTCTAGTTATCCAAATCTTATCTGGCTGGGAGAAAAAAATATGTGGTCGGTGGCGTTGGTTTCTGCAACGGTGGCGCTGGTATGCAGCGTTGCCATCTGGACCTATCTCTACAGGGAGGATAAAAGAGAAGCTCGAAAGAGGGCCGGCAAAATCATGGAGGAGATGCGCTTGCTCTCGGTAACATCGCGGCGGCCCCCTTTCTAGCCTCTGACACAGCTCGGCTGTTGCAAGGTCTCGAGAATGTGCGGAGACATATTCTTGAGACCTTTTTCTTTTACTCCAATATCCTGCTTCTATAAAACTTGCTCAAAGCAAGGTGTGGATAACTTAACTAAGTTAAGGATATAGAATGGGGCTATGGTTTTGTTTCTGTTTATTTTGCTGATGTTGTTCCCTTTTCAGACAAGCGGTCAGGAGGTGCCTTCTGTGGTTATCAACGAAATTGCGTGGATGGGGACTCCGGTTGCAGGCATAGACGCAAAACAGCACTGGAGGTATGAGTGGCTGGAATTAAAGAACATCCTTAAAGACCAGTCCGTGAGTCTTGAGGATTGGACAGTTGAACTTGCTAGACATTCAATGTCTAACAGCGAGGACGAGGAGCTTTATTTCACCATTCCTCTCTCTGGCACCGTTCCAGCACAGGGATATTTTGTAGTGGGGGCTTCAGACAAGATTTCGGGTGTTGATATGAACTACGCGAACTTGGGAGGAAAGTTTCTGAATACGGGTATGAGAGTTATGCTGAAAAACAATCTTGGCGAGATTGCAGACGAGGTGGATGCAAAAAGCGCCTGGCCCGCCGGAGACAACGAAACCAAGAGAACCATGGAGCGCAAAGTAGGGTCTGACCCTACTTTGCTGTGGCAGACAAGTGAGAACCCAGGAGGAACTCCGGGTGCAGAAAACAGCAATGGGTTGAAGTTGGATGAATACTATGGCGATAGCAGCAGTATTAATGCAATTGGAGAAAACAGAAAAGACCCCTTTGGGTCTTCTCGCTCCCGTCGCTCCCGGGATATATTCAGCGGCACTACTCTGCTTGCTCTTTTTTTGGCTCTTGGGTCTGGGGCTGGGATTCTGGGATTGCGCCGCCTTCTTGCTCGCCCTGAGCAGAGTCAAAGGGCAAGGCCAGCCTAAGAGACATTCGGTGTTCTTCTGGGTTAATCTCCAAGATTTGAAACCTCAAAGTACTTCCCACACCCAAGGCCTCTTCCATTGCCTTTCTGGTTCCAAACTCTGAAATGTGGCAGAGCCCCTGAATTTTAGGTTCAATCTCCACAAAAGCCCCAAAAGGGTTGAGCTTGGTTACTCTGCCTTTCACTAACCCTCCCTTCAGATACTTTTTTGCGGCTTCCTTCCAGGGGTCTTCTTTCAAGGTCTTGAGGGACAACGATGCCCTGGCGTTGGAAATGTCAATAATTTGGGCCTTCACCTTGTCCCCCACCTTCAAGAACAGGGAAGGGTCTTCAATAATTTGCCAGTCAATCTCGGAGATGTGAATTAATCCTTCAATCTCTTCTCCTGCGCTCCCGAACCTCACAAAGGCCCCAAAGTCAACCACGCCTGTAATTTCCCCTTCCACCACGTCTCCCACCTTGTACTGAGACAAAATTTCCTTTACTTTTCTGCGCTCCTTTAAGCGTTCAGAAAGAATAATTTTTCCTTCCTTGGGGTCTAAGTCAAAGATTTCCACCTCC
>Ga0209542_10012197_pt1 | contig 15091 bp, 11 predicted proteins | sample RifCSPhighO2_01_FD_184028 | JGI IMG/M metagenome (GOLD analysis project Ga0209542, IMG submission 184028) | Soil microbial communities from Rifle, Colorado - Rifle CSP2_plank highO2_0.1 (SPAdes) (version 2) | ecosystem: Environmental > Terrestrial > Deep subsurface > Rock core/Sediment ...
GCGGAGCCATCAGAAACGATCGCCACCGAGTTTTTCTTGATGCTCATACGCCGCGCATCCTCGGGATGCGTGGCGAGGTGCTCGGCCGCCGCCGCCACCCCGGGCGTATACCAGAGCGAGAAATCTTCTTTGCTCCCGAGCTTCACCCGCGCCTCTGTCCCAATCCTTGCGCCCTGCTTCGTATATGCTTCGAGTATCTTTTTCTCATCCATCGTAGCGGCAGTATACTACGAGGCGTGAAGCCAGACGACTTACTCGAGATGCATTTTGCGCGCCTCAAGCCCGAGCAAAAAAGGGCGCTTCACAAGCTTGGCGTGAGGACTATCCGCGGCCTCCTTTACCACCTCCCCGCCCGTTATGAGGCGGCAGGGCCTTCGGGCACAATTCTCGGCGCCTCTCCCGGTGCTGAAGTAACTCTCTACGGGACCGTACGTAAGCCCGATGTCAGAAAGACCTGGAAGAGCCGCCGGCCCGTCGCCGAGGCCTACCTCGAAGACGCGACAGGCCGCATCAAGATGATGTGGTTCTCCCAACCTTACATCGCGAAGACCTTGCACGACGGGATGCATGTCAAGGTGATGGGGCGTGTAGGCGGCACAGGCGCGAAGAAGTATCTCGCGAACCCGACAATCGAACGGTCGTTGATCTCTCCCGAAGAAGCTCACGATAATTTATTTATTGCTGCGAGTTCTGATACTGCCACAGATAGCAGCATGTCGCCGGTCTATCCCGAAAGCCGCGGCGTTTCATCGTTGTGGCTCACCCACGCAGTGAAAAAAGTGTTCGCAGTTCTCGTGCATGAAAAGATGCCCGACCCTATCCCGCCCGATATTCTCGCGCGGTACAACTTGCCCTCACTTAGCACCGCGCTTGTATGGGTACACACGCCGCGGCGTCCGAGGGACGCCGCGGCGGCTCGCAAACGTTTTGCGTTCGAAGAGGTCTTTGCCCTCCAACTTGCGATGCAGAGGCGTCGCGCCGCAACGCTCCGCGAGAAGGCGCTCCCAGTAAAAGTCAATCGCGCCGCGCTTAAAAGTTTCGTCGCATCGTTCCCCTTCCCCCCGACCGCTGCGCAAATGCGTACGATTGACGACATCGTGAAAGATTTCGAAAAACCGCACCCTATGATGCGCCTTCTTGAGGGTGATGTGGGGAGCGGCAAGACGGCAGTTGCCGCCGCGACAAGTTACCTCGTCGCGACCTCAACGCCGCCTGGGCGCGAAGCAGGTACCTTGCAAGTCGCCTATATGTGCCCGACCGAGATCCTTGCGAAGCAACACTTCTCTACCTTTATTTCTTATTTCAAAGATCACCCGATCTCAATCGGGCTCATCACAGGGAGTGAGACACGCAAATTCCCTTCGAAAGTGCGCTATGAGGAGTCTGCAAAAATCTCGAAGGCGCAATTTCGAAAATGGGTCGTAAATGGCGAGATCCCCATCGTCATCGGCACCCATGCTCTGATCGAAAAGACGCTCTCGTTCAAACATCTCGCGTACGCCATCGTTGACGAACAGCATCGTTTTGGCACTATCCATCGCCAAAAGCTCGTAAAGAAAAATAATGTCTCTCCGCATCTTCTCTCAATGACGGCGACCCCGATCCCTCGCACTTTAGCGCTCACGATCTATGGCGATCTCGACCTTTCTTTGCTTGATGAGATGCCGACAGGCCGTAAACCTATCATTACTGAAGTCGTCGGGCGAGATCGGCGAAAATACGCGTACGAACGCGTCAAGAAAGAGCTCGCGGCGGGGCATCAGGCGTATGTGGTTTGCCCCCGCATCGACGAGCCCGACCCGGCAAAGCAGTTCGCCCTTCAAGCCAAATCAGTAAAAGCCGAAGCGGCACGGCTTAAAAAAGATGTGTTTAAGAATGCGACTATCGGGATACTCCACAGCAAGATGACGCCGGTGGATAAAGAAAAAACAATGCGCGCATTCGAGCACGGCGAGCTCCAGATACTCGTCGCAACCTCGGTCGTCGAGGTAGGCGTCAATGTGCTGAACGCAACAGTGATTTTGATTGAGGGTGCGGAACGCTTCGGCCTTGCACAACTCCACCAACTTCGAGGCCGCGTTATCCGTTCAACACATCAATCCTACTGCTTTGTTCTGCCTGAAACGTTAGGCCCTGCAACCCGCGAGCGGATGAAGGCGCTCGCGCAAGCAAAAAATGGTTTTGAGCTCGCCGAGTACGACTTGACGCTCCGTGGCGCGGGCGAGCTTGCGGGCGGCCACCAGTGGGGCGTCTCTGACATTGCAATGGAAGCGCTGAAAAATATCAAAATGGTCGAGGCCGCGCGCAAAGAGGCACAGGAGATGATCGCGCGCGACCCTGAACTCAAAAACAATTCGGCGCTCGCGACCAGAGTCGCGAGCGCCGATAGAGAAGTGCACCTCGAGTGATCACGAGACGATGGAAAAGCGGCGGAAATTCGGATCTCTGAATCTCCACGCTCGCCACATCACGGGGACACCCTCGTTAAAGAGCATAATCACCTCGACAACAAAGTAACGAGTTCTCCCTCGCTGTCTTGGACAATTAATAATGATGGGCTCATCAAGAGAAAGAATAAGCCCCTGATACTCGTTTTGCCCTACACACTGATAGGGCGCGACCTCCCCTTCTGGCTTGCCGAAAAAGAAGCCGGTCCGAGTTGGGAATTCCATACCCGGGTATGGTTGCGAATGAAAAGCGAGTCGCTTCGAGAAAATCGCTTCGGCCAGATCCGGATTATCCTCCTCAAGCCATACATAAGGAGGGTCGTACGGGTGCAATGAGATAACCTGCGCGCTCACGAACGCCTCCTCATATTGATCCGAGGATAATTAGAGCATGCTCGAGTAAAAGCCGCAAGTACGCCCGGAGGGACTCGAACCCCCAGCCAATCGCGTATAAGGCGACCGCTCTACCATTGAGCTACGGGCGTATCTCTTTACTCTACACTTTCCTGCCCCATCTGGTAGAGTCATTCGCGGAAGCTCCCTGAACATCAGGGGCACATAGGAGAGTGACATGCCACTACACCTCATGAATGCCGCCGGCACCGCAAAGACCGTCGCGCATGCAAAAAAGTTGGCCCGTTCAGAAGCTCTAGCCGAGATCACGATGGGCTCCTTCACCTACGAAGCTCGACCGGGCAATGAAGGAAAAGTATTCCATCCAGAGCCAGGCATTGGCTCACTCAACTCACTCGGTATCCCGAACGGCGGGCGGGAATACCTCCGTTCTGTTATCGACGAGCTGATCAGTATCGTCGAGTGCACTGGTGAGCGGCAGTTGCGGGTGAGCATCGCCGGCTCCAACACAAAAGAACTTGCCGCACTCGCAAAAACGACAAGAGGGGCCAGCACGTGCGAAGTGAATCTCGGTTGTCCCAATGTGTGGGATGGTGGTAAACAGAAGGACATCTGGTCATTTAATCCAGACCGAATCGGTGACGCCGCGATTGCGGTAAAAGAAGCGGCAGGAGATGGTTCTTTCGTCGCGCTCAAGCTCTCGCCGTATTCTGATCCAGGATTGTTCGCGCGTGTCATGGACACTCTCGAACATCTCGCCGAAGAGGGCTACATTGACGAGGTTGTGTATGCGAACGCGTATCCGAACGCTTTTCTCTGGACCATCACAGAAAATGGTGGGCCTGAAATCGCGGCGGCGGCGATATCTCCCGCGGGCGGACTTGCGGGCGGCGCTGGCCGCGGTTTCTTGCCCTTCGTTCTCGGCGGCTTGCGTCAGCTCAAACAACGGCTCGGGAAGAAAGTCGATATCACTGGCGTAGGAGGTATCGTCGATGGCTGGTCGCTTGCACAACATCTCTTGTGCGATGTCGACGCCGTGCAGATTAACACCGCCTTCTACGAGACTGACGACCCGGGGGTGTTCAGCAAGATTATTGAAGACTTTGTGGCGAAATACCCACACTTGGCTGAAAGATATCTCCAACAATGAACTCGTTTGCGCGGTGGTTTCGAATGAAACCACCGCGTTTTCTTTTCTCATCCCCCGTGCTAGAGTCCGCCCGGATAAGCACTCAACAAAGAAAGGATATGACATGCGCTTACACATCGATGGTACGGACGCAAAGGCGCGTCCGCATGCACACACCTATCGCGGCTTTAACGAGGCACAAGGCGGGTGGGTGATCCCCCGCCCGGCAAACCCTCACGTGCATTTTCGAGACCCGGAGACCCAGAGTGACATCTTCACTCTCGTTGTTCCAGAGACAGCAAAGCTCTATGCGTGGGCAACGGCAATGCCGAACCTTGGTAAGAACCGTATCCGCACGCCAGAGCAGGCGATCGCGTATCGCGATCGCATTCTCGAGCTTGGCCGCACGGTAAATCCAACTTTCGAGGCTACCGTCCCACTCTATCTTGAGCCGGACATCGACCATGGAGTTATCCGTGAGGGTCACGAAAGCGGGGCGTTCTGGGCGGCGAAGCTCTATCCGAAAAACGGGACCACTGAGAGCGACCACGGCATCGACTTTCGGGACATCCGGCCGATACTCCCGACACTCAAGGTGATGGAGGAGCTCGATATGCTCTGTCTCGTCCACGCCGAGGTGGTGCTTGATCAGTATGACGAGCTTGTTGTCGATCGCTTTCGTGAAGGGCTCGCCATCGACGTTATCGACCGGATCTTGCGGCATTGCCCAAAACTTCGCGTCGTTTTCGAGCATATATCATCGCGCGCATCAATCGAGGCATACTGGCGGTGGAGACGAAAGGGGTGTCACATTGAAGCCACTATTGCCCCGCAGTACTTGCTATGGAACAGCTCGGTCTTGTTCGAGCGTGGGATGAACCCGATCAACTTCTCAATCCCCATCTTGAAAGATGAGGAAGATCGGGTGGCGCTCGTTGAGTTCATGCTCGAGGGCGGCGGCATGCTCGGCACCGACAGTGCCCCACATGACCTGTCGGCGAAGAGCCGCCACGAACACTGTCCCGGTGGCCTTTTCAATGAGCCGGTTGGCCTCTTCATCTACTTTCACCTCTTTCGTACGCTCGGGGGTGAGCAGTGGTTCGAGCAATTTGTCGATTTCGCCTGCCGCAAGGCGGCGCACTTCTACAACGTGCCCGAATCAAGCGAAGAAGTTGTTATTGCTGAAGAAGCGTGGCAGGTGCCACCGCGATACACGCATGGTTCGGCGATCATCATCCCGATGCTTGCTGACACCGTCATGCCGTACTCATTAAAACGTGCGTAACAATCCTAGCCGCGAAGTGTTTCGGGACACTTCGCGGCTTTCTTGTATTAATGACCCGGCCGTCATCTGCTTTCACCCTGCGATGACCTTCGGCTTCTCCTCGATGAGCTCTTTCACTTTTGGCTTGATACCGTTAGCGATGAGGAGCTTCTCAAACTCGTCGCGCTCGATGGTCTCAATCTCGATCAGTTTCTCGGCGATCGCATTTAAGACCGCGCGGTGCTTCGCGATTATCTCTTTTGCGCGCTTTTTCTCCGTATCGATAATGCACGAGACCTCGGCGTCTATCTTCGCCGCCACATCCTGCGAGTAGCTCTCGGGGAGGCCGGGGCCCCTCTCGGCGCCAAAGGCAACCGGCCCCAGCTTTTCGCTCATGCCGTAGCGCGCGACCATGTCGCGCGCAAGCGCAGTAACAACCGCAAGGTCGTTGTGGGGCCCGGTCGTAATGTCGCCGAAAACAAGCTCTTCAGCCGCATAGCCGCCCAAGGCCCCCGCGATGTCATCGAAAAATTCTTTGCGCGACTGCATCTTTTTATCTTCAAACGGGAGCTTGAGGGTGTAGCCAGCGGCTCTGCCGCGACTGATGATGGATATCTTGTGCACGGGGTCGGCGTGCGGCAAAACGCTTGACACGAGCGCGTGTCCAGCCTCGTGATATGCGGTAATCTCCTTTTCTTTCTTCGATAAAAGGTGACTCTTTCTTTCTGGTCCGAGCATCACTTTCTCAATAGAGCGGATGAGGTCGTATTGCGTCACCTCCTTGCGATTCTCGCGTGCCGCCAAGATCGCCCCCTCATTCATAAGGGAGTAGAGCTCGGCGCCTGAGAAGCCCGGCGTGCGCTCGGCGACAACCGCAAGATTGACATCAGCGCCAAGTGGCTTCTTTCGTGCGTGGATCGCGAGTATCTCTTCGCGCTCTTTGCGGTCAGGGAGATCGATGACGACTCGGCGGTCGAAGCGGCCGGGGCGAAGCAAAGCCGGGTCAAGCACATCGGGGCGGTTCGTCGCTGCCATCACGACGACCTTCTCGTGCGGCTCAAAGCCGTCCATCTCGACCAAGATCTGATTCAAGGTCTGCTCGCGCTCGTCGTTGCCGCCCCCTACCCCGCTACCGCGCACGCGCCCCACCGCATCTATTTCATCGACAAAGATGATCGCCGGCGCCGCGCGCTTTGCAAGCTGAAAAAGGTCGCGGACACGCGAAGCGCCCACCCCGACGAACATCTCGACGAACTCGCTCCCCGAGATCGTGAAAAACGGCACGCCGGCTTCGCCCGCGACGGCGCGCGCGAGCAAGGTCTTGCCGGTCCCGGGGGCCCCCATGAGGATGATGCCCTTTGGGATCCGCGCGCCGATATCGAGGAACTTCTTCGGATTCTTCAAAAAGTCAACTATCTCGAGGAGCTCCTCTTTCGCTTCGCGCGCGCCCGCAACATCGGCAAAGGTTACTCTCTGCGCCGTATCAGCAGGGTCAACGACGCGCGCCTTCGACTGTCCGAAGGTAAAGGCCTGCATCCCCGCTCCGCGCACTTGGCGACTGATGAACCAGAAAAGAAAGATGAGAAAGATGAGGGGCAAGACGATGGGAGCGAGCGTGAGAAACCAAAAGCGTAGTCCTGACTCGGCTTCGATCGTAATCGCGACTTTTGCGAGCTCTTCGGGCGTGACCCCATAGGTCGTTAGGGTTTCAGGGAGGCCCGCCGACGGGTCTTTGATGGATTCTCGCGCCGTGCCGTCTTTGTACGTGAGCGCGAGCGTGTCGCCTGAAATCGTGATCGATTCGACTTCTCCTGCTTTCACATCCCTCGCGACTTGCGAGAGCGGCACCATTTCAGGGCTCTCGGTGAGATCAGCGATCAACGAATATCCGCTCATGAGGAGCAAGAGGACGATGATGGTGGTGAGGAGATTCCCCATAAACGAAGGGCCACCAAAAACAGGAAACCACCTGCCCCCTCGTGGGGGTACAGGCTTTTTGCCTCCGGCAGACTTGCCACTTTTTTTGCCGATTGCCATATAGTGCCGACACTCTACAACAAACAGGCAAAAAATCAAAATGCAGGGTATACTCACGGCATGACCTTGGTCGAATACAAGAAGGCCTCGCTCAAATACGCGCCCTTAAAATCATTTGCGGCGGGCATTGAGCTCATGGGCCACGAGGTAAAATCCTTGCGCGCAAAGCAGGGCTCTCTTGAGGGTGCGCGCGTCGTGGTGCGGGGCGGCGAAGCATGGCTCATGGGCGCCACCATCCCGCCTTATCAAGCAAAGAACGCTCCCTCGAACTACGACTCTGAACGCTCGCGCCGTCTTCTCCTTGCAAAGCACGAGATCGCTGAATTAACCGACGCCGAGGGCAAAAAAGGCTTGACAATCGTGCCGTTTGAAGTATACACTGACCACGGCCTCATCAAGATCCGCGTCTCGATAGTGCGCGGCAAGGGCAAGCGCGACAGGAGAGAAGATTTGAAAAAGCGTGAAGCTTATAAAGAGGCCGCCCGTGTTTTAAAACGGGGGTGATCGGCTTTGACGGCCTGCTCTTTGAAAGCGTGCGACGCAGTGCAAGCTTGCTCAACACTCAAAACTGGCAGGCAACAAACTTGCTAACAAACTTGTTGCAAGCGTGAAGTCCCCGTACTTCGGTATGAAGGACTTTGCGTTCGTCTACGCATAAGCCTTTACGGCTTCGCCTAGGTGACGTCTCACTTTCCCCGGCGCCGAGAACGCAAAGTGAGGCGGAATATTCTCTCGGCTCGGAATTAGGCGCTTCTCGCGTCTAGGGCTTAAATCAAGAGATCAGGTTGGAGTGGTTTCGTTTCGGTTCTTCGCACCCAACCTAAGTTCCGCCAACCGGTGGATAACTGAAACTATGCGTCGTAGACTCGCTCTCTCTGACGGGCTCGGACCGGGGTTCAATTCCCCGCGCCTCCACCAATCGCAACTTTCGCCGTTTTGGGAAAGGATTGCCTCGCGGCTTCGCCGCTCGGCATTCGGGCTTTGCGCCTTGCGCAAAGCCATAAAATCCCACGGCGGGCAAAAAGAAAAGGAAATGGATTTGTCCAAAAATTTGGGGTTCGTTCCGACTTTTTGAACGAACCGCTTCATTTCTTCGTAGTTTTCGGAAGAAGCCAAATTTTTGGCTTTTTTCGTATCTAAAATCCACGCACGCAAGGGTTGGAGCCAATTCTTTCCTGTTTGTCCAAAATCTTCCAAATCGTTCGCAAGAGAAACTTTTTGCTTTAACAATTCCTCTTTTTTGGAGAGATAATTTTCTTTTGGTATGTCGCCGTCAATGTAGGCGGAAACCAATTTATCCAGTTTCTCTTGCGTTTCCAAAAGTTTATTTTTCAGATTTTGGACAAACTTTTGCGACGAGTGATTATTTTCTTTTTCCCATTCATCAACTTGCTTCAACATTTTATCGGTCCACTCGTCGCAAAGGGCAACGCTTTGAAGCCGTGACTTAATTTGCGCGGCAAGGTCTTTTTCTTGGATATATTTTTGCGAGCAAACGCCTTTCTTTTTGGTGCAACGATAGTAGCGGTATAATCCGCCGCACTTGCCGCGCGAAAATTGCGCCGTGATCGCCGAGCCGCATTCCCCACAAGTCATTAGTCCGGTAAATGGAAAATCGTGGCGTTGTTTGCTTTTTCGCGGTTTTGCTTTACGGCGCAATACTTCTTGCACGGCTTCAAAAAGCGTTGCGGAAAGAATTGGCTCAAAGCGTCCCTCGTGATATTCGCCCTTATGCCTCACCAAACCTAAATACGCTTGATTGGTGAGCATTCGCGATATGGACGCTTTGGCAAGTAGCGTTCGGTTCTTTGTTTCCAAGCCAAGTTCAGCCAAAAACTCCGCTAAACTTCCGAGCGTATGTTTTCCGGTGGCGAATTCCTCAAAAGCGCGAACAATAACTTTGGACAAGGTAGGGTGCGGCTCAATCGTTTTTGTTTTTGTATTATTCACATAGCCAAACGGCGCTTTTGTCAGCCATTCGCCACGGCGGAGTTTTTGGCGAATACCGCGATTGATATTTTCAACCAAGTTATCCGAATAGTATTTTGATTGGCCGAACGCCACTTGCAACATAAACAACCCTTGCGGCGTGGGCTCAAACCAAAATGTCGGAAAGCGCAAAGAAACTATTTTTTGCGTGTCCACGAGATAGATAATTTTTCCGCCATCAACAGAATTACGCGCGAGGCGGTCGGGGTGCCATGATAAAATTCCAACGCCGTCAGATTTTTCTATCTCGTTTATCATTTCCGCAAATTTTTCTCGCCCGGGTTTCTTTGCGCTTTTCGCCTCGGTAAATTCTGCAAGAATTTCCAAATTTTCTCTACGCGCATATTCTCGTAGTTCAAATAATTGAGCTTCAATACTCATAATTTGGTGATCGTCATCTTCCGTTGATTTCCGAGCGTAGAGAAAATATTTTGGTTTGAGCATAATTTTATAAATTATTATTTTAGATACGAAAAAGACAAATCCATTTCCTTTTCTTTTTACCCGCCGTGGGATTTTATGGCTTTGCGCCTTGCGCAAAGCCCGAATGCCGAGCGGCGAAGCCGCGAGGCAATCCTTTCCCAAAACGGCGAAAGTTGCGATTGGTGGGATATTCTAAACTTTGCGCGAAATTTCTTTGAACGAAACTGACGGCGCGCTTCGCGCGCCAAACCGAACGCTCGGGCGGGCAAAAAGGAAGGGGGTTGGGGGGAAGGAATTTTTGCCCGCCCTCGCTTTCCGCCGCCGCCGAATTTCGCATTTCGCTTTGCGAAATGCACCGCCATTTGCCTGTTATATAATTGCTCTCCATAGACCAATCATACAACATTTGCTAAAATCAATGCAAGTGGATAAAAACTATGAAAAACAAAATTACAAATTTTGGGAAGCGTCTCCGCGAAACCCGCTTGAAAAAGAAGATGTCGCAAGGCGACATCGCCGAAAAATTGGGTGTTCACCGTAGTTATATCAGCGGGCTTGAACGCGGTAAACGCAACCCGTCTTTATTAACCATTAACAAAATGGCGAAAGCCATCGGCGTTGAGCCGAAAGAATTACTATGAATAATTACAAAGGCGACATCATTGAAGAATCTTTGAGCGATAAAAGTGTTCTCAAAGAAGTGAATATAATTTCAATGAGAGTTGAAAAAGTGACGGACGAACACCAAACGCCGTGGCTTTCGCAGTGGACATTGGACACGATTGAGGTTAGCGACAATCAGGCTGACAATTTAGCAGAAAAATTAAGCAAGGCGCTTGACCCAAAACATGGTTGGTATATTGATTACCGAAACGATAAATATCACTATGTCATTTTCAAAAATAAAGTTTTCAAAATAGACCGTAGTAAAAAATCCGACTATGACGGAATGGTTAAATACGGCTTGTCTGTTGGAACGCCGGATTATCAGTTGCCAAACTTTTCTGATTTACCGATTGATGTTTTAGACGCTTTTTTGAGAGAAGCAAATTTGAATACTTACGCCAATGAAAATGTCAAAAAAGCGTCTTCACTTCGCCCCGGCTCAAGCGACTACCATTTTGAAAAAGGCGACCTCACTTACCACGATACTTATTTTGGAGCCACAAAATTTTTAGGCGAAGAAATTGTTTACAAAAGTGATAAACCGGCTTGGGGAATGAATTACTATGGTTTTACGGTCAGCAATGAAATAAGCGAAGGTTTGTTTGATTCAATCCTTCGTCCAGCTCTTATGTCCGGCTCTGGCGATAATATCCCAGTTCGTGGACCAAAAGAATTTATTAATGGCGAATGGAAATATACTTTTAATGCTGACGGCAATCTAGCAAACTTTACTGGCGTTGAGGAAATCTCCAAAAACGGCAAAATGGTTTGTCGGCTATATTGCCATGGCGGATTTATTGAGTAAAAATGAAAAAGGCAATCAAGTTAAAATTACAAAAAACTTTCAAAGTTAAGCCGACAAAACCCTTTGCCTTTGATCCGACCTTCCATAAACCTGACCATTTCACTTCGGGAGATAATTATTGGGAGTCGGGTATCCGTTGGCAAACTTGGAATTGGCAAGGAAAGTGTCTTGGTATTAAGTTTTCCAACAAAGGAACAACGGAAAATCCGCTTGTAGAAATCAAGATATACGCGAAAGAAAAACTACCGGAAACCTTCGCAAATTCTCTGATTGAGGAAATAAAGTATCTTTACAATTTTGATTTCGACCTGACGGATTTTTACAAAACTTTTAGCAAGGATGAAATCCTTGCTCCGATTTTCAAAAAATGGCGCGGAATGAGACCAGGACATCCAAGCTGTCTGTATGAATATCTGATCATCGGAATAGTTTTGCAAAATGCTTCAGTGCGTCGCTCAGTTCAAATGTTCAAGGCACTTTTAGAAAACTATGGCACTTTGCTTGAATTTGACGGCAAAAAATTATGGTGTTTTTGGAATCCGGGAAAACTTCAAAAAGTAAGTGAAGACGAGTTGCGGGCACTGAAAGTCGGCTATCGCGCTAAATCAATCAAGAAAATTGACGACTATTTCTCACAAGGACTAATCAACGAAAAAGAGTTGCGAGCCAAAGACAGAGAAACGCAAACGACAGAATTATTAAAACTTTACGGAGTTGGGCCCGCAACGGTTTGGTATTTACTTTTTGATGTTTTCCACCACTGGGATTTTTTCAATCATGTTTCGCCGTGGGAACAGAAAATATATTCAAAATTGTTTTTTGGTCGCAACCCCGAAAATCCGGTGCCAGTCAAAAAAATCCTGAAACATTTTGAGAGATTTGGAAAATACAAACAGCTTGCTGTTCACTACATTTGGGAAGATTTATTTTGGAAGCGAAAGAATGAAAAAATCCCGTGGTTAGAAAAAGAAATCCGACTTTAATTTTTTGCCGTTTTCTTGTAAATTAAAGATATAAAAGGCGGCGCGCCAGTTTCACTGGCACGAAATTCGGCGGCGGCGGAAAGCGAGGGCGGGCAAAAATTCCTTCCCCCCAACCCCCTTCCTTTTTGCCCGCCCGAGCGTTCGGTTTGGCGCGCGAAGCGCGCCGTCAGTTTCGTTCAAAGAAATTTCGCGCAAAGTTTAGAATATCCCACTAGCACCTGTTTTTGCGCCTCTGGGAGGGTAAAAACCCTTAAAGGAAGCGACAGAAAAGCGGTTTCAAACCCGCTTTTTCTGTTATAAGCCATATAGGTGTGTTTTTGCGTTAGCGGGTGTGCATACCTATCTCGCGGATAGAGCGGTTGCGGTGTATGAGCTCGTCGTTCCTGATAGAACGAAAGAGCTCGTACTGATTCACGGCTTTGCGACCGTACCAGTCTAAGAAGGCGCTCGTGACGGTTTTTCGCTTCAACTCTTCTTCGTGTTCTGTGATGAACTCGTTGTACTGGTCGAACGCGTGCTGTTCAAAATGATAATTGAGCTCAAGCGCCGCGCGCGGAGAGAGGAGGTAGAGAAGGTAGACGATCCAAAAATAGATGAAGGCAAAGACGACCGGCACCAGGGTGTGGGCCACAAAGCCACCTCCGTTCTCTGCCTTCGCGAGCGCCGTGACGACAACGACATGCATGGTCTCGTTGTCCTGCGCGACGCGCGCGAACATCGCAATCTTCGAAAGCTTGATGGCGCGCACCTCATTTGCATAAAAAAGCGTCAAAAAGGTGTAGGCCGCGCTCTCCCACGAGTGGTACGGCACGCGGGCGATTACCTCGATCGCCCTGAATTTGCGGTAGCTCGGTTTGCGGCCGTACACTAGATTCCCCATCCCGATAAAGCAGGTGCCGAGGATACGCGGCACGAGCCCGGTGTGGTAGTTATCGAAAGGCGCGCGGTACTCGTTAAAACACACGGAATCGTTCAGTTGCGCGACCAGCTCTTCGTTATGCGTTTCTATTTCATACATGACGGCGGTTTGATTAAATCATGAACATCGCCCCCACGGCAATCAAGGCGGCCCCGAAGGCCGCCTTAGAGGTAAACTGCGTGCCCAAAAAGAGGATGGAGAAAACGAGGACAAAGACGACCGAGAGCCGGTCGAGCGCGGCAACGCCGGGGGCAGGGCCGACCTTGAGAGCCCCGAACATGAAGAGCCACGAGAGGGCGCCCGCAATGCCGGAGAGCGTGATAAAAAGGAGCGCGCGCCCGTGCGGCAAGGCAGCGAAGTCGAGCTTGCCGAATGCAAGCGACACCACGACAAGAAAAGCGGCCATGATGACGGCACGCACTGTCGTCGCAAGCGTCGTATCGATGTTCTGCAAGCCGATCTTCCCAAAAATCGCGACCAAGGCCGCAAACACGGCCGCGAGTAATGCAAGCGGTATCCACCCCATACTTTAAGTATACGTTACGCACGGAGGGGGAACAGGTGGCGGTGGAGGAGCTTGCGGAGTTCTTCGACAACAACGATCGAGGCGGCAACGGGAACGATGATGAGCCAGTCATTGAGCGAGAGCGGGACGGTGTGGAGGATGACCTGGAGCCACGGATGATAAACCGCAAGAAACTGAAGAAGGATGACTATCGCTGTCGCCCCAATGAGGAACTTGTTCCCTGCTATGTCGTGCAGTATCGACGCGCGCGTCGAGCGGCAATTCCACGCGTTGAACCACTGAAAGACCGCTAAGGTCGTGAGCGCCATGGTAGAGCCGTACGCGATATCGCTCCCGTAGGCGCGGTCGAAGAGGTAGAGCGTGCCTGCCACCATCGGGAGCGCCATGAGCGCCATGCGCGAGAGCATCATCGTGTCGACGAGATACTTTTTCGGCCGTTCGAAATGACCTCTAAGGAGGTTGCTCTCTTTGGGCTCCATCGCAAGCGCCACGTCAAGAAAGCCGTCGGTGACGAAATTGAGCCAGATGATCTGCGCGGCTAAGAGGGGTAGCGGGTACCCGGCAAGAAGCGCAGCGATGATCATGAGGGCCTCCCCTGCGCTTGTCGAGAAAAGGTAGAGGACGACCTTCTTGATAGTGATATAGATGCTCCTCCCCTCTTCAACCGCTGAAACGATGCTGCCGAAGTTGTCGTCAAGCAACACGATGTCAGCAGCCTCTTTAGCGACCTCGGTCCCTACCTTGCCCATCGCGACCCCAAGATCGGCCGCCACTAGGGGAGGCGCGTCATTAACGCCGTCACCCGTCATCGCGACGATCTCGCCGCGCGCGCGATACGCATTGATGATCCGCAATTTATGCTCGGGCGTCACTCGGGCAAAGACAGAGACGCCGCCGAGCGCGTTCGCAAGCCCTACGTCTGACAGGGGGCCGATCTCATCCCCCGTCAAGACCGTATCGCCTGCGTGATAGATGCCGGCCTCTTTGGCAATCGCGACTGCGGTCAATCGATGGTCGCCGGTAATCATCACGACGCGGATACCTGCCTCTTTGGTGCGTGTCATGGCCTCCCCAACCTCGGCGCGGAGCGCATCCTTCATACCGACGAGGCCGAGCAGGGTGAGCGACATTACGGCCTCTGGCCTAATCGACGCGAGATGATATGTGCGAGTCGCGAGCGCGATGACTCGCAGCCCCTGATGCGAGAACGCGGCAAAAGCCGCTTCAGCGTCAACGCGGCCGTGTACAGAAAAGGGGCGGCTCTTGCCGCCCTCGTATGTCGTCGTACAGAGTGCGAGCACCTCTTCAGGCGCGCCGCCTACGGTAAGGACATTGCCCTCGGCGCCCTTGTGCACGGTCGCGTGGTAGCGGAGCGCGTAGTCGAAAGGTATCTCGGCGACCAGGGGCAACTCGTGAACGAGTTCATCCTTATGAAACCCGAGCTTTTGCGCAAAGACGAGTAGCGCGGCCTCGGTGGGGTCGCCCGAGATCCGCCAGCGCTTTTCGTCTTCAAGATACGAGGTGCGCGCGGCGGCGAGTAGCGCCGCCG
>Ga0209542_10012198_pt1 | contig 15088 bp, 15 predicted proteins | sample RifCSPhighO2_01_FD_184028 | JGI IMG/M metagenome (GOLD analysis project Ga0209542, IMG submission 184028) | Soil microbial communities from Rifle, Colorado - Rifle CSP2_plank highO2_0.1 (SPAdes) (version 2) | ecosystem: Environmental > Terrestrial > Deep subsurface > Rock core/Sediment ...
TGATAAAGCCCTCGTTGGCAAGCCGAGTTTTAAGAAGCGACGACAAAAACGGGTCGTCCTCTACCAGCAACAAAGTCTTAGGCATGTGCTGTTATTATAGCACAAATTTCAAAACACCAAAGCCTCGGACCGCTAGCTTTCTTGCTAACTTTTCGCGCCGTCACCAACTGCCCCGGAAAGTATCTCCTTGATTTTCTTTATTATTTCTTCCATAACCAAGCTTGACTTCACTAGATAATCAGCCGCACCCAATTTCAAACCACGCTCGATTTCTTCTTTTCCTCCCAAATTAGAAAGAAAAACCACGGGAATTTTAGACAGCTCCAAGCTTGCCTTTAACTGCGTCAATACTTCGTATCCATCGATCCCCGGAAGTATAATATCAAGGAGAATTATGTCAGGCCTCATGGAACTTGCCTTGGCCAAACCATCCTCGCCGGTTAGAGCTAGTTCCAAGTTAACTCCGTGCTCTTTAAGATAGTCGGACAAAAGATCCGCCAAAAAACTTTCGTCTTCAACCAGTAGAATCTTTTTATTCCGGAGATCGCTGCCAAAATTCTCTTTTTCCATATTGTTAACTATAACACAAGAAACTATTAAAATTCAAAAGCGGGGGCGGCGCGCGTTGTCCACAGGGCAGCTTGCTGTAAAAATCCCATATTTTATAATTAATGAAAAGGTCGCATTCATGATGCAGTAACAAATGTACAATGACATTCACTAAATTTCTACCGATTCCGGTTATTATCGGGTTTCTGGCTGGGTTTTCGTTATTTGTAGCGAATTGGCTCAGCATCCCAGTTTGGGCGATATTCATAAGTTGGGCGCTTTACTTCATAGCTGGCGCTAAACCGTCACGCCTTCCTAAGGAAGTTATCGGGCTTACTGGGGGTATCGCATTTGGGTATATCACCCTTTGGGCCATGCCTTATTTCACGAGCGTCTTCGGGTCAACGTTTGGGCTGCCGGCAACGGTCTTCGTCGTATGCTTTATTATAGTATTGCTTGAACTCACCGATTGGTTTGAGCTGGCTCCCGCTTACTTCTTCTCCTTTGCCGGATACTTTGCTTATGTCTTCGGAAATTTTGGAGGCGTGGGAACAACTACGCCGGAAAACTCGCTCTGGCCCTTTTGGCTAGCCACCATGGTTGGTTTAGCCTTCGGCTACGTGAGCGCCTATCTACGAACAGCAATTCTGGAAAAAGAAGGGGTCTTTGGTTCCGCCCAGCAAACAGTCTTCGACAAAGAGCCGAAGGTCTAGCGCCGTTACGCCTGTCAAAATAAAAATCCCTAAAAAGGGATCTTTATTTTATGTCCCCCCCATTCAAACAATCGGCAGATAGATATAAAATTCCGTTCCTTCGCCCTCTTTTGAGCTGAAAGCTATGCTGCCCCCCTGCCTTTCAATAATATTTTTGCTTAAATAGAGGCCCAGTCCAGAGCCGCTGGTTCGATGAGTTTGGGCGTTTTTTGCGCGATAAAACCTGGCAAAAATAAATTTTTGATCTTCTTTGGCTATGCCTATACCCGAATCTTTTACACTAATAACAATATTGCCATCCGCCACACTCAAAGATACGCTGACCATTCCCTTGGACAACGAATAACGTATGGCATTATCAATAACGTTTCGAATTGCTTGGGCAATGGCGGCAGAGTCAACATTCACCCGCGGCAATGGCTTCTGGGGCTTAATAAAAGATACCGTAACGTTATATTCTCTACATGAAATCTCTAAATCAGCGATAATTTTTTCAAGAATAGGTAAAATATCTTGCTTTTTAAAATCGTAAAGAAGCCCTTCTTCTTCCGCTTTGGTAATAGTAAGAAGATCATTTAATAAACCATTTAAGCTGGCGGCAACCTTCGAGGTATTTTGAACCAGCTCCTGTTGGGCCGGATTTAGGGCACCCCTCTCTCCTTTCTCCAAGATATCAAGCGCCCACCTCAAACCCGAAATGGGAGTGCGCAACTGATGCGAGGCGGTACTTAAAAATTTGGATTTAAGCATCTCTATTTCTTTTTCTTTAGTGATATCCCGAAGAATATGCATAAAACCCGTCCTCACATGCCCCGCGCCATAGACCGGCACCGAAGAAACTTCGAATATAATATGCTCTGGTCCCTCGGCAACATATTCGGTTTTTTTGTTATCGCCCAGTGTTAAACTGCTTACGTTATATAGGTTCTTTAAAAAAACGTTTTTTTGGGAAATTTCCTGCGTTATAACTTGCCCAATAATGTCTTCTGTCCGAACCAGCAATTGTTCTTCGGCTTTAGGATTCAAGAGAAGAATTTTACCATCGTTGTCATACAAGATAATGCCTTCATTTAAACTATTGATGATGTTGGCAGTTTTTTGTTTCTCCGAAACAAGAGATTCGAAAAAGTTAATATTCGAGAGTGAAACTCCTAAAAAACGCGCCGCCATGTCTAAAATCGCGATCTCCTCCTGTGAGAATACATGCGGCTTTGGGTAAAGCGCGACCATGACTCCAATAGCTTCGCCCCTAACTACAAGCGGCAAGGCGACCATGGCGGACCGTCCATCTATGGAAAGCATAATTCGCGAGGGCTTCATCAACCGCTCATCCGTAAAAACTTTCGAAGAAGTTTTTATCTCTTTGTCTTGAAATGCCAGCCCCGATAAAGTTCCTGGGCCCGGTTGTTGAAGGTGGGTTGCTAAATAATCATTCATCTGCTGTGAGACCTCCAATGAAGTTGCGAGTTTCAGAACGCCGCTTGATTCTTCTCTTTGGAATATTACCAAGCCTTTAATATCAAATCGTTTTTCAAGATATTCGTTAAAAACCTTGAGGGGTTCGCCGATCGCCGTGTTAGAACTAAGGCTAAGTGATTGAGTTATTTTTTGAAGCTCGGAAAGTCGTTCGACCTGATCAAGAAGACTTTTCCCCGAACGCATAATAGTCTCATAATTCTTAATGTTCTCAATCGTTACGGCAATCTGATCGGCGGTAATTTCTATAAACTGCAATTCACCCTGGAGAAACGAAGCTTTTCGTTTTTTATAAAACACTTCGAATGCCCCAACAATATTCTTGCCGATGAACATAGGAGCCACAACTGACGCGCCAAACCCCGCATCTCTATCAATCGCGCTCCATCGCGGGATATTAAGCAAATTTCTCGTGCCGGAAACAACGTAATGAGTCTTCCTTTGAACCATGACTTTTCCTACAATTCCTTGGCCAATTTTTACCCGATCGGTCTTATTGAAGTAACGGACATATAAACTTTCGAGTCCGGCGGATGCTTCAATTTTCATAAATTGAGTTTTTTCTTCAACCGTCCATATTGCCACCGCGTGAGCACCCAGCTCCTTCAGCAACTCCTTTAAAAGAGACCGCAAAACCTCCTCAATATCTCGGGAGGCAAGATTAAAAGACCTTGATAAATCGTTTGCTAATCGCAGCCAATGCGATGCCGTCCGTATTTCATTTTGGTGAACCATGGTTTCCTATGATAATTCGTTTTTTATTATTTCTATTATACTTCTTTTTTGTTATTATAAGAAGTACAATATCTAAAAATAACCCATGAAAGAAACCATCAGGCTCGGCTTTATCTCGGGACTCTCTGGAGTATACGGCTGGTCGGCGCAAGACCAGCTACGCGGAGTAACGTTGGCCGTAGAAAAGATTAACGGTCAGGGAGGAATTTCTGGAAAGAAAGTGGAAATTATCACGCGGGACGATACGAGCGACCCCAAAAAAGCAGCCGAAGGAACACGAGATTTAATCGAGAAAGAAAAAATTGATTTTTTGGTTGGTGGGCTTTCTGCCGGAACTCAACTTGCTATCAACGAGGAAACAAAAAAGGCTGGAATTCTTTTTATTAGCATGGGCCAGTCAAACGAGATTACTACGGCTCCCCATCTTGGACCCTATACCTTCCACGAAGCGCTAACTCCTCACATGACAGTCCAGGGAATGGGTAGGTGGGTTTTTAAAAATCTTGGAAAGAAAATATTTATTTTAATGTCTGATTATGAATGGGGGCAGCATGTCTTAAGGGCGTATGAACTTCTTGCCAAAGAGATGCGCGCCCAAATAGTCGGGGTAGCAAAAATACCCTTTCCGGCCAAAGCTCCGGATGATTTTTCTAAACATTTTTCGGCAATTCTAAAAGCCCGGCCCGAAGTGCTCATCGGAGCAAATTTTGGCGCGGATCAGCTTAAATTTATTGAGGATATAAACACTGCCGGACTTCAAAGAAAAATGAGTGTCGTAAACACCCTATCCGAGCTTCCCGTGATGGAGCGCATACCGCCGGAGAAAGCTACCGGGCTTTATTGGGGGGCCCATTTCTACTGGGGGCTCAAGGACACGCTTCCCGAAGCAAAAACTTTTGTTTCACTCTACGGCCAACGTTTCAACGGAGTCCCCTCTGGCTACGCCGCCTATGGATACAGCGGAACAATGGAACTTATGCTAGCCGCTCAAAAAGTGAACCAATATCCGATCAACCCCAAAGCTATCGCGGAAGAGTTAGAGGGGCGCGCCTATGCTCACTGCAAAGACAAGCAATGGTGGCGACCGTGCGATCACCAATCAATGCAAGATTATTATATTCTGAAGCTCCGGGGGGCCGAAGACAGAGTGCACCCCCATGACATATCCGAGATTATTGGTGTCACGGAATGGGATCTAGATATGGAAAGAACCTGTGAGGAAACTGGCAACGGTGCCCATCTCTGGGGACATACTAAGCAGTAAACCCGCGCTACTCCCTGAATTTACCCCGCAAAACATGCCTTTTCCCACAGCATTCAAAATTTTTTCAGCTGCTCCATGAGCTTGCTTATGGAGGTCTTAGCTTTTACGAAATATGCTACCGCGCCCAGTTCCTTGCCCCGCGCGATATCCGAATCCTGCCCCAGGTTTGTAATAATTACAATAGGCACCCGGTTCAGCTGAGGGTCGGATTGTATCGCCTCCATGACCTCAAAACCCGATTTCTTGGGCAGAATAAGGTCCAAAAGCATCAGGTCCGGCTTTTCTTTTTTTAGAGTTTCAAGCGCTACTTCGCCGTCGCCGGCGTAAAGCACGATAAAGCCCTCGTTGGCAAGCCGAGTTTTAAGAAGCGACGACAAAAACGGGTCGTCCTCTACCAGCAACAAAGTCTTAGGCATGTGCTGTTATTATAGCACGGTCACTACAACTGACGACTAACGACTTACAACTAATAACCCCCCGAAAAGTCAGCTGAATACAAATAGCCGCTAGTCGTGAGTTATTAGTTGTCGGTTGTTAGTTATTTCTTAAAGAGCTTTTTAGTTATCCCAATAGTCACAACATAAAGGCTCCGTGACTAACGCCTTTGTCCCCCTTGGGACGTCGATCAATTTCTAGTTTAAATTATCCACGCACAGCTTCCGCTACGCGTGCCTTGTTACGACTTCGCCCATGTCACCGAATTTGTGCTGATCCGACCTAAGTCGAATTTTACACATCCCCGGCTCCCTTGGCGTGACGGGCGGTATTGAGATCATTATTTATGTCTCACACCACTGGGCAAACGGCTTTCCCGTACCCTAGCGGTTTCTACGCGATGTTTCTTGCCGAGAGATCGTAACTTATCTCTAAGCTCAAGAATCTTTTTAAATCCATCATCTTGGAGATGCTGTTTGGTTCGCACCAAAAGCACAATTTCCTTGAAGAGCAGATATGACTTTGCCTTTTTTGCCTGCAGAGGATATCTGTCGAGGAAAGGAAAAAGGTAATTTTCCATATCTTTGGTGCTCGTGATTTTGTACTTTACATGCGGATACCATCCATACCGCTCATACGAGCAGTCATAGATTTTTCCGCATCCCAACGTAACACAGATTCTTTCAAGAATTTCTTTATCGTCGGCTCGAAGCTCGACCTCGAATTCGCACCGGACTTCCAAACCCCTTTTCAGAGTTTTATGCTTTCCGATACTTACCGAAAAAGAACCTTCTCCGTCGATAAATCCTCCAACATAATGGGGATTTAATTTCTCGCGATAGATTTGTTCCTTCCCGAACGGATCTTCCAAACGCAGATTGCGTTCAAACGGTTTCCGCTTGGTACTACGAACTCTGCTGACTTCTTGCATAACGTTTTTTGGCGATTGCTCACCTTAATATCTCGATGTTAGATACACCAAGAATTATACAAGATCTCCCGTGGTAATTCTATGGGCATTTCTTCCCTATCTCGATAACACTACACGCAATACATACACTACTTATACAATGGTTTCTCCCGGTACTCGCAGGATCACCCATGTATTGCGCCACTGCTGTTATTCAAGCTAGAGAATGCTACTTTCACCCTTCGGTTAAATACCTCGCGGCAATAACCTGTGATTTCGCTTCAAGACGTTGTATGCGCCTTGGTCCGATTTGAACGGACTAGTCCATAAAATCGCACGGCGACCCGAGTACAAGACTCGAGAACGTATTCACCGCGGCGTGGCTGATCCGCGATTACTAGCGATTCCGGCTTCATGAGGGCGAGTTGCAGCCCTCAATCCGAACTGGGGCCGGCTTTGATGGGATTAGCTCCAGCTTACGCTTTGGCAACCCATTATACCGGCCATTGTAGCGCATGTGTGGCCCAGGGCATCAGAGGGCCATGCGGATTTGACGTCATCCTCTCCTTCCTCCCTACAGAGTAGGGCAGTTTCGAATGACACTTGTAACATTCGATAAGGGTTGCGCTCGTTAATCAACTTAATGAAACATCTCAAGACACGAGCTGACGACAACCATGCAGCACCTGTATCTTATGTCCCTTGCGGGAGGACCCCGGTTTCCCGGAGTTTGCGTAAGACTTTCAAGCCCTGGTAAGGTTCCTCGCTTGTCATCGAATTAAACCATACGCTCCACCGCTTGTGCGAGTCCCCGTCTATTCCTTTGAGTTTTAGCCTTGCGGCCGTACTTCCCAGGCGGCCTGCTTAACGCGTTAGCTTCGCCACTCCGAGGGTCGATACTCGAAACAGCTAGCAGGCATCGTTTACAGCGTGGACTACAAGGGTATCTAATCCTTTTTGCTCCCCACGCTTTCGTGTCTCAGGGTCAGGAATGCCCCAGTGAACTGCCTTCGCCTTTGGTGTTCCGCACGATATCAACGGATGTCACCCCTACACCGTGCGTTCCGTTCACCTCTAGCACCCTCAAGTCTCACAGTATCGAGCGCGGTTTCAAGGTTAGGCCCTGAAATTTAACGTTCGACTTATGAAACCCCCTACACACGCTTTACGCCCAATAAATCCGAATAACGCTTGAGGTCTACGTATTACCGCTGGTGCTGGCACGTAGTTACCCACCTCTTTCCGCTCTGCGTTCACCGAAGTTACTACAGAGCTATCGCAGTTTACAACCCGAAGGCCTTCTTCCTGCACGCGGCGTCGCTCCATCAGACTTTCGTCCATTGTGGAATATTCTCGACTGCTGCCTCCCGTAGGAGTATGCACCGTGTCTCAGTTGCATCGTTGGGGACCGGGCTCTCACCCCCCCTACCGGTCGTAGCCTTGGTGAGCTATTACCTCACCAACTAGCTGATCGGACCTAGGCCGTTCCCAAAGCCCCTTGCGGGGTTTAATCGTGCCTCGCTACTACTCAGCACTCTAACCACTAGCGACTAGTACCTAGCCAATAGTGCAGAAAAACAATTCTGAAACTGTGGCTAACTACTAGTGGCTAATCACTGTGCTGAACAATAGTGAAGCACGATACTATCGGACATTACCTCATCTTTCGATGAGCTATTCCCGTCTTCGGGGTACGTTACCAAGGCGTTACTAACTCGTTCGCCGCTAAACTAATTCATCCGTCATCTTGATGTAATCTCAACTCCTTCAAAATTAGTTCCGCACGACTTGCATGCCTTATCCACGCCGCCAGCGTTCATTCTGGACCAGGATCAAATCCTCATATAAAAGATTCAGTTGTAAGGTGCCCTCGAACGGGCCTCTTGAAACAGAATCTAGGTTTACCAGCCTAAACTTCCCGTAGGAAATTTTGGTTGGATTTTATTGGGACAACTAAAAAATTCTCTCTTTTTGACTCTTTTACCCTCCTAAATTTTTCTTTAAAAATTTTGGCTGGTTGACTCTTTAATTTAACTTTCCCCTATTTTAAATTATTAAAGTACTGGGGCTAAATCTTAAAACCGCTTCGCGGTTAGGATCGCCCGAACATCTGCTTTGTAAATGTTCTAGGGTGAAATAATACACCCACCTCGTAAGACAAGCAATGCTTATCTTTCGGGGTGGATGCACCAAACTCTAAAGTTGTGTAGTGTATCTTATTTCATCCTGAAAACAATCATAGCAAATTAACATATCTTGTCAAATACATAATTAGGTAAATAAAATGAACACTCAACATCTACCATGCCAAATTTTACTCCAAAAATGATGGCATTTATTGCCAGTGATGAAAACTTGACAAAACTTATACTAATGATGTATTTTGAAAAAAGTAATAAACTTGAAAAAAGAGGAGTGAAATATGACAATCGAAGTCAATTTAGCGTGGATAGCATTTCTATTTTTGATTGCCTGGGTTATTATATATCTTTACTTCAGAGCTGAGCGCAGAATAAACTTCAATCACTATTGTCTCGGAAGCGCCACCGTAGTTTTGGTCCTTTTAGGATTGTTTCTGATATACATAACTTTCCGCTTGAAATATCCTTACAATGCTTATGTTCTCATTAGCGGACTCTTGAGCGTAATGGCCGGCTTCTATCCCACCTCAAAAATAAGAGACAATCTTAGTCTCATTCTACGAGGCCACATATAAGGTGGCCGTTCTTCAAAGTTTTTAAAACATTTAGTAATTTTGAAGAGCAAAATTTTATTGAAGTAAAATTGGGATTTGCAAAGTCCTAAAAACTATTTTATTATCAAAGCTTATGAAACCGGACATTCACCCACAATATTATCCCAAAGCTAAGGTAAGTTGCGTGTGCGGCAACAAGTTTGAAGTAGGCGCGACTTTACCGGAGCTTCACACGGAAATCTGCTCAAAGTGCCACCCTTTTTATACCGGCAAAGAAAAGCTGATTGACGTAGCCGGCCGCGTTGAACGGTTCAAAACCCGCGCCTCCAAAAAAGCACCAACACTTAGAAAGAAATCAGAAAAGAAAGCGGTTAAGAAAGCCAAACGCGCCAAATAACAAAAAGGTGGCCAAGTAGCTTTTTTGCTTTTTTAAAAAAGCTTTGAGAATAATAGTTTCCACAAAATGCACCCTCCATCTCCCCCGATACGATTAATCGTATCGGGGGAGATTAAAATAAGTTTCCCCGAGAAAATGTATAGAATAAAGATAAAGAGAGGAAGAGTGAAACGATGGAATGAAATCTACCATTCGGCCAACCCCAATCCCCTTGTCCCTTTGTACCTTGGGAATTTTCGTCTTTTTCGCATTTGATTAGAAATAGAATCTAATTTGCCAACTGTTTTTGGCTCTCGCTTATTTATTTTAAATCCATGTTTGATAAAGCTAATTGTCCCAGGCGAGACATCAATGGCGCGCCTAATAGCAAGATAACTATTGCCGCTCTTTAGCATGGCGAGAATTGCCAACCGCTTTTCTATCATAATTACCTCGCTTGGCGTGAAAACTTTTCTCAACACTTCCTTAATGTTCTTAGACACTTTTATTTTCTCCGCTAACTTATGCCAAGCGTCTCGTTTTAAATTTTCCTCCAAAAGCTTTTTACTCACATTGACCATGGTGATAAATATACAATAACTCCAGGTTAATTATCTGTGATACGATTAATCGTATCGGCTGCTTATTGGTTTGTCAACCTGGCAAAAACTATGGCAGCACGCCCAGTCAATACACACCCAATTTCTATGAGAAGTGTCGCGATAGAATACTTACTCCACGGAAGTTTATGTATCAATAATAGATAGAAAAGCAAAATAGAACTGATAATATGGGCTTAAGCCCATATTATCAGTTCTATTTACGTGACAGACATTACAAATAATTTATTCCTGAAGCCTAGTTGGCTTTCGCTCCTTGTTTATGAGTTCGATAAGAACTCCCTTAACTCCCTCTACCATTTCATTAAATTGTTTTCTAGCTGCCTTACCTTCCTCTGTAGTTAATTCTCCATAGTGAATTAATCTAGGTAGTAATTCTCTTGCTTGCTTGCCATGCATTCCCCAAATATAGGTTCTAACTTCTTGTACATCTGGTAATTCTCCACCACCAAAAATAGTTCGACCCAGTTCTTTTCTTATCATTTCATAATACTTCTCAAAATCTTCACTCTCGATATGGGATTCTCTTTTACCTGATTTTATTTTCTCGTCACGCATGTTTTGAAATAATTCGTCTAACATATCAAATTTTGTAACGATGTCTAAAACAATATTCCGACCTTTAATTAATTAGAGTCATTTTACCCCCCCCTCATCTATGTCAATATCTTGCTAGAGTTACAAATCTTATGCATAATTGGTTTTGTACTAACATATGGATATTCAAGGCAACAAAATAATCTTAGAAATTCGCGCGGGTGCAGGCCGCCCTTGGCGAGTCACTTTTAGCGAACTTCGCCAAGGGCGAGCCTCGCCCTTGGTAATTTACTAATTTTTTAAATATATGGAGATAGTTGGAAATAAAATAATTATTGAGGTAAGAGCAGGGGCGGGCGGTGATGAGGCCTCAATTTTTGCGGGTGATTTGGTACGGATGTATCAGAAGTACGCGACTAAGCGCGGCTGGAGATTTTCGATAATAGACGCCAACCAAAATAGCGCCAACGGCTACAAAACTTTTATCGGGAAAATAGAGGATACACGAGGAGAGCTTGGAGGTGGAGGTGGTGGCGGAGGTAATGTGGGCAGAGCAAGTGTTTATGAAGAACTACGAAACGAATCCGGCGTTCACCGAGTGCAACGCGTGCCCGCAACGGAGAAATCCGGCCGGGTGCATACCTCCACCGCCTCGGTCGCGGTCATGCCGGTCGTTGAACCTAAAGAAGTGAACATCAATCCGAGCGATCTTGAAATTTCTTTTTTTCGCTCGTCAGGACCGGGCGGACAGAATGTAAACAAGGTTGAAACCGCCGTGCGTATTGTGCATAAACCTACCGGTGTGGTGGTTGCTTGTCAAAACGGCCGTTCGCAGAGCGCAAACCGCGAAGAGGCTATGAGTATTTTAAGCTCAAAGATTTGGGAAGCGCAACGGCTTGAGGAGATGGTGCGTTTGGGCAAACTGCGCCGTGACCAGATAGGCACCGGCGACCGCGCTGAAAAAATCAGAACCTACAATTTTCCCGACGACAGAATTACCGACCATAGGATAGGAAAAAAATTCCATAATATAGAAAGTGTTTTAGAAGGTAACCTCGAACCCATAATTAAGGCGTTTCAAAAAGGGGCATAATACCTGCCCCGTTAATTACGAAGTGATTCATCGGGATTGAAAATATTCTCGAAGGAAATCTTGAGCCGATAGTCAAAGCTTTCCAGAAGCTTTGATCCTGAGCCCGTCGAAGGATAAAGGCATTTCAGAAAAACGCGACACAATGAAAACATCCCGCCAAGGCGGGACTTTTTGACAATCAGTCAGTCGTAATCGGCGCCGAACGATTCTAGACGGCTAAGCGTATGTCTCCACTTAACATTCCGGAGGGTAGGGTTGCTCTGACAATCTGGCAATTCTGATTTGCCGATTATGTTCGTCAAGAAAACCAGGAGTCTCGTGTTCGTAATAGAACACCCGTCGTTTTTCCTGAAATTGTCTCGACTCTTCTTTAAGCCGCTGGAGTTCTTCCCATGTGCTTTCTGTCATTGCACTCTCCTTATTCTTTATTCCAATTTATTCCAATCTATTCCGTTCTTGCCAATTTCTTTTGGATCTCACGCATCCTAATCTCACGATTCTGTTCATAAAGGTCCTCCGGTCTTATATCGGGCCGGAACGTGATTCGGTGTAGCTTATTCCATTCTTCAGAAGCTCGCTCAAGGCGATATAGTTCATCTCTGAGTTGAGTATATTCTGATGACATGACAACCCCCTTTCTTTGTAAATTTCCCCGTCATGGTTGTCTATACTCGCCAAGGCTACTGTCTTATTTTTAACACATCATCACGCTTAAAGCAAAGGAGTTTTATAAAAAGTGAGTGGTAAATAAATTTACGCTCCGAAAAAGCAGAACGTGGATTTCAGTCGGCCGCCGCGACAGGCATCCGTTCATGAACTCTCAAAGATTGCATTTGTCGCCACCAAACAAACTTGGATTCTTTCCAAGCACGATGATTTACTCTAATACCGGGCTCTTCATAAGACGGCGGCAATTCTCCCTGATAAACAAAAGGTCCGTGCGTATCATTATAATCATCTCGTCTGACAAAACGCTTCTTGATCCTGACGTAAATCAGGTCTCCGGGCAGAAGGTCAGCTTTCTTCAGTTCAGAACGCCCACGAATTACGTTTTTCACGAGAAGTTCTCCTTTTAATTTTCATGCGCTCCAAAATTTTTAGCATAGAGCATCTATTTTAGCAAGCTGGTTCTAAAAAATAAATTTCACCTCTACAAACTTCTAGATTCTATTCTAACTTCCACTCAAAACCTCAATATCCGCCTCAAAGCCGGTAGCGCGATCGGCGACACGGTAGCCGTAACGACCCACACTCATATATGACCGCCATGAATTACCCGCGTAATACTTTGCCGCCGCGCAATTTTCCTGCTGAAAAATAGAGCTAAACGAGGCCCGACAACCAGAAAGCCCATCCTTTAAGTAGAGCGCAGTCGCCGTAAATGCATCAGCGTTGTTAAAAGGAGAACTTGGACGATTGCCAGTTATTTGACTCACGACGTCCTTATAGAGATCCCAAGTGGTCGGCATAAACTGCGCCGGACCCATAGCGCCACCATAGGCGCCATCAGAAGTAATAGGGCAGGATACAGGAGTTTTCGCCGGGTCAAGACCAAGTGTAGCCATAAGCGCCAAAAAGACGGCTTTCTGTTTGTTGCTCATCACCGTGCCACTCGGATTTGAGCGCGGATCATTGTAATAGCATCTGCCTAAGTTACGGCCAATAATGCTATCCACTGAAGACTCTTGCGTTAAAACTGCGAGAATCAAAGCGGCACGCACACCGGTCGCGCCCTCCGCGACCTTCGCGATTTTTACCGCTTCGCCGAAAGGCAACTCGCCTCCGCCCAATAAACGGAAAATTCTGCTCCTTATTTCAGCCGCCGCCTGTTTTTTCTCTGTAAGCAAGTCTTGATACTTCGACTCCTGACCTTTAGTCACAACCAACAACTGATCTTTATCGCCTTTAGTTTTTTGAATAGTCTGTCGTTGTGAATCTTGGTAGGCTTTTATGGCCACGGCGTCATTTTTCTGAAGCGCCAGCGCCTGTTCCTTGTCAGCCAACTGATCACGCAGGTCAATGGCTTTTTTAAGTTCCGCTTGTAAACTGTCTTGCACTAAAATAATGCTGTTCAAGTTGCTAAAAAAATCGGAGAGTGTCGGATGTTCAAGAAGAATCTCTACGGCATTTTTATCATCATTTTCATACATGTTTTGAAGCAACTTTGAAATCACCTCTTTGGTATCAGTAATATCGCCCTCGGTCTTATGAATATCACTCACAGTCAAAGCAATATTTTCGTTTAATTGTTTAATGGTAAGCGTTACTGCTTTGATTTGTAAATTAACTTTGGCAATTTTGGTATTCAGACGATCAATTTCAGATTTCAGAGTTTGGCCCTGTTGTTTGTAACTCGTAACCGTTGATTGGTAGTCGACAATTTGCTTCTCGAGAGCGGAAAGTTGATCCTCGAGTGCTTTCCGTTCAGCATCATTCTCGGCGGCAAAAATAGCGTTACTCGTTGGCGCCATCGCCAGAAAAGAAACAAAGGGCCCTTTAATTAAAAAGAGGGAAAAAACGGCAAGAATAACAACGCACGAGACAGCAATAGTTTTTACTGGCAAAGTCACTACTTTTTGCTTATAGAGATTAACTCTATTTGAGAGAGACTTAAAAGCATCAGTATGATAACTTATATCAATCAGATTTTTCGGCTTAAGAGGCATAGTCTTATTATACCCTAAAATAGCAAACAACCACTCCGCACAAAATTGCAGACAATTTTAATGGGGCAAGCTAGTAAATAGCCACTAGTGTCAGAAAAAATCTGCCTTTTTTCTTATTCTTGAGTCTAAAATACAAAATACTAGTTACTATTGGCTGGTTGCTTTCTCCGTTGGAGTAGTCTCGCCACTCTCGGTTTTTAAGGCCTCGCGCGTGGCTTTTTCTTCCTCGGTTTCAACTTTTACTTCAGTAACATCAACCGGCCCCGCCAAGGCTGCCTCTTCCTCAACAGTCATTTGCGCGGTTACAGTAGCGATAACCGTTTCAGGTTCAACTAAAAATTCAACTCCACTTAGCTTTTTTAAATCTTTTACGTGAAAGCTCGCGCCGATATCGGTGAGCAATCCCAAATCAACTTCAATCACGTGCGGCAAATCAATAGGTAAAGCCTCAACCTCAATTTCTTGGATAGCCCTCACCACAATGCCGGCTTTTTCTTTGACCGCGGGAGAATCCCCTATGAATTCAACCGGGACATGGGTTTTAATTTTTTCATCCATTCGCACCTCATAAAAATCTGCGTGAATAACATTTCCTAAGACCGGGTCGTACTGCACATCGTAAATGAGCGTAGGATGTTTCTTACCATCCACAATCACATTCACAACAGTATTCTCCCCCGCTTCTTTAAATACCTTACTAAAGTCCTTCACGGGAATACTTAAGTGGAGATTTTCCGTACCATGGCCATAAAGCTCGGCGGGAATAAAACCGGCCTCGCGAAGCGCGTCCGCTTTTTTGCCAAAGTCCTCTCTTTTTTGTACGGCTAAGTCCATGGTATTTATTACCGACGTATATTACACAAATCGACAAAATAATGCAACTAAATAATTGCTATCATGCTAAAGCCGAATCAGCGATTCAATATCGTATTTTTTTAGTTTTTTTCTACCCTTAAATTTTTTTAGTTCCAGAAGAAAGCCAAGACCCATGACCTCGCCTTTTAATGTTTCAACCAGAG
>Ga0209542_10012200_pt1 | contig 15087 bp, 18 predicted proteins | sample RifCSPhighO2_01_FD_184028 | JGI IMG/M metagenome (GOLD analysis project Ga0209542, IMG submission 184028) | Soil microbial communities from Rifle, Colorado - Rifle CSP2_plank highO2_0.1 (SPAdes) (version 2) | ecosystem: Environmental > Terrestrial > Deep subsurface > Rock core/Sediment ...
AAATATCAGATTTGGGCGGAACTTGAACAATCTGCCGGTGCTTTAAAAGGTGATGCCGATATTAATTCTACTGGAGCAGGATGGTTAGGTCAGACTAAAGACGGAGCTGACGCTAATGGTGCTAACTGTACCAATGCTGTTATCGATTGTGTCTACGATCAGGGCCAGAATCAATAACTCTAAGTTAACAAAACCAAAACAAAAAACCACCAATGGTGGTTTTTTGTTTTGTGGCTAATATACTATACTTAAATCAATGATTACTTTGTTCGTGTTTTTGATTGGTTTATGTATCGGAAGTTTTATTAACGTTATTGTTTTTAGATTAGATAGGAAGAGGGGGGTTTTGATGGGTAGATCGGAGTGTCCTAAATGTTTGAAACAACTTAAGTGGTATGATCTATTTCCTGTTTTAAGTTATGTCTTTTTAAAAAGAAAGTGCAGGAACTGTAAAGATAAAATCTCTATTATTTATCCTTTGACGGAACTAGTCACAGCTTTTTGCATTTTGTTGTTTTACGTGATCTATGGACCAATCTTTGAAATAATAGATTTCTATTATTTATTAATTATCGTATCTTTTGTTGCTTTAATTTTCTTTGATTATCTTTATTTTTTAATTCCAGATAAAATTGTTCTACCATTAATTTTAGTCTCTATTTTGTTTAATTATTTTTTCAGACGACCAGAATTTGTGACTCTGTTGTTATCCGCTTTAGTCATGGGCGGTATTTTTGCTATAATACACTTAGCTTCCCATGGAAAGTGGGTAGGTGTTGGGGATGCCAAATTGTTATTTTTGATTGGGTTAGTGTTTAGCTATCCTTTGGGATTTTTAGCACTGATATTTTCCATTTGGATAGCTGCTTTGACAGGAATTGGGTTAATGATATCAGGAAAGGCAACCCGTAAAACAGCTCTCCCTTTCGGTTCTTTCTTGGCCGGAATTTCAATTATTATTATTATTTTTCAAAATGAAATACAAAAAATTACTGACCACATTTTTTAAAACTTCACTTTTTGCTCAAATCACGCTCCTGATATCTTTAATCGGGTTTATTTATTTCTTTAAACCATCTTTTGATTTGTCGAATAATAATTCTTCAGACTTAGCCACCTTATTCATAAATTTTGAAACTGAAAAAAGATTCTTTGAGGGCGAGGTAGTCAAAGATATGACCATCCTGAATGCATTAAGCGCAGCGGTTTCGGTAGGGAAAATTAAATTAAATTACACCCTTGATGCGTCTGGCAACGTTAATATCATGGAAATAGACGGCCATACCAATGGGGTCGATAATAAATATTTTGTTTTCTATCTAAATTCTAAGAAGGTGACCACGAAAAACCTGAACAGAGAATTGGTTCACAGAGGAGATCAAATAGAGATAAAAAATGAATAGTTCAAAAAAAAATAGGACGGGATTTACTTTGATCGAGCTTTTAGTAGTAGCAACGATAACTATGGTTATCAGTACTCTTATGTTGCTAAATTTTCAAAGAACAAGAGTGGATCTAACTGAAAGTAGTAGTCTTGTTATGGCAGACCTGAGAGTTACTCAGTCTAAAGCTATTGCAAGTACTAAATATGATAGTGGTTCAGGGGTAAAAATAAGATGTGGTTTCGGAGTACACTATATTAGTCTGACCTCATATTCTATTTATACAGGTCCTGATGCAAGTTCGAACAACTGCAAATCACTAAACAGGAACCTTGATGGCGCAGATACAACTATTACAACCAAAAACTTTGGAGACACTAAAATTGAATTCAAGACCCCATTTTTTAGTGATATCTTTTGGGAACCACCCCATCCTTATACTTACATAAACAACTCTTCGGCCAGTGCTTCGATAACCATTACAATTGGTAAAAAGGGAGGCACCTGTCCGCAAGATTGCAAAACAATAAATGTATCTACATCTGGAAAAATTGAATAAATTTGAGTTCTTGAGGCCAGGCCTCAAGAACTCAAAAAGTAATGGATTTACTCTGATTGAGGCTCTAGTAGCTTTGGTTATTTTAACTGTTGCCTTGGGACCGGCTTTGGTTCTGTCCAGTAATATTTCCTCCACGGCATCTAGTATTCAAAACAACCTAATTGCTGCTAATCTAGCCCAAGAAGGCGTTGAGGTTATTAGGGCATTAAGAGACACAAACTGGTTTAATGGACTATCCTTTGACGCTGGACTAGCCAACGGAATCTATAGGATTGAGTGGAATTCAAATGCCCTTATTTCTTTAGGATCCAATCCTCCTCTTAAGATAAACTCTGGTTTGTATAACTATTCTTCTGGAACAGATACTATATTTAAAAGAACTGTGACCATAACAAAACCAAACTCTGAAGAATTGAGTATAATTAGCGATGTAACTTGGACAGAGAAGGGGAATAGAAGTAGAGATGTTAAGGCCGAATCACATCTATTCAATTGGAAATAAAATGGGAAATCAAACAAATAAAAATGGATTTACCGTGATAGAGGTGCTTGTAACTTCTTTGATTTTTTCAATCATTGCCATGGGTGTGAGCGCTATTTTTGTACAAATTATTAATTTGGAAAGACGCGCTTTTGCTGTGCAAAAGATTCAAGATAATGCCCTTTTGGTATTAGAGGAAATGTCTAGGGATATGAGAGTAAGCAGAATTTCTGATCAAGAATCACCAAACTGCACAGCAACCACAATTACAATGATTCATCCCCTCAAGGGAACCGTGACTTATAGGGTGAGTAGTGGAATTGTTCAGAGAAGTGTTAATGGTGGAAGCTATGTTGATGTTAGTGGTTCTAATGTTGATTTCACTAGAATGAATTTTTGTATCTTGGGATCTTTAAATACTGATAACCAAAGTCCACGAGTGGCAATGGTGACCTCGATTCAAAACCGAACCGGAAGAGAAATAATGCAAATAAATCTCCAAACCACCACTACTTCCAGGAATGTGGTTGATGAATTTTAATATGCAAAAAGGTTCTATTATAATTTTTTCGGTCTTAATGCTCGGAGTTATTTTAACCATTACTTTGGCTTTGGGTAATATATTTTTACCTAGACTAAAAACTTCTACTCAGGCCATTGATTCGGTAGCCGCGATCTATGCTGCAGACAGTGCTCTAGAATGGTGTCTTCATGAGCAAAGATCAAGGCTTCCATCGGTAAGTGCTCCAACCATATCAATCAGTGGTGCAACCTATGTTATTTATTTCGGTTCGGGATTAGCTTCATGTGCCCCAACAGAAGCCCCCCTAAATCACAGAGCAGTGGGGACATATAGAGGGGTTACGAGATCTCTTGAAATGGTTGAGGAATAGGTCTTTAATTCTACTTTTATTTTGATATAATTATCTGACTAAATCTTTTACGTCCCAAGAGATGACTAAGCAAGAAGCTAGAGAACGAATTGAAAAACTAAGAGTGGCGATAAACAAAAATCGCTATCTTTATCATGTTTTGGATCGTCAGGAAATATCTGAAGACGCCTTAGACTCATTAAAAAAAGAACTGTTTGACTTAGAGCAGGAATTTACCGATTTGATCACTTCAGATTCGCCGACCCAGCGCATTGGTGGCCAACCTCTTAAAAATTTTAAAAAGGTTTCTCATCCCAGTCGGATGAATTCTTTGAATGACGCGTTTTCCCGAAAAGATGTTGAAAAATGGATAGAGCGGTTGGAAAATCTTGGCTTAAAAAATATCCCAGAATTTTTTTGCGACCTTAAAATGGACGGTTTGGCCATTGAGCTTCTTTACAAAAACGGTGTTTTGATGCAAGGCTCAACTCGAGGCGACGGACTAATTGGGGAAGATATTACTCAAAATCTGAAAACCATTGATGCTATTCCGCTTATGTTGGAACCTAACAAAAACAAAATGCTCGGAAATGCTAAACACCTTTCAGGTGAAGTATATATTCGTGGAGAAGTATTTTTGTCCAGAAAAGAATTTAATCGAATCAACAAAGAGCAAATCAAAATAGGAGATAAGGTTTATGCTAATCCTCGCAACGTTGCCGCAGGCTCGCTTCGCCAACTTAATCCATCAGTTACTGCCAGTCGCAAATTGGACTTTTTTGCGTATGGAATTGTAAAAATTGGAGAAGATGTGCTTAGTCAATACACGCTTGCCAGGGAATATGAAGCTCTTAGAGACTGGGGTATTAAAGTTAATCCCCACAGCAAATTAGTGCACAGTATTGATGAGATTGATGAATTTAGAAACAAATGGGAAACTGAGCGAGAAAAATTAGATTATGAAATTGATGGCATAGTCGTTTCTATTAATAATAATCGCCTTTTTGATAATGCGGGTGTAGTCGGAAAAGCGCCAAGGGGCGGTATTGCGTATAAGTTTTCTCCAAAGGAAGCCGAAACAATAGTTGAAAACATTGTAGTTCAAGTCGGTCGAACTGGAGTCCTTACTCCAGTAGCAGTTTTAAGACCTGTTCAGATTGGCGGCACGGTTGTTTCTCGGGCAACTCTCCATAATCTTGATGAAATAAAGCGTCTTGATGTTCAGGTGGGGGATACTGTCATTGTTGGTAGGGCTGGAGATGTAATTCCAGATGTAAAGAAGGTTTTATTTGAATTTCGGACAGGAAAGGAGAGGAGATTTCGCATGCCCATCAAGTGTCCGGTTTGCAATTTACCAGTTCAAAAAGTAGAAGGTCAGGTCGCCTACAAATGCACCAACAAGGATTGTCCTGCGATTCGTCGGGAACAAATATACCATTTTATATCTCGTCGGGCCTTTAACATGGCCGGCATAGGCCCAAAGTTGATAGACAGACTTATGGATGCAGGGCTGATTCAGAATGCTGCTGACCTGTTTTTACTCACCAAAGAAAATCTGCTCAATCTTGATCGGTTGGCTGAAATTTCAGCTACTAAAGCTGTTGCTTCAATTCAATCCCGCAAAAAAATATCTCTAGCTAAGTTTATTTACTCTTTAGGAATTGACCATGTTGGGGAGGAAACCGCCATTGTGCTTGCCAAACGTTTTCTTTCTTTGAATAAAATAGTATCAGCCAACCTTGAACAGCTTCAAGTTATTGAAGATGTGGGGCCGGTTGTAGCCGAAAGTATATACTTATGGTTTCAAAAGTCATATCATCAAAAACTTATTAAAAAGTTTTTTAGGGCTGGGATTAAAATAGAAAAAGAAAAAACAGCATTTGGTCCATCAAAATTAAAAGATAAAACATTTGTGCTTACTGGTACGTTAGATAGTTTGGGCAGAGATGAAGCCAAAGATAGAATTCGTAATCTTGGCGGCGATGTTTCCTCAGTTGTTTCCAAGACTACTGATTATGTTGTTGTCGGCTCCGAACCTGGTTCAAAGTATGACCAAGCACAAAAGCTTGGCATAAAGATTGTGGGCGAGAAGGAGTTTCTAAAGATAATTAAATAATAAATCACAATAAATAAACAAGTCAATAGTGTCTGGGGCTTTTGTTTGTGCTATTTTTGTGTTGTGGGTGTGGCTGAGAAAAGGCGCAGGATTGCAAATCCTGATTCGGCAGGTTGAAACTCCTGTCCACCCACTCCATTTATGTTAACTGACAAAGAAGTAAGGCATATTGCACAACTTGCCCGTATCAAAATAACTGAACAAGAAGAAAAAAGTCTTAAAAAAGACCTTTCTTCGATTTTGGAATACATAGATAAATTAAATGAAGTTGATACAACTGGAGTTGAGCCCCTATATCAAACAACGGGATTAGTGAATTCATTTCGAACAGACGAACACCGAAAAGATTTTGAGATGAATGATGAATTAGATGCGAAACTTATTGGCCAAGCACCCCACAAAGAAGACAGGTTTATCAAAGTTAAACCTGTCTTTAAAACTAAAAAATAGGATAGAGTGTTCTAAATTATGCATATGCATAATTTAGAACATCAAAAAAATGATTAATGGGTACACAATCAAAGATATTCGGGATGGCCTTGTCAAAGGTCATTTTACGGCCGAGGAGATTTTTAAAACATATGCCGAAAAAATCAAGAAAGAAAATAAGAAGCTGAATGCCTATCTTTCAACTTTCAACTTTCAACTTTCAACTTTCAGTCCGCAAGCTCCACTTGCGGGTGTCCCATGTGCAATCAAGGACAACATGCTTATTGACAGTACCATAGTCACCGCAGGTTCAAAGATATTAGAGAATTACATATCTTCATATGATGCGACTATCATAAAGAAACTTCGTGTGGCGGGGGCATTATTTCTCGGAAAAACAAATCTGGACGAATTCGCAATGGGAACTTCTACTGAAAATTCTGCTTTCGGACCTACGAAAAATCCCCATGATTTAACTCGCGTTCCGGGGGGTTCTTCTGGTGGTTCTGCCGCTGCCGTAGCCGCTGATCTTTGTGTTTTTGCCCTTGGTTCTGACACTGGCGGTTCTGTGCGACAACCCGCCAGTATGTGTGGAGTGGTCGGATTAAAACCTACTTATGGCAGAGTTTCAAGACGTGGTTTGATTGCTATGGCATCATCCCTTGACCAGATAGGGCCTCTAACCAAAAACGTTTATGACGCGGCATTAGTTTTAAACACTATTTCTGGACATGATATTTTCGATTCAACTACAGTATCTAAAGCAGTTCCTGATTTCACTAATTATCTCGAAAAAGATATTAAAGGTCTGGTGGTCGGAGTACCAAAAGAATTTTTTGGAGAAGGTCTGGACTCTGAAGTGGGGGATCGAATACGTGCAACAATAGTGAAGCTTGAAAGTATGGGAGCAAAGATTAAAGAAATAACTTTACCCAATTTTGAATACGCTCTGGCCACTTACTATATAATTGTTCCATGTGAGGTATCATCTAACCTGTCCAGATTAGATGGAATAAGGTATGGCCATTCCTCCAAGACAGCCAAAAACCTCCTAGATACTTATTCTGAATCACGTTCGGAAGGTTTTGGTTTCGAACCAAAAAGAAGAATAATTCTCGGAACATATGCTTTGTCATCTGGTTATTATGACGCTTACTATTTAAAAGCTCAAAAAGTTAGGGCTCTAATAAAAAAAGATTTTGACGAAGCTTTTAAAAAGGTAGATGTAATCGTTGGGCCAACTGCGCCACACGTTGCCTTCAAGCTAGGAGAAAAAATATCTGATCCTTTATCTTTATACCTAGAAGATGTCTATACAGTTCCAGTCAATCTTACTGGCCTACCCGGTATTTCCATACCTTGTGGTAATGGAAGTGATTCCGGTATGCCGATTGGTTTTCAAATAATCGGCCGTCCGTTTGACGAAGAAACTATTTTAAGAGTATCTTATCAGCTCGAACAAGCACTAAACTGAACCACAAATATAATGACTATTTTAGACGAAAATAATTTAATACAAGAAACTGTTGATGGTTTATATGATTCTTCTTTGGGTCAAATTTCAGATTATGTTGGTCCGCACAATGCCGTTTGGGATATTCCAAAATTAGTTTTTGGTGTTATGACTTTTGTTTTAGCAATTCTTTTTGTGATTGTAATAATAAAAATAAACAAATTGACCGGTCGAACTCCAATAAATTTAATGAAGGAAATTTTGCCACCTCAACCGGCCACGTCGAGCCTTAGTCTCCGTTGGGACGAAATTGAAAAACATATTAACTCCACTCGTGAAGCTGAGTGGAAATTCGCAGTTATCGAAGCCGACAAGTTGGTTGACGAGTTATTAAAAGGAGCCGGATTTCAAGGAGATACAATGGGTGACCGATTAATGAATATACAACCTGGCCAACTAACAACAATTCAGAATCTTTGGGAAGCTCATAAAATAAGAAACCGCCTCGTTCATGATACTAATTATTTTCTGCGCTACACCGAAGCCAAAAGAGCTGTCGGTCTTTACGAAAAAACCCTCAGAGAGTTACAGGCATTATAAGACCCTTGATGGCAAATTATGGTCCTAAAAAATAAGCTTGCAATAGGTCCGAAAGGCATAGCAAGCTAGTTGTAATATGGGGGTTCTTCGATCAATTGACTTATTGTGACAAATGTAAGTCCTTTTGAATGAGCTTCCTCGACAACCTTAGGTAGAATTTTCAGATCATTTTCTGGGCGAGGCGACTCTCGTAAAAGGTCGTGGCCGTCATGCAAGAGAATAATGTCACCACTGTTTAGATTTTTAGTGATGTCATAAACTTGCATTTCAACAGGTCTGTGAACTCGAGAGTATGCCGAAGCTAGTATTGGAATCAGTCCGCGTTTCTTGAGTGTTTGCCCAATTCCTCGACTAACAGCCATTTCGGGCGATGGTCGAAAGAACCTTGGCTTAATACCGCAAACTTCGTTTATCGTTTTAACGGCATCGTCGATAGCTGATTCGTTGGTTCTTTGGAAGAATGCTTGAGTCCAGCTAAAAGTTTTCGGCTGAACAACATGCAGACCAAGTTCGTGGCCTCGAGCTAAAATATCCTTGGCCACTTTTGGGAGCGCGCGCACGTTTTGTGGGATAACAAAGAATGTTGCTTTTATCCCAAACATATTTAATTTAAACAGAAACTCCGGTGTTAAATTGCTGGGTCCGTCATCCAGCGTGAGCGCAATCTCATTTTTATTCCGATTTCCATGTCTGTACTTAACAAGGTATCTCATCTTTTTGAAAAAATTTCTTCATTTCCTAACTGGTGGATTTTATCACGCCGAAGTTGCGGCGTATATTGGCGAAGTCCGACTTCGCTAAAGCTACGTCGTGACGAAGGCGGAGGGTAGAGGAGTCGAACCTCTAAGTCCTTGCGGACGCCGCATTTCAAGTGCGGTGCCATAGCCATTAGGCGAACCCTCCATTATTAAAACTTATTCAAGATTGCCTCCTGTTATTTTGTAGGCGTTGATTCCTTTGGATATCTCACTAAGAAGAAATGCTCCTAGTACTTCATAAGTTAAGAACCTGACGGAAGGGGAGGTCTCTCTATGCAGAAATAGTCCAATTATCAGCATGGTTAAAAGAGAAATCCACCAAACGTAGACGAACAATTCTCCTGGTTTGATGTTAAGCTTTACACCGGTCCAGCGTGATGTTTCCTTGTGAACAACATACACGCCTAGTAGTATTAAATAACTGGTCACAAGACCTTCCGACAATTTATATTTAGTTAAGAAATCAACCCAACTTAAAACCAGCAGAATAGCCGTCCAGACTAACAAAAACTTGAATAGAAGGTCTTTTACCGAGGATAATTCAACCCTATATCGCTTGGCTGTTATTTGATTATCCATAAGGTCATTTTATCACAAAAACCAGCATTATTCTAGGCCGTTAGAAACAATTCACTTCATCATTGATGCCTATTCATTTTTATAACCTTTCGAGAGCTTTTAAATTCTTTTCTGGTATATTAGAGAATGATGATGCCTGCAATAATTATGTTTTTTTTGTAAAATATTTTATGTTGAGTGTTTTCACATAGATATTATGAAAGAATAAGTCGGTTGATATCCAGTGGTATGTGACCTCTTAAAATAATTGATTTTTCTGGAATTTTCATGTAATATCCTATATAATTGTCGGTGTAGCTCAACGGTTAGAGCGGAGCCCTCATAAAGCTCAGGCTGGAGGTTCGATTCCTCCCACCGACACTAAAAATATTATGCAAGAAGGTTTTAAACATCAATTTCATCAATTTGATTCTGGGTTGCGCTTGGTAACTATTCCCATGCCGGCAACACACACGGTCACTGTTTTGGTTTTAGTTGGAACGGGTTCTAAATATGAGACTAAGGAAATAAACGGTATTTCTCATTTTCTAGAGCACATGATGTTCAAGGGCACAACCAAGCGTCCTGGCAAAATGGATATTGCCAGAGAGCTTGATGCTATTGGCGCAGAATATAATGCTTTTACTGGCAAGGAATATACGGGGTATTATGCTAAGGCAAGCATGGAAAAATTGGATACAATAATGGATGTGGTGTTTGATATTTTCTTGAATTCTAAACTAGCCCAAGAAGATATTGATACCGAAAGGGGAGTAATTGTTGAAGAGTTGAATATGTATCGCGATATGCCCCAGCGCTATGTGGGTGATTTGTTTGAAAAGCTTCTCTATGGCGACCAGCCCGCCGGTTGGGATATCGGCGGAGAAAAAGAAACAGTCATGTCCCTCAAGAGAGATCAATTTGTAAATTATTTTAATACTCATTATGTTGCCAAAAACACTATCATTGCTGTTGCTGGTAATGTTGATCCAGAAATTATAAAAAATAAAGCTGGTGAATATTTTTCTACCATAAGAAACAGTGAACTTGTCACCAAATTGCCAGTTGTAGAAAATCAATCCGAACCAGCACTTCTTGTTCATTACAAAAAAACAGATCAGACCCATTTTCATCTTGGATTTCGTTCTTGCAACATGTTCGATGAGCGTAAGTATGCTTTGGGGATTTTAGGTACTGTTTTAGGTGGAGGTATGAGCTCAAGATTATTCGAAGAAGTTCGTGACAAGCGGGGTTTAGCTTATTATGTCGGAGCTGGCAACGATACCGCTACTGATGCCGGTTATTTCATGATTAAAGCTGGGGTCAACAATGAAAAAGTATATGAAGCAATCAAGGTGATCATGGATGAAATAAGAAAAATAAAAAACGAAGGAGTTACAGCAGAGGAGCTTCAGCGAGCCAAAGACAATATTTCAGGCTCAACGGCCCTTGGCCTTGAGCATTCCGATGCGGTTGCTAATGCTTACGCCGGGCCGGTTCTTTTTGAAAATAAGGTTTTGACCCCAGAGGAAGAACTGGGTAAAATAAAGAAGGTGACACTTCAGGAAGTTCATCAGGTTGCCAAGGATATTTTTGACGACAAAAAATTGAACTTGGCGGTGATAGGCCCTTTTGAAGATGAAGAACTTTTTAAAAAAATATTAAAAATATAATTAATGCCCGATCATACACACGTAGAAATAAGTACTAGTACAATATTAAGGTTCATTTTGGTTATATTGTTTTTCGTATTCCTTTATATTCTGAAGGATGTTTTGATTATTTTCCTTTTTGCTCTTATAATTGCTTCCGCGATATCACCATTTGCTAATTGGTTGGATGAAAAAAGATTTCCACGTCTTTTGGGTGTTTTACTTTTGTACTTGGTTGTCCTTGCTTTGGTTATTGCGATTTTATCCCTTATTATTCCGTATATTTCTCAGGATATCAGTCAATTAGTTTCCACCATGCCTCAACTTGTGGCTAAAGTTTCCACTTCTTTAGAAAAAGTCCAGCAGGGTTCGCCCCAATATCTTGATTTTCTAAGCGAAGTCCAGAATATATTGCAAGGTTTTTCTGATTATCTTCAACAATCATCTCAATCCATTCTTGGTTTGGTGATAAGTGTTTTTGGTGGAGTAATGTCTGCTATTGCTATTTTAATAATCTCATTTTATTTATCAGTTACCAAAAATGGCATAGAGAATTTTCTGGGTTCTATTGTTCCCGAAAAATATGAAAGTTATGCCATGGATCTTTGGAAGAGGGCGGAGCTTAAAGTCGGTCTTTGGCTTCAAGGCCAATTGCTCCTAGGATTGATAATGGGCTTGATTGTTTATGTCGGTCTTTCGTTTATGGATATTAAGTTTGCCTTGATTCTTGGTTTTCTTGCCGCAATACTTGAGATTGTTCCAATGGTGGGTCCGGTCTTAGCTGCAATTCCGGCCATATTTCTTGCATTTCTTCAGTCACCAGCTCTGGGTTTGTGGATGATAGTATTTTATATAATAATTCAGCAACTTGAAAATCATATTTTAGTTCCAGTAGTGCTTGGTAAGACGGTTGGCTTAAATCCGGTAGTTGTTATTGTTGCCCTTTTGATAGGCCAACAGCTTGCAGGAATTCCTGGTATGATACTTTCTGTTCCAGTGGCAACTATAATTGTAGAAATGATGGATGACTTTGCCAAACATAAAGATTCCCGCCGAAATAATCTCTAATTTTCAATTATCAATTCTCAATTTTTATTGAATGTATCAATTATCAATGTCTCAATTTCTGAAGATTGAATCATTGAAAATTTATTGGAAATTGTAAATTGTAAATTGATAATTTCTTTTGTTATATATAGTAGCAACTCCTATTGGTAATCTTGAAGACATTACTCTAAGGGCAATTAATGTTTTAAGTAATGCCGATCTTGTTCTTGCCGAAGATACAAGAGTTACTAAAATTTTACTTGATAGATACAACATAAAAAAAGAAATTTTGAGTTATCATCAGTACAGCGGATTCAAAAAGATTGAACATATTATCGAGTTATTAAAAAATGGTAAAAATTTAGCTTTGGTTACCGATGCTGGAACGCCGGGCATTTGCGACCCTGGAAACTACTTAGTAGCTAAGCTACTAAGTGAAAAGCTACTAAGTGAAATTTCTGATTTAAAAATTATTTCGATTCCTGGACCGAATGCGGCAATTGCGGCCTTGAGCATCAGCGGATTTTCGACAGACGAGTTTGTTTTTCTAGGTTTCCCGCCCCATAAGAAAGGAAGACAGACATTTTTTAAAAACATTTCAGAAATTGAGAGCACCATTGTTTTTTATGAATCTAAACATAGGATATTAAAGGCACTGGATAATCTAGAAAAGCTTTCCAAGCTTGGTAATCGTCAAATAATGATTGCCCGCGAGTTAACAAAACAGTTTGAAACAATCTATCGGGGAACATTGGCGGAAATAAAGCCCCGACTAACTGATAAAAATCTTTTAGGAGAGTTTGTGGTAGTAATTAGTAGAAAATGAAAAATAAATTCTATATTTCAACAAGTATCATGTACACAAATGGCAATCCCCATATCGGGTTTGCTTTTGAGTTGATATTAGCTGATGTTTTAGCGCGTTATCACAGGCTATCTGGAGACGACACTTTTTTCTTAACGGGAACTGACGAGCATGGCGCTACGGTTGTTAAAGCTGCCGACAAAAACAATAAAACACCCAATGAGTTTGTGGATGAAATAGCGACAAAGGTTCAGGAATTAACTAAGGTTTTAAATATTTCCAACAATGATTTTATCAGGACTTCGGATCAGATTCGCCACTGGCCGGCGGCCCAGAAGATTTGGAACCTAATCAAAGACGATTTATACCAGAAAAACTATGAAGGACTTTATTGTGTTGGTCATGAAGCATTTATGAAAAAGAGCGACTTGGTGGATGGAGTTTGTCCTTTGCACAAAACCGAGCCGGAAAAAATAAAAGAAGAAAACTGGTTTTTTAAATTAACCAAATACAAAAAAGAAGTAAAGAAAAGAATTGAGAGTGGTGAGATGAAAATAGTTCCGGAAACAAGAAAACAGGAAATTTTGAATTTAATTGATGATGCTGAAGATGTCAGTTTTTCAAGGCCGTCCAAAGATTTGAAATGGGGGATACCTGTCCCGTGCGATGAAACTCAAACAATGTATGTGTGGACAGATGCTTTGGTAAATTATATTTCTGCGCTCGGCTATGCTGAAGAAAATCCTAAATTTGAAAAGTTCTGGCCAGCTGATGTCCATTTAGTCGGGAAAGATATATTGCGGTTTCACGCGATGATTTGGCCGGCGATGTTGCTCTCAGCTGAGTTGCCTTTGCCAAAGGCAATTTATGTTCACGGGTTTATTACAGTAGATGGAGAGAAAATGTCCAAGACAATCGGCAATGTAGTGGATCCATATGAGGCAATTAAAAAATATGGAGTAGATGTGGTCAGATATTTCTTATTACGCGAAATTCCTTCGGGAGACGATGGTGATTTCTCATACAAAAAACTTGAAGAAAGATATAATGGCGATTTGGCTAATGGACTGGGAAATTTGGTGCAGAGGGTGGCAACACTGATTGAGAACAATCTTGATTGCGAGTTGATATATAAACTAGAAAAACTTTCTTCTGTGCGAGGAGTAGATATTTTTGGATTTAATAAAAATTTTGACCAAGCTTTAGAAAATTTTGAGTTACACAAAGCTATTGAATTGATTTGGTCAATTATTGCAAAAGCCAATCAGTATGTAGACGAAAGAAAGCCATGGGTTGAGGCAAAAGAAAACCCAGACGGGTTTTTAGAAACTATGACAACTTTGGTTTTGATGATTCACTATATAACCTGGTTTCTCCAACCATTTATGCCTGAAACATCTCAAAAAATTGCAAAAATATTCGGAGATGATTTATCGAACAAAAAAATCCCAGAAAATTACAAGTTTATTATAAAAAAATCCGCAGGATTATTCCCGCGACTCTCATGATTTTCGATTCCCATTGCCATCCACAGATGGCGCAATACGATAAAGACCGCGAAGAGATGTTGAAGCGGGCAAAAGACGCTGGTGTTTTTATGATTTGTGTGGGGACGGATCTGGAGACATCCGGGCAAGCCATTGAACTTGCCCGAAAAACAGAAGGGATGTGGGCTTCAGTTGGACTTCATCCAAACGACAATCTTAACGAGAAATTTGAGCCAGAAAAATATAGAGAATTATTACAACAAGAAAAAGTGGTCGCATTTGGAGAAATTGGTTTAGATTATTATCGTACCGAAAAACCGGAAGACCAGAAATTCCAGAAAGAAAGATTTATCCAACAATTAGAATTAGCCAAGGAATTAAAAAGGCCATTGATATTGCATTGCCGTGACGTAAGAGCTGGATCAATAGACAATGCTTACAAAGACATGATTGATATTTTTAAAAACGACTATGCTTTAAACGGGGGAGTCATCCATTCATTTACTGGAACCATAGATGAAGCGAAGCAATTCGTTAATTTGGGATTGTATTTAGGATTAAACGGAATTATTACTTTTGCAAGGCAATATGACGAAATAGTCCGCGAAGTCCCACTGGAAAGAATTCTTCTTGAAACTGATGCTCCATATTTAACCCCTGAGCCATATCGGGGTAAAAGAAACGAGCCAGCTTATGTAATCGAAGTTGCCAAAAAAGTGGCAGAACTCAAAAATGAGTCTTTAGAAAAAGTGATTGAAAAGACGACTCAAAATTGCAAACAACTTTTCAAAACAACTTAAAAATCGGCCAGAATAGCCGATTTTTGTCTAGTTTTGGAACATTTGTTAGTTGCTGGCGTTAACTAATCAAGACCTTCGCAACACTTCT
>Ga0209542_10012201_pt1 | contig 15087 bp, 16 predicted proteins | sample RifCSPhighO2_01_FD_184028 | JGI IMG/M metagenome (GOLD analysis project Ga0209542, IMG submission 184028) | Soil microbial communities from Rifle, Colorado - Rifle CSP2_plank highO2_0.1 (SPAdes) (version 2) | ecosystem: Environmental > Terrestrial > Deep subsurface > Rock core/Sediment ...
CATTATTTCAGGTGGGACCGCAGGTCTTCCAGGAGCGGCACCAGTGCTTTCAGATCTTCTCGGCCTTGAGGTGACTATTGGGACTCCCTTTTCCAAAATCATGGTTGATGCTGATAGTGCGAAGGGTTTGGCTAATTATGCACCGCTCTACTCTGTTGCTGTTGGACTGGCAATGCGTTAAGTTATGGCTGCAAAAATCAATCTTCTTCCAGGTGAACTAGAGACCGGCGAAGGTGTAAATAAAACAACAAAAGTATTAAGTTATTTTGCTGTTTTTTTCACACTTATCCTTTTGCTTATCGGGATAGGAGGAGGAGCATACATTTACTTTTTGAACCAAGAAGTAACAAAACTTGATCAAGAAAACTCAAGTTTGCTGCAAAGTATTCGCGTTCTTGAATCGACAGAACAGCAGCTTGTGCTGGTTAAAGATAGGCTATTAAAAATTCAAGGACTATTGTCAAATAGGTCTGAAGAAACACTTTTCCAAAAGCAAAAAGATCTTGTAGCTGTTCTTCCGGAAGAAACGATTTTTGATACCAGCGCAATTGAGCGAGGTGATTCGCGAATATCTCTTATATCATCAAGTTCAGTTTCACTTTTAGGACTGTTTAATGACTTTACGTCAAGTTCACTTTACACCAAAGTAATTATGCAAAGTATGGGATATGCAGATACATCTGGGTTTGAAGTTGAACTGAGTATTTTTTAGTCATGAACAAAAAGATATCCTTTAAATATAAACAGCTTATTCTCCCCGCGGTTGTTAATGGCATACTTGTTTTAATGATAATAGGAGTTGCCTCATTTGCTATAAACAAGACTAGTGAGCTTAATCATAATGTGTCCGCAACGAGCAAAGAAAATGATGTTTTGTCAGCAAGGCTCTCAACGCTTGAATCATCCAGCCAAACGGTCGATGAAGCTAAAAGCAGTGTTACCGTGGCTCTCCCTGCTAACAACTCAGCAACTCTTGTTATTTCACAGCTCAGGAGACTGGCAAATGAAAACGAAGTGACACTGGATGATTTATCCTTGTTTATTAACGACAAGCCTGGTGATGTAGTTGATATAAAAGAGATTACTATCGACTTACGTCTCAGTGGAGAATATAGTTCGATTGCTAATTTTGTTTCTTCCCTTGCTGATGTAGCGCCAATAATTCATCTTGTTTCAAGTGACCTTCGTGTTGAGGATGGTATAGTAAAAGCAAGCTTATCTTTGTTGTCATATTTTGCAGATCTACCAGAGTCCCTTCCATCAATCAAAGAACCCATTACCGAGCTTAGTGCTGCACAACAAGAAACGTTGGAGCAAGTAAAGGCGCTTCAGCAACCACTGGTAGAAGAGTCTCTCGAGCCAGGCTCTCCCGGTGAGGGACGGCCAAACCCATTTGAGTCAGGAGAATAACCCTTACTTAGGAGTTACAGTAATATTGACACCCGTTTTTTGGGTTGTCGCAGGAATACTCACAATCTTTCTGATGTTTTTAATTGTCTTGCCATCTTTGCCAATGATAAGCCCAATGATATCGGGATTGGCTTCAACATGGAAAGTAATTCTTCCCTCTTCTTCTTCCTCTGTTATTTCAAAATCTGAAGAGCCGGTTATACTTTTGATGATATAGGAGAGTACATCTTTCATTTCATTAAATTTTTGACAGCATCACTGACTCGAGCCCCTTTTTGTACCCAAGCATCAATTGCTTTTTTGTCGAGAACTTTTGTGTCCTTTTTGGGATACCAGTGACCAAGAATGGCCAATGCTTTACCCGAAAGCTTATCTGCCTTGTCGATTGCGACAATACGGTAGAATGGATCGTTTTTTTTGCCACCTCTTGTTAGTCTAATAGTTACCATATGCTAGGGGGTATTTTATCTCAATAGCTTATCTTTCACAAGTTCATATGCAGCTTCGGCTGCCGATTGTTCTGCTTCGGCTTTATTTCTGCCTTTTCCTGTGGCTTCAGCTGTACCATTAATAACAACTTCGACGATAAATTCTTTATCGTGATCAGGGCCGTGTTCTTCAATTACTTTGTACTTTGGAGCCATCATTCCTTGCGATTGAACAAGTTCCTGAAGTCTACTTTTTGCATTTAGCGGTTCCTTGAGTTTCTCCATCAGGTCATCCAAGACATGCTTATCAACAAATTCACGCGCAATATCAAATCCTTGATCAAGGTACAAAGCTCCTATTACAGCTTCAACAACGTCTGCAAGGAGAGCTGGTTTGCTTCTTCCTCCACTTTGTTCCTCACCTCGCGAGAGATAAAGTGCGTTGTCTAGCCCAAGCTTGATAGCTACAGCACAAAGATTTTTTGTGTTAACAATGTGAGAACGAAGAACCGTTAAGGAACCTTCTTGCCGTTCTGGTAGCTCATGATAGATTCGATCTGAAACGACAAGCTCAAGCACTGCGTCTCCCAAAAACTCAAGCCGCTCATAACTTTCCCGGGCACCTTTATTTTCGTTAATCCATGAACGGTGTGTCAGTGCTTGTTCGATAAGCTCTTGGTCTTTGAAGCTTTTTTTAATTTCCTCAATTGTCTTTGTCTTTAGTTCTTTCTTCATATCGCTTTAATATATCGCCCAATACTCCATTTACAAAACTTGGGGTAGATTCTCCACCATATTCCTTGGCTAGCTCGACCGCTTCGTCGATAACGACTTTAGGCGGTGTATCGGTGTGTAAAATTTCATAGGTTGCAAGCTGCAAGATAGCAAGGTCAATTCTGTTGAGCTTATCGATTGGCCATTGAGGAGCAGAGATGGTAATTTCATGATCAAGTTCCTCAATCGCATCAGTTACCTTTTGTGCCAATTCATCTTTTGATTGATCAACAAATGAGCTTGCAAAAAGCTCTTTTATTGCAGCCCTTCTTCTTTTATGTCGAGGATCGTGTTTGGATTTCATCCTAAGCAGACTTAAGACCTTTTGCCCGCGAGTAGTGAGCAAAAAGCTCTTTAAGTGTTATCTTTTTTTTGCCACGGCGAATATGAGTTCGTGAGTGACTATGCTTTTTCTTTGGTAATGGCGCCATAGCGAGGTTATTTTAACTTGAATTAGGCCAAAAGTAAAATACTTTAATTTCTGGTTATTTGGCGTTGCCGGTAATGTGTCAGGACACTTTTATATTTCTTTTGATCCTCAACCACTTTCATGGCAAACTCTTTGGTTTGTTTAATTAAATCAATATCACTCCAATGAGCAATTTTAAGTTCACTATAACCACTTTGTCTGGTGCCAAACACTTGTCCTGGTCCACGAAGCTCCAAATCAAGCTCAGCCAGCTCTCTTCCTGAGGAGGCTTTGCTGACGGACTTTAGTCGATGCTCAACACTGACTGATTTACTTTCAGTAAAAAGTAAACAATAGGATTTTTTTTCGCTTCTTCCCACTCTTCCTCGTAGCTGATGGAGTTGTGCTAGGCCAAAGCGTTCTGCTGCCTCAATTACCATAATGGTAGCGTTTGGAATATCGATACCGACTTCAATAACTGGCGTAGACACAAGGATGTCTAGCTTTTTATTCTTAAATTCTGTTAGTATTTTGTCTTTTTCTTTGGCTTTCATCCTCCCGTGCAAAAGTCCCACCTTTTGTTTTGTAAAGACTTTTTTAAGCCTTTCAAACTCACTTTTTACGGCTTTCACTTGTTTCATAATTTCTTTGTCTGACTCCTCAATAATCGGGCAAACTACAAATACTTGCACTTTGTGTTTTGTGATTTGCTCAGCAATCCAGCGCTCTGCCTCCTTTCTCTTTTTTGGTGGCACCACCCAGGTTGTGATTTTTTGTCGACCTTTGGGGAGTTCGTCAAGTGTTGAAAGTTCTAAATCTCCATACAAGGTAAGAGCTACAGTGCGGGGAATTGGTGTTGCAGTCATGGTTAAAACGTGGGGGTGGTTTTTGGAGTTAGTCGAAAGTCGTGCTCGTTGTTTCACCCCAAAGCGATGCTGTTCATCAATAACACTAAAGGCACAGTTTTCAAATAGTGACTCACGAAAAAGTAGTGCATGTGTCCCCACATAAACATCAACATTTTGATCATTTTGCTCCACAGCTTCACCCGTTACTAATCCTACGCGTATTCTAAATGGAGAAAGAAGCCTACTTAAAGTCTGGTAGTGTTGCTGAGCAAGAATTTGTGTCGGCGCCATAAGTACGGACTGTTTGTTGTTTTGCGCCGCTACAAAAATACCGCCTGCTGCAACAGAAGTTTTCCCGGAGCCAACATCTCCCTCTAAAAGTCTATTCATCGGGTAGGGATTTTTAAAATCTCTAATTATTTCTTCTAGTGAACGCACTTGCGAAGCGGTCAACTCATATGGGAGCGCATGAATAAAGGCACTTATTACATGATCATCAATAACAAGCTTGTGGGCATGGTATTGCCTTTCCCAGCGGATTTTTTCAAGATTATTTTCTATTTGTAAAAGGAGAAGCTCATCAAATGCTAATCTGTGTCGTGCCAGTTCTGAATCACTCTCTAAAGTTGGCTTGTGAATCGCCCTAAGCGCATCAGTAAGACCCATGAGCTTTTGTTCATCTTTATCGATATCCGGGATGAAATCTTCAAAGTCCTCAATGCTTTCAAGAATACTGTGAATCTTTGTTCGCAGCCATTTTGAACTAACCCCTTCAGTTTCGCTATATCGGGAAACAAATCCACCAGTATGCAAACTCACTCCTCCTTCGCTTAGTTTTTCATATTGAGGAAACGAAATTGCGCGTTTTTTGCCCCAAAAGCCCACCTTTCCAGATAAAGAAACGAGTGTCCCGGGAGGTAGTGTCCGTATTAAAAATGGCTGGCGCATCCAAATAACTTCAATACTGCCTGTGTCGTCTTGCACCTTAGCAACTTGTAATACCTTGCCACTTTTTGTGTAAACATTATTAATCGAAGTAATTTCCCCAACGATTGTTACGGTTTCACCGACTTGAAGTTCTGCAATTGAAGAAGCGTTTGTAAAATCAGAATAACGGAACGGAATGTGATACAAGAGATCTTCTATGGTCTCAACTCCAAGCTTTTTAAGCCTGCCTACATATGCTGGTCCTATACCAGGAACATCACTAACGCTGTCTTGCAACTTCATGCGACCAGTATAGCCCCTTTAGAAAGCTTCCAAAATATAAGGGATGAAAGGAATGAAAGTAGTTAAGATAAGCCCAATACCGGCAACCACTACCAATGCCTTTACAATGAATTTTTTACGTTTTCCTTGGATCATTTTGTAAAACTAACAGTAATATAGCGCTTTTTACCAAGCCGGAAGGTATCGCCTTCTGCAACTGTCGCCTTAGAATCAACTACTTGTGTGTTGTTGTGCTCAATAGCTCCTTGTTTAATAAGTCTTTTTGCATCTGAGTTGCTGATATCAAGTCCAAGACATATAACATCCATGACAGTTGCCATTTTTTTACTTATCTTTAGTACTTGTGAAAAATCAGGCGCTTTATCTTGAAATGTTTTCTCAAACTCAGTTTGCGCAGTTTTTGCTGCATCTGCAGAATTAAGTTGTCTTGTCAACTCAAATGCCAGGCGCTTTTTATAGTCAATTGGGTTGGATCCTCCTTCGATGGCTTTTTTAATTTCTGCAATTTCATCAACTGAAGTATCAGTCAATAGCTCAAAGCAAGATACGATAGAACCATCAGAAAGTGCCATGATTTTGCCATAAAATTCACTTGGCTCGTCAGTAAGCCCAATAACATTGCCTTCGGACTTCCCAATTTTTCGTCCAGATGCGTCGCTTAACAGCGGGACACTTAAAACATATTTTTCTTTATTCTTCATCGCTTTCATAAGTGTTCTTCCAGCCAGCATATTAAAGGTTTGATCAGTTCCACCAAGCTCAAGGTCAACATCCATGGCTACTGAATCGAAGCCTTGAAGAAGTGGATACAAAAATTCACGAAGGTTAATTGAATTGCCCTCTTTTAATCTTTCCTGAAACATATCACGCTCAAGAAGTTGTTGTACAGAAAAATGTTCTGCAATGCCTAAGATTTCAGTTAATGAAAGCTTATTAAGCCAGTCCCCGTTGTAAAGAATTTTAACTGGATTTTCGCCATCGAAGCGAACAATTTTCCCTGCTTGCATCACATAATCACGCGCATTTTCACGAAGCTCCTCCGTGGTAAAGAAATTTTCCCTTGTGGAAACCTTCCCCGAAGGGTCTCCAGCCTGACCTGTTCCGTCCCCTACCAAAAAAATAACTTCATGCCCTAAATCTTGAAATTGTCGAAGTTTCCGAAGAGCCACCGCATGCCCAATATGGAGTTGTGCCCCTGTTGGGTCAAAGCCTTGGTATAGCTTGATTTTTCGCTCACTCATGAGCTTTTTGAGACCTTCCTTGGATGGAAGAATCTCTGCAACTCCACGAGAAAGTAGTGTATCTATGTCCATAATCGTAGTGTATCAGATCACTTTGTTTATTTCCTTTGTTCTTTGGTACAATTTGCTTGTATTATATTCTTTTTATGAAATGGAAAAATCAGCTCAATAGGCGAAGGCGCCATAAGCTTTCACAATATGCCACAGTAGAGCTACCTCAGCTATCGCTTCCGAAGTTACCGAGTAGCTTAAAAAAATTTGGCTATGCAAAACTTGCCAAAATAGGCTTTATTGCAATCCTTCTTTTAGGGTTATCTGGTTTCATCATCTTTCCACTTTTAGCACTTACACTACCTCCACCTGAAAGTATTGTTCGAAGAGAAGGATTTTCAACAAAAATTTTAGATAGGAATGGGGAGATTTTGTATGACCTTGGAGTAGATGATCAACGGCGTACTCCTGTGGCAATTGGACAAGTTCCTGAATACCTAAAACAAGCAACAGTTGCCATTGAGGATAAAAATTTCTACAAGCATTCAGGCTTTGATCCTACAGGATATGCCCGGGCAGTTTATAACATTATTGTTCATAGAAAGCTTCAGGGAGGATCCACTCTTACTCAACAATTGGTTAAAAATGTGCTTTTGACCCAAGACCGGACAATATCCCGCAAAATTAAAGAATTTGTTCTGACACTTCAGATCGAAAACAGATATTCAAAAGATGAGATTTTGAATCTCTATCTTAATGAAATGCCCTATGGAGGCACTACCTATGGAGTTGCTGCTGCAGCAGAAACATATTTTGGTAAAAGTGTTTCCGATCTGAATCTGGTTGAATGCGCATTTTTGGCTGGGCTTCCTCAGAGGCCAACAGCATATTCTCCCTATTCAAGTACACCCACTGCATACATTGGCCGCACTGAAGGGGTGCTTCGACGTATGCGAGAAGATAGCTACATTACCAGAGAGCAAGAAGAGGAAGCATCTAGCATGCTTGAGACTCTAGAGTTTCAATCCAGAGGTGCTAATTTCAAAGCGCCACATTTTGTACAGTATGTTCAAGAACAACTAGAGGAACGCTATGGCAGCGGGGCGGTTGATCAGGGAGGGCTTGTTGTTACAACCACACTTGACCTTACGCTGCAAGATAAAGCTCAAGAAATTGTTACTGAAGAGGTCGCCGAAGTAACCGAATCACTTCATATTGGGAACGGTGCTGCGGTGGGGCTTGATCCTCAAACTGGCGAGATTTTAGTTATGGTAGGCTCTAAAGATTTTGAGGCAGAAGACTATGATGGCCAGGTCAATGTAACTACGCGTTTACGTCAACCCGGGAGTGCTATTAAGCCGATTACGTATGTTACCGCACTTGGGGAAGGCTATACCGCTTCAACATTATTTATGGATGTACCTACCACGTTTCCAGGTGGAGTGGGTCAACCTGATTACGAGCCTGAAAACTATGATGGAAAATATCGTGGCCCAATACAACTACGCTATGCGCTTGCCAACTCAATTAACATCCCAGCTGTAAAAACCATTGCGCTCGTGGGTATTCGCGATGTTTTGCAAACTGCATATGATCTTGGGTTAAATAGTTTAGAGCCCACTGACGAGACCCTAAGCCGCGTAGGACTCTCGCTAACCCTAGGAGGCGGTGAAGTTCGCCTTATTGAACTTACTGGTGCATACGTGGCGTTCATGAACGGTGGCTTTAGAGTTGATCCGGTCGCAATTTTAAGAGTTCAAGATCATACAGGTAAGACTTTGGAGGAGATTCGACCACAAAAAGGTCGTCAGGTAATCACTCCTGAACAAGCGTTTATCATTGCTGATATTCTCTCAGACAACCAAGCACGAAGCCTTATTTTTGGTACAAATTCACTCCTCAACATCCCTGGCCGTGACGTCGCTGTTAAAACGGGGACTACTAATGATCTTCGGGATAACTGGGCAATCGGTGGTACTCCTCAAATTGTCATTGGTACCTGGGTTGGAAATAATGACAACTCTCCCATGCGTTCGGTGGCCTCAGGGGTAAGCGGTGCTACACCCATTTGGAGGCGAATAATTATGACCGCACTTGAAGGGAAAGAAGCGGCAGAATTCCAGCAGCCGACAACTGTGGTTACTGCAACGGTGGATACTATTTCTGGTTACCGTGCTCATGATGGATTTCCTGAACGTAGCGAATTTTTTGTTCCTGGCACTGAACCAGGAGAGGATACCATCCACCTAAAACTCAAACTTTGCAAAGGTGAAGAAAAGCTTGCAAGCCCTTCGGATATTGCCGCGCAAAATTATGTAGAAAAAGAATTTTTAGTTTTTAGAGAAAGTGACCCTACCGCCGGGTCGGGAGAACCAAACCGTTGGCAAGAGGGTATTGATGGTTGGGTTTTGCAAAATCCTGACCCTCGATATAATCCTCCTACAACATATTGTAGTGGAGTGAATCAGTCACCCCTAAATGTAGAGTTTTCGGAACCAAAAGACAGAACCAGTGATCTTCCCAATGAGTTTACGATTAAATTTAGTATCAGTTCTGTTCACGGAATAGAAGAAGCATGGCTTGAGGTTGATGGTGTGCGCGTCCGAGGCTTTACCAGCCCACCCTATGAGCATACAATTTCTCTTTCCAATGGAAAACACAAACTTCGAGCTGTAGGAAGGGATCGTGAAGGCAATCAATCAGATCGAGTAATTGATGTTGGAGTTCATGCAGCTTGGGACACCCCAGACCCAACGCCTTCACCATCTCCAACCCCGACACCATAATATAATCTTATTTAACCTTTATCTTGAAGTCTTTTATAAGCGAGGCAAGAAGTTTTTCTCTAATTTCTTTGACTTCGCTGTCTGACAAGGTTTTTTCTGGATGCTGGTAATGAATACGAAATGTATAAGCGTTTTCGTAGATATCAAGAAGTGAAACCATTGTTACCAATTTTGGAGTTGAAAGCGCGGTAAGTATTTCACCAATTGCTGTTTTGCCATTCAAAATTAACGTAATATCTTCCACTTGTGGTGGATATTTGGGAATAGGCACATATCTCGGTGGCTTTTGATTTTCCTCTAGAGTAGAAATCTTATATTCATAGTAAAAACATTCCCCGACTTGGGTAAGCTTCACCGGATGATTAATTCTTTGATTTACAATCAACTCCTCTAAAACTCCCTTTGCATCACGATATTCATAGCCGGAAAAGATTCCGGCAAGCGTGAGAACCTCTTCGGGAAGAGCATTTTTCCGAGGTAAATATACATTTGCTATTTCAAACAAGTGAAACGGTGTATCCCATGAGGCGTTTTGCGTGGCTGCTGAAACAAGACTTGGCTCCATTTCTACCCTCAAATACTCAGTATCGGCACCAAGCGGGTTCTTTAGGTTTAAGGCTCCCTTGCCAGCCATATTTTTTGAGACTAGCGAGGAAGTCAAGATTTCTGTTCCACCGAGCGCTCGAAGGGTACTTCTCAAATTTGATTCAAAGCGAAATCGGGTATCAAATACAGGGACTGGAAGTGCACCTTCCATAAGCACATTAGGTAAGTTTTGGTATCCATAGATTCGCGCAACTTCTTCAACAATATCCTCAGGGATATCGATATCATGGGATCTAAACGATGGAATACCAACACTTAAACTGTCCCCTTTCCACTGGGGAGAAAACTCTAAAGCAGAAAGTAAACGGGTTATTGTCTCTTTTTTAATTGAGATACCAAGCCGCTTATCAACAAACTCCTTCTCCAGGCTGATGGACTTGCCCCTGTAAGGGTCTGAATACTCATCATAAATTTTGCTCATAGGAGTTGCTCCACAGATTTCTTCGAAAAGATACAATCCACGTAAGAGAGCCGTTTTTGCTAATTCAGGGTCAACCCCTTTTTCATTTAACGTTGCCGCGATAGTGCGAATACCTAAAGCCATTGAGCTTCTGCGAATTTTCTTTGGATCAACACTATCCAAAAAGAATAAAACGCGCTTTGTATTTTTGTTGACAACACTATTTTTTGTCCCGATAATTCCAGGTAAATCAAAGATTTCACCCTCTGCTGTGGAAAAGACTACATCACCACCAGGAAGAACATATTGAATATCTTCCAATGACACTATCCGTTCCCCTTTTTTGGATTCGCGGACTTGTATTGTGTGATCTTTGATAAGGTCGTAATCAAATGCATGGCTAGGGTGCCCTACTTCGAGCATCACATAATTAGTGATATCAACGACACTATTGAGTGATCTCATGCCAGAAGCTTCTAAGCGCTTTTTAAGCCAGCTGGGTGACTCCCAATTTTTTATATTTTCTACGACAACACCCATTAGTCGAGCGCAAAGCTTGGGATCATTTTTCAAAGTAAGAGGTAATGATTTTTTAGATGATGGCTCAACTGCAAGTTTTAACGGAGAAATTGCTGCCTTAAAGCCATATTGCGGCAAGATTGCTAAAGCTTCACGAGCAATTCCATAAACGGACATACTATCAACCCTGTTTGTAGTTACTTCAATGTCATAGACAGAGTCATTTCCCATTTTGTCCACCCTCTCAAATGAAGGCCCTGACAAAGACATGGTATTTGCAAGCTCCCGGGGAGTTGCATTGGTTTCAAGATATGTTCGAAGCCAGCTATCAAGTATTTGAATATTCATATTTAAAATTGTGTTAAGAAGCGCAAATCCGCGCTATAGAGTGTACGCAAGTCATCAATTTTTAGACCCGAGCGCATCATAAGTGCCCGCTCTACTCCCCAACCAAAGGCAAATCCAGAGTAGACCTTTGAGTCAAGACCACCATTTTTTAATACATTTGGATGAACCATCCCAGAACCACCAATCTCAAGCCAACCTTCTTTACAAAGCTTGCAACCTTTACCATCGCAAATATCACAACTGATATCTACCTCAAAAGAAGGTTCTGTAAATACAAAGTTATATGGGCGTAACCTCGTTTTTCTTGTTGGCCCAAAATAACTTTTTGCAAAGTAATCAAGAGTACCTTTTAGGTGCGCGATAGAAATACCCCGGTCGATGACCAGTCCTTCAAACTGATGAAACATAGGAGTATGGCTTACATCAGACTGGCGACGATAGCACTTGGCGATATTGATCATACGAATGGGAGGCTTGGTGCGCTGCATTTCCCGTATCTGGCCAGAGGAAGTGTGCGGTGTCAGAAGCATTGGCCCATATTTTTTATCAACTGGAGTGTCCACCCAAAAGGTTTCCCATTCATCACGAGCAGGATGATCTTTGGAAAAGTTAAGTGCTTCAAAAGGAAACCAGTCCCATTCTACCTCAGGGTAGCGCATACGAATAAAGCCAATTTTTGAAAAAATCTCGGTGATGTCGGCAATAGCTTGCGAAACAAGGTGAGTATGCCCAATAAGAGGTCGTTTTCCGGGGATAGTAGGATCAACTTTTTCTTGAGTGTTTTGTTTCACTCTCTGAGTTTCCTCTTCAATACGACTAACAAGTGTAGTTTTTGCTTCGTTAATAAGCCTTCCAAATTCTTTCTTTTCATCATCACTGAGCGTTTTTACTTGTTTGATGATGTTTGTAAGCTTGCCATTTCGGCCAAGATAAGCAACTCGAAGCTCTTCCAGCTCAGCAGAAGTTTTTACATCGACAATTTGAGCGATAAACTCATTACGAATATTTACAATCTCATCTTTCATGTAGTATCTCACGCTTATCCCGAATTATTTTTCGGTAAAGCTTGTCTCGACTCCAAGGCCTTTCGTCGCCCTTTTGGCTATTTTGGCAAATGTACTTGGATCACTTACTGCTATGTCTGCCAAAACTTTGCGATCTAGTTCAATTCCTGCTTTTTTAAGACCAGACATGAGTTTTGCATACGTTATGGCATTCTCCCGAGCAGCAGCATTCAGTCGAATGATCCAGAGTTTGCGGATATTTCTCCTTCTCGCTTTTCTTCCTGCGAAAGAATAATTTCCAGCATGGAGTATGGCCTCTTTGGCTGTTTTTACTCTTCGGCTCGCAGAAAATCTATAGCCTTTGGCAGAGGCTCTAATTTTTCTGTGTTTTCTTGCAGCAATTGATTTTGTTCTTGGCATATTATTTTGTACTAAGTCCTAAAGCCTTTTTAACTTTTTTGGCAAAAAATGTATTAACAGTCACAGATCTGGCTCGCTTGCGGCGAAGCTTACCTGATTGCTTTACGTTTAAATGGCCACGAAATCCACGTCGACGCAAAACTTTTCCGTTTTTTGTTACTTTAAAGCGCTTTGTAACGCTTTTTCGTGTTTTTTGCTTTCTTGCCATAATTTATTCTTCTGCTTTTTTATTGTCACTTTTCTTCTTTTTAACAGGTGAGATTACCGATGCTAAATGCCTCCCCAAAAATTTTGGTTCCATGTCTATCACAATTGTGCTTTCAATATCCCCAAGTATACGCTGTACAAGCTTATAACCAAAGTTCTTGCTGTTCATCTGGCGACCCTTGAAAACAACGACAATTCGTACCTTGTTGCCCTCGGTGAGAAATTCTGAGACTCGCTTCATACGAGTCTTGTAATCAGCTTCCCCGATAAATGGACTAAAACGAACCTCTTTTACCTCAGCTGCTTTTGCTTTCTTTTTCTGATCTTTAAGCCGTTTTTCCTGTTGATAACGAAACTTTCCAAAGTCAATAAGTTGTGCCACAGGCGGATTCGCCTTTGGTGCAATCTCAATAATATCAACCCCTTCTTTACTTGCCTGCGCTAAGGCTTCTTCCCGTGTTAATACCCCAACTTGTTTTTTATCTTGACCAATAACACGCAATTGTGGTGCGCGAATTTGTTCGTTTACTCTCCAGGGCGATTTCTTAAAATCTTGTTTTAGCAATGCTATTGGCAATTGTATCAAAGCTTTGAGGGTAACTCAAGCGTGCGTAAGTTCATTGATTCAATAAGCTTCTGCTTTACAGATTCTAACCCAAGCCCGTTGTGTTGCGCACCATCTCTACTTCGGACAGAAATCGTTTTGTTCTCGGCCTCCCGATCACCTAAAACAAACATAAATGGTATCTTTTCTAGCTGGGCGTCACGGATTTTTGCTTGCAGTGTTTCACTTCTGTCATCAACCTCAGCTCTGATATTTGATGCTAGTAATTCATTTGCAACTTCTTTTGCATAGTTTTGAGCACGATCAGTGATAGGTAAAATCTTCACTTGAACAGGTGAAAGCCACATGGGGAAAGCACCCTTATATTTTTCGATTAGAAGGGCAATAATACGTTCAATTGCGCCTATTGCCGATCGATGGATCACAACAGGTTCAATTTCCTCTCCCTGCTCGTTAATATAGCGAAGATTGAAGCGCTTTGGCATGACAAAGTCATACTGCACAGTAAATGCAGTATCTTCCTTGCCATTTGCGTTCCACATTTGGATGTCGATCTTTGGGCCATAAAAAGCTGCCTCATCAGCGGCTTCCTTAAAAGCAATTTTTCTTTTTTGCAGTGCTTTTCTCAAAATGTTTTCTGCGTGCTCCCAGGCTTCATCATCTTTGTAGTATTTTTTTGCATTGCTTCGATCCCCAAGAGATAATCTGTAATAGTAATCGCCTTTCTTTTCGTCGCCCTCGTGATATTCGAGTCCAAGAACCTTGGCAACATAGTCAATAAGATCAAGAACAGTATCAATTTCAGTTTCTGTTTGCTCTTTGGTAACAATAATGTGTGCATCAGACAAACAAAAACTTCTGACACGCTGCAGCCCCATAAGCTCACCTGACTGCTCATAGCGATAAAGTTTTGCAAGTTCTGCAATGCGCATCGGCAGCTCTTTATAGCTTCGTGGTCTGGACAAATAAAGCTCAAAGTGATGTGGACATGTCATGGGACGGAGCATAAATTTGTCACCATCAATATCAATTGGGGCATACATTGAATCTTTGTAATAGGGATAATGCCCAGACTTTTCGTACAATGCCAGCTTGGCAATATCAGGTGTATAAACGTGAAGGTAGCCTCTTTTGATTTCTTCATCCACGATAAAACGCTCAAGCTCACGTCTAATAACTGCGCCTTTAGGCGTCCATAGAGGCAATCCCTGACCAACCGTATTACTAAAAGTAAATAGGTCAAGGCTTTTGCCAAGTACTTTATGATCCCAAGATTTATCAGACATAATAAATTATTGTTTGAGAAGACGACTAGAAGCTAATCGCGGTTCCACTTCTCTTGCTCAAAAGCCACTTAAAGTTTATTAACGGTAACCGGCCGACTGTATCTTGTAAGGTGGCCATACGAATAAACCAATAAAAAAGGCATACTCCTTTATTCCTCACTCAACGATACGAGTAACTTTATTATGAGTATGCCGAACTCCTTTGTCAACGCTTATGATGGTTCAGTCTCAGTTTCCCCAATAATCGTAAAAAGGCTAACCATGTCTTTGACGATAACTACCTGTATGGGGATACTGACACCGAGATTCAAAATATCCCAACGATTTGGGTTTTGTTTCTTCAGGTTGGTATATAACCCCTCTACTACGATGATTCGGATAAACTTTGGACGTATCTGAGATGCATTTCTGACAATACGAACTTCAGAATCCCTTTGAGTGATCACAACAACACGGTCTTTATACTGCAACAAACCGTCGATAATATGGCGCGTGATATCCGTTGGCTCATGTTCAAAGCCAAAGTACTCAATCTCGAGCATTGATAGCCTCCATTGAACTTATCAAATGTACTTGGAGGTAGTATACAAGAAACTAGCTGGGGATGCTGGTTCC
>Ga0209542_10012202_pt1 | contig 15086 bp, 16 predicted proteins | sample RifCSPhighO2_01_FD_184028 | JGI IMG/M metagenome (GOLD analysis project Ga0209542, IMG submission 184028) | Soil microbial communities from Rifle, Colorado - Rifle CSP2_plank highO2_0.1 (SPAdes) (version 2) | ecosystem: Environmental > Terrestrial > Deep subsurface > Rock core/Sediment ...
ACCTTGCGGTCCCCTTGACTTGCATGCCTTATCCACGCCGCTAGCATTCACCCTGAGCTAGGATCAAACTCTATATATTAGACAGAATTGCTTCCATCGCTCGATGTTGAACGGAACAAGAGAAAAGCGTCTTTCGCTTCCTCTTATTTTTATCACTTGCTTGCCCATACACCAACATTGGCGCACGGGCGTGTGTGTTTTCATTTGCTCTATTAAGTTGTCAAAAAACAAACCGCCCCTGTAGGCAGTAGGGACAGTATAGTCGCTCCACCATGGATGTCAAATGAAGCTTTTTATGCCTTTGGGGCCACTTTTGCCAAAGCGGAATCTATGGCTGCAAAAAACTCTTCTTTTGTGCCGTTGTTCTGCAACACCGTATCCGCCATGGATATAACCTCCGTAAGAACGCCCTCTTTCATCTCTTTTTCTATAGACTGCTCAAACGATATATTTTCAGTCGAGGCGTCCCTCTGGAGGATGCGCTGATATCGCACCTGCGGGTCGGCATCTACCGCCCACAAAAGAGCGCCTTTTTCTTTTAAATAACCAGCTTCCTCTTTAGTACGGATAGACTCGATGACGATATTTTTCCCAACAATGATACGGCCCACCAACTGCTCGACAGCGTGTGTCTTTCCGTATTGGGCGCGCAGCTCCAGCGCGACCTGCGCTATTGCGTCGCGGGTTACCATCTTTCCGCGGCGTAACACTTCTTGCGCAAAAAAATTCCGGACCGATAAATACGTAAAATTATGCTTCTTGGCCAGATACTCGGCTGCCATCCCCTTCCCTGAACCTAATGTTCCGGCAATGCCTATTATCATGCCGCTAGTATACTCCTATTTTCTATGCGTAGACCACCTCAAATATTTTCCCTTCATTCTTGTACTCGACCGCATTTGATTCTAAAACCTCTTTCAAAATCTTGAATTTTTCCGGTTGAGAGTCCCCGAAATCTTGATAGTTTTGCACAATAATTTTCAAAGGAAACTCAAAATTTTTAGTCGCCCCAACTGCGCCGCCATCCAAATAATGGAGCGAATCGTTAAGCGCATCCCAATTTTCACCCCAACCAACCCACCCAAAAGTTTCTCCGATTTTACGGATGACCTCCTTTTCATCCCTGCAATTTTTTAAATCAATTACGACTTCCATAAAAACTACCTTAAGTCTACAATAACGCTCTCCGGTAGTTTCTTGCTTGCATCCAATACCTCGACCCCAACCAGCCGTCCATCGGCATCGAAATCCAAATTAATCATCCCATCAACCTGCAGTGAGTCGCAGGAATACGTCCGAGCCACACCGCCGGGTTTTATATCATCAATAAGACGAATGTATGCCGCATCGGCCTCTTTGTCGTATGTGATTTTCATAAATATTTGAACTTTATTTTTCAAGAAATCCTTCCCAAGGATGCCCAACGAGGTCTTCTCGAGTTAAGTATGTTGAACGACCAAACAAGTCTCTTGACGCGGGTCTCTTAGCTCGAGCGTCCTCTGGATTCTGCCACTCCGATTCACACTCCTCACAAACAACATACAGTTTCTGTGTATCATTTTCCCGAGCAATTAGTTGTCTGCCCTGACTACATGTAGGACACTGACCGACTGAGGCATAGTTTGGCATGCCTATATATTGTACTCCTACTTTTTCTGCCACTTTTGTATTACTTTCTTTTATAGACTTTACTACGATGTTCGACGTTGTGGATTATGACTGCTTGAGCTTCTTCTTTGACTTCATACACAATCCTCCAATCTCCTACCCGCAGTTTGAAAAAACCTCTGAAATCAAAACCTAATCGAGCTGAGGCGACTTCGTCAAAATGGGAAACGAACCATTCCAATTTTTCCTCAACGCGGCGGCGCACCGGTTTGTCCAGACGGACGATGTCCTCTTTTGCTTCAGGAGTGAGTCTGAAACTCCATCTCATTCTATTTTTTTTTGCTCAAAAACTCCCGCAGGTCGGTCGCCTTTCCGGCATGTGCCGAGCGTATGGACTTTTTCACGCGACGCACAAAATCAGGACGCAACTCCAATCCAAAATCAGGGTCAGTAAATACTTCCCGAAATACCTTTACAACCTGGCGGCGAATAGCCAAGTCTTGACTTCGATTCTTTTCCAACATCTGTGCCATGATCTTATTATAACACAAGGCCTATTTCTTCTGCCACTTTTGCCAGGCGACGAGGAGCGGTGAGGCGAGGAAGATTGAGGAGTAGGTGCCGGCTATCATGCCGACGATAAGGGTCAGGGAGAAGTATTTGGTCGCTTCGGGGCCAAAGAAGTACAGCGCCGCGAGCACGATGACGACGGTCATCGAGGTGTTGATGGAGCGCACTATTGTCTGTGTGATGCTGCGGCCCACTACCTCGTCAAACTCCTCGCGCTTGCCGCGGTCGTCATTGATGCGGAGGTTCTCGCGGATGCGGTCAAAGACCACAATGGTGTCGTTGATAGAGATGCCGAGGATGGTCAGGAGTGCCACGATAAACAGCGCGTCCACCTCCGCGCCGACAAAGTGCCCGAGCGCCGCAAAGAGCCCGGCTGGCACCAAAATGTCGTGGAGTAGGGTGATGATGGCGACGATGCCGTACTTCCACGACTGCACCGGTTTAGAGACTCCGCGGAACGCGAAAGCAATAAATACAATAGTACAAAGAACAACAAGTACAATAGCAATCCATGCTTTTTGTAAAAGTTCGGAGCCTATAGTGGGGCCGACAGTTGTAAACTGGTCTTCCTTCATACTGCCTAAGCCGCCGAGTACAGCGACAATCTGCGTATGTTCGTCGTTGGAGAGAGCGCGGGTTCGGATGATATAGCTCTGCTCGTTGGCTGGCTGGACGCGTATTTCTCCAAGCGCGAGCGGTTCAGTTATTTGTTGTACTTGTTGTATGGGTGGTCTTGTTCCTTGGTATGTTACCTGCACGAGCGAGCCGCCGGAGAGGTCGATGCCGGGCCGCAGCCCCCACACGCCGAGCGCAATAACCGCCGCAAGCGAAAGGATGCCGGGGAGGATAAAAAAGTATTTAAGATTTTTAGAAATATTCATGAATTTAGTGGCTAGTGGCTAGGGACTAGTGGCTAATTAAATCCGGAAAGCATAAAGAAGCGGCCGAGCTTGGACTTTTCATTGAGCCCGAGCGCCAGTATAAAGGTGCGCGACACGGTGATAGCGGTCAGCATCGAGACAAGCACGCCGAGTCCGAACACCAGCGCAAAGCCTTTGATAAGCGAAGTGGAGAACCAAAAGAGTATAACCGCCGCAATGATGTGCGCGGTGTTGGAGTCGCGGATGGCGAGCCATGCGCGGGCAAAGCCATCGCGGATAGCATCCTGCGCCTTCTTCCCCGCCGCCAGCTCCTCCTTGAGGCGCTCGGCAATAAGTACGTTGGCATCGACCGCCAAACCGACCGAGAGTATAAAGCCCGCTATGCCGGCGGCGGTCAAGACCACGGGGATTAATTTGAATATCGCGAGCATAAGCACGCAATAAATCGTGAGCGATACGACCGCCACCAGCCCGGGCAAGCGGTACCACAAAATCATAAAGATACTAAGCGCAATAAATCCAGCCAAGCCTGCCCACACGCCCGCGCGCAGCGCGTCGCTACCCAGTGTGGCGCCGATGGTCTGCGTCGATTCAAGCGTAATGGGCAGCGGCAGGGCGCCGAGGTTGAGATTGCGCACCATGTCGCGCGCGCTCTCGGCAGTAAAGCTTCCTGAAATAATGGCTGTGCCGTCGGTTATTTTGTCGCGTATGACCGGAGCGGAAATAAGCTTGCCGTCGAGAAAGATGCCCAGCAGCCGTCCGACATTAGCCGAGGTTATGTCGCCGAAAAGCTTTTTGCCGTCGGCATTAAAGTCGACGCGCACGGTCGGCGTGCCGGCAACTTGCCCGCCGCCGGTGCTGAACTGCAATGTTGCCCGCGAGAGGTAGGTGCCGGTAAGTCCAGTGTCTTCAAACGCGCTCATTATAGCGGCGCCCTGCGCGTCGGTAAAATTACTTTCAGCATCTTTTTTGACGAGCTTAAACTCCAAGAGCGGCGTTTCGCCGATGCGGCGCACCGCCTCCGCAGTGTCGGTGATGCCGGGGAGTTCTACCGCGAGGCGGTACTGACCGGTGCCGAGCGCTCCGCCCTGCTCTATTTGCACCACCGGCTCGCCGACGCCGAAAGCGTTGACCCGGCGCTCTATAACCTGCCGAAGCGCCACCAGCGCGTCCTGCAGGTCGGCCGAGCCCACTTTGGAAGTGTCGGTGTTGTAGACCAAGTGCGTCCCGCCCGAGAGGTCCAGCCCGAGTTTAAAGTCGTACCTGCCCTGGCCTGCTTGCGGTGAGCCTGTCGAATCCGTGGTGTTCCACACAAAAAATCCTATAGCCGCGGCGGCAATAAGAATAACAACCGACCAATACCGAATGGCGAACATGGCTCAAAACATACCAAAATTAAGCCCCGCGGGCAAGGTCGGACAAATTTTTAAATATCATGGCGACCGCGATGGGGCCGATGCCGCCGGGGACGGGGGTAAAGACGGAGGCGACAGCGGCGCAGGCTTCAGTCGCGTCGCCGGAAAGTTTTCCACCCTGCTCGCTAGTGCCTGCATCTATCAAAACAACACCCTGTTTCAACATCTCGGGTTTTATAAGCCCCGGCTCCCCCGCACCGAGCACCACTATATCGGCAGTTTTGAGCTGTTCTAAAGAGCCGCGCGTTTGCGTAATAACAGACACCTCTGCACCCAGCTCGCGCAGAAGTTTGGCCGCCGGCGCGCCCACCAGCCGCCCCGCCCCTACTACCACAACTCTTTTTCCACTTGGGTTCACCTCGTGTAAACGCAGTACTTCTTGTATGGCGCCCACAACCGGAGCGCGCACCAACGGCGCGAGACCTAACGCGTCAACGTCTTTTTTTGGCGGCAAAGCCGCCAGTAAGGCCTCCGAATTTGGTATAGGCAACTGCACAATAACGCCGTCACAGGTTTTTATCAGTTCCTCCAGTTCTCCGCGCACCACTACTACCCCTAGACGCTGCGCGACGCGGCTTTTAATTTTTATAAAAGAGTCGGTCGCACTGTCTTGCGAACCGACCACCATGCCGAGGCGCTTGCCGCGCAGAGACTCGCCGAGCCCAGCAATAATATCTTCGGCTATTTTTTTGCCGTCAACTAACATGCTGACCATCTTAGCATTTTGCTAAAAGAAAAACCCGCCGCGATTACGTGGCGGGAGCTTGCTGTTTCGACCGTTCCCAGTTGAGCTGGTGCTCAACGATAACGTCGAGACTGTCGAATTTCGCTTGCCAGCGCGGCAAAATAGTCCGCATGCGACTCACATCGGCAATGACCGACGCAACATCGCCAGCTCGACGCGGACCAAAGGTAAGCGGAAAATCCATTCCGCTCACTCGCTTAACCGCGTCAATCACCTCGAGTACGGAATAGCCTTTGCCGTAACCGCAGTTGATGGTAGCGGAAGTTCTGCCCATCCGCAGATGGCGCAGTGCCTGCACATGCGCCTCTGCAAGGTCGGAGACATGGATAAAGTCTCGCACCGCCGTACCGTCAAGAGTTGGATAGTCCGTCCCAAAGACCTGAAAGCCTTTAGCGCGTCCCGTTGCAGCCGCCAAAGCGGCCTTGATGAGATGCGTGGGTTGGTTCTCAAGCGGGTACCCAGTACGCCCTTGCGGGTCTGCGCCCGCCACGTTGAAGTAACGCAGTACGACAAAACGCAGAGCCGGAGTTGCCTTGGCCGTATCACGAATGATCTGCTCAGTCATGAGCTTGGACCAGCCGTACGGACTCGTCGGTGCAAGTGGGACATCTTCCGGCACAGGGACCTGGCCTGGATTGCCGTACACTGCTGCCGAAGAAGAGAAGATAAAGTACTTCACCTCGCCGGCAACTGCCGCCTCGAGCACCGCGCGCGATGTCTCGACGTTGTTGCGGTAGTATTTGAGCGGGTCTGTTACCGACTCTTCCACTTTGATAGAGCCGGCAAAATGCATGATCGACTCAACTTTGTGTTTTTTGACGATATCGAGTACAAGGCCGGCGTCGCCTGCGTCGCCGACGATAAGCAGCACGCCAGATGGCACCTGCGAACGCTGGCCGGTGGACAGATTGTCGAGTACGACCACATGCTCGCCCTGGTCCATCAATTGGCGGACCGTGTGTCCGCCAATGTAGCCAGCTCCGCCGGTAACTAAGACTGTCATGGTTTAACTCCTGTTGGGTTCAGTTCTTAAATAATAATACCACGGCTCTTGTAAAAATCAAAAACTGCGGGAGCTTCTTCTTTTTAAACACCGCTGCGGGTCAGAAGTTTCTTGATAGTTTTAAGCGCGATGGTCGCGTCGAGCATAAGCGAGCGATTGGTCAGATAGTACAGGTCGTACGACAACTTCTCCTGCGTTGCTTCCACCTCGGTGCCGTGGTGCGGATGGTTGTCGTGGTAGAGCTGTGCCCAGCCCGAAAGGCCGGGCTTAACCAAATGGCGCAGGTTGTAGTACGGGATGTTTTTTACATATTCTTCAACCAGCGCCGGAAACTCCGGCCTCGGGCCGATAAGCGAGAGGTCGCCTTTAAGCACGTTCCAGAGTTGGGGAATTTCGTCTATGCGCGTTGTGCGGATGATGCGCCCAACAGAAGTCACCACAAGCTTTGACTTAAGTACCTCGCTACTGTTGTCGGTGCCGCTCATGCTGCGGAACTTCCGCATGACGATAGGTTTATTATTTTGGCCGACGCGGATCTGGGTATAAAAGACCGGCCCTCCGTCCTGCAGTTTTATGGCAATGATAAGGAACGGATAAAACACGAGCGAAACGGCGCCGAGCACGAGCGCCGCGGCGATATCCATCGCGCGCTTAAGCGGGTCGTAGAGCGTGTGTCCGTAGCGCGATACATGGCGCGCTACCCAGCGATTATCCACCCGGTGCAGCGAAATCCTGCCGAACATGGACTCATACAGCCCTGTAGCGTCAAAAAAACGCACTCCCGCGGCGATATAAGAACTGATATCCCCGAAGACCGCCGACACGCGCGGGTTGTCCCAGTCGGCGATAACCATCCGCACTCGGTAGCGCGCAACAGCCGCACGGAGTTCTCCGGCAAGATCTTCTTCAGAGGGATCAATAATAGCCGCTATGCGCGCCGGAGCGCGATGCGCCGCATTGAGCGCGACGGCGAGCTCTTGTATCTCCGGGCCGCTGCCGACCGCGATAGCCCGTTCCGGGTGCCACAACCGGGGGGCGAGCGCCGCACGCCATATGAGGACTAAGAGGAACGAAACCACCAAGTATATAAAGAGCAGTGTTTTAGGCGCGATGCCGAAGAGCGGCACAAAAAAGAAAAAGAGAGCCGCGATGGCGACGTTGAACGTTTGGGCGATGAGGAGAGTTGCAGACAGCGCGCGGCGGGCTAGTATAATAGAGCGGTTTTCGTACAAACCGGCGATAAAAAAGACCGCTACCCAGGCAATAAATAAGAGGCTGAACGGCACCAAGTGGGCCACAAATACCCCTTGTATTGGCAGTTCAAACGCACGCAAAAAGAGCGATAGCCACAGCGCAAGTATGAAGGACAGCATATCCCCCATAAAAAGGACGAGCGTCCGGGGGCGGAAAGCGGTTGTCATAGATTCAACGCTATACTACAACAAATAGGCGGATACTCAAGTTTCGTATGCAAAAAATCCTTTTTGTCATCACTAAGTCTAATTGGGGCGGCGCGCAGCGCTATGTCTTCGACTTGGCCCGCTCACTGCCTAAAAAAGAGTGGAGCGTGGGAGTGGTGCTGGGCGGCACTGGGCTTCCCGGCGCCGGCGGCGGCAAGCTGGAGGAAGAACTCCGCCACAGAGACATCCGCACGCTGTTTGTCCCCTCGTTTATGCGCGACTTTTCGCTTGGAGCGGAGTGGCGCACCTTTAAACATCTCTCCAATTTATTTGCCACGGAACAGCCAGACACCGTGCATCTCAACAGCTCAAAAGCGGGCGGACTGGGCGCCGTTTCCGCAAGGCTCGCGGGCGTGCCTATGATTGTGTTTACCGTACATGGCGCTCCATGGCAGGAAGACCGCGGAGTTTTGGCGCGCGGCGCCATTGCCATTGCAAGCTGGATAACTTTTTTGTTTTGTCATCGCGTCATCGTCATTTCGCAGGACGCTTTTGAACGGATACGGGCGCTCCCTTTTTGCGGCCGCAAGGCGCGGTTGGTGCACAACGGGATAGAACCGCTCGAGTTCCTGTCGAAAGAAGCCGCCCGCGAGACGCTCGGCATAGACACCCGACACCCGGTTCTTGGCGCTGTCGGCGAGCTGGTGTGGAACAAGGGATACCATGTGCTCCTGCGCGCAATAGGAGTGCTCAAGCGCCGCGGCATAAATGCATATGTATGCATCGCCGGCAACGGAGAGGAGCTCAAGTTTATCGAAACTCTGCTGCAGGAAGAGGACATAGAAGACCGCGTGCATTTGGCGGGATTTGTGCAGGACGCGTACAAAATATTAAAAGCGTTTGATATCTTCGTACTGCCGTCGGTCAAAGAGGGCCTGCCGTATGTACTTCTGGAGGCCGGGCAAGCGGAATTGCCGGTGGTCGCGAGCGATGTTGGAGGCGTCCCCGATATTATTGTCGACAACGCGTCGGGACTGCTGTGTCCGCCAAAAAATCACAACAAGCTGGCCGACCGGCTCGCCGAACTGCTCGGGAGAGATGATATGCAAAAAAAGTTCGCCGGTGCGCTCCATGAACGCGCGCTCAAAGAATTCTCACTCCAAAAAATGATTGAACAGACTACCGCCGTATACCGCAACTCATAATCAGACCGCGCTTTCGTATCCGCCGCTCCACTCGCCACCGTCGCCGCGCCGTCCGGCAAGCGCGTATGCCGCCTGTCCTGATAACATGCCGAGTGCCAAAAACTCCGCCAACAGGTGCGAGCCGCCGTAGCTCATAAACGGAATGGTGGTGCCGGTGACGGGCAGGAGCCCCACGTTGATGCCGGTATGCAGGAGAAAGTGCGCGCCGAAGTAGCATAGCACTCCGAGCGCGAAAAGCGTCTCAAAATTGGAGGCGCCGCGCATGGCGGAAACAATAATGCGCCAAAACAGAACGCCGTATAAAACAAACAGTAGCAGGACGCCGACAAAACCCCACTCCTCGGCGAAGGCCGCGAATATAAAATCGGTCTGATACTCGGGCAGGAACCGGAGCTTGCTCTGCGTGCCGTAGCCTATTCCTTTGCCGAGGAACTCGCCGGAGCCAACCGCCACGGTTGACTGATAGGCATTGTAGCCGGCACCTTGGATGTCGGCGAGCGGATGGAGGAAAGTGAGTATCCGTGTTTTTTGATAATCCTGAAATCCGAAGAGCCAAAGCCCTGAAAAAGCTACTATGCTTATGCCGATGACGGCAAAAAGGTGCGTCCTTGATATGCCGGAGAGCAGCACCATGCCGAGCCATATGAGCGCGATAATAATGGCCGAACCGAAGTCCGGCTGGAGAGCCACCAGGACGAAAACTATCCCCGCGTACGCGCCGGAAACAAGAATATGGCGGATGTTCGCTATCTCGATATGCCGGCGGGAAAAGTACTTGGCCAGAGTGATAATGAGCGCCAGCTTTACAAACTCAACAGGCTGGAGCGCGAAGGCGCCGAGGTCAAACCACGAACGCGCGCCTTTTATCGCAGTACCGATCACGATAAGAACTATGAGAGGCAGCAGTACCGCCACAAAGAGCGCCGCCGCGACGGAGCCGCGGCGCAAAAAGCGCCAGTCTACTTTTGCTGCGACAAAAAAAACCGCCACTCCGGCCAAAATCCAGGTTGCTTGCCGCAAAAAAAACGGATCCTGCCCTTGGAACGAGTTCATGGTAAGCAGCCCCAAAAGCGCCAGCCCTAAGGCCGCGCCGAAGGCTATCCAGTCTATGGAACTTTTTTTTGTATCAAACGGTATCGGGGTCATCAGAAGGAGGGTAGTACGGTAATGTCGGCGCGGACGATGTTTTTGACGCCGCCGGCCCAAGTAAAGACAACATCCTGCGAGCCCTTGCGCGGGATGCGCGCGAGGATGCTGCGCGACGCGGCGCGCGCGACGCCCTCGCGGTCAAAAAGCACCGCCGTAACCGTTACTTTGTCGGCATTTTCGATGGACTCATTTTTGATAGTGGCGGAGAGTTGCGAGCCGTCTTCTGCAAGATATTGGTTGCCGACGCGAAGCGCTGGCAAGTTGCCGGCCCTCTGCCACACCGGCTCCTGCGAAAAAGCAAAAAGTGCGCGGGCGACCGTGCGGTTGCCGACGTTTATATTCGGGTCGATAAACGGCACGGTCTGTACCGGCGGTATATTGATGACGCCCACGCGCTCCGTCACGAGCAGGTTTTTGTCGTCAAATAATTGAAAGGAGTACGCGACATTGCGGGCCGCGGCGCCCGGGTTCGGGTTTTGCACGTACGCGGCCGCTGTATACCTGCCGGGAGCAACTTCGAAGGCGCGGCTCCAGAGTACCACCGGCGAGCGGGTTTGGTCGGCGCAAAACAGCGCGCAGCTTCCGCCACAGTCTATCCCCTTTTCGCCACCGTTCCACTTGCCGTCGAAACAGGTGGGTGCGTTGGTAAAAAACTGTATGTATACGGTCAAAAGGAGCGCCGCGGCGATAACCGACGCCACAGCCGTATAAAGAAACTTGCGCCGTATGGACCAGCTGATAGCCATGCCTTAGTATTGTAGCGCAAAAGAAAAAGCCCCGCGTGAGCGGAGCGAAACTATACAGTGAGCGCGGAATGACCCGCCTCGTCGGGAACGTATTCTCCGCCGGGTCCAAAGCCAAGGGTACCCCCTCAGCAAATCCCAACTCTCCCCCCTATAGCCGTGCCAGGAGGTTTTACGGGCGAATACTCTGCCTCTGCCAAAGTTGTGGCTTCGCATTGTTCGACGATAAGTCAGGTTTCTCTATCTAGCTGGAAACCATGACCGCCCACTGCAAGCGGAGGAGCACACAGCCACCCTCCGAACTCTTCTTACACAATACTACTCTATATTTTTAGACCCTCTGTTCTGGCGGCTAGCTACCCGCCCGACTGAATGTCGTTCGGGCGGGCTCTCGCCACCTGTAACAGTGACTACCATCGCCGCTACCGAGCTTAACCCTAGTAGTACAGCAAAGCTGACTACGGGGCATGCTTCCGGTCGGAATGGAACGGGTTGAAAAAGCGCGGGGCGCTTTTTCAAAGCCGGAGGCAGACGTGCCGAGGCGGGGTCGCGCAAATTTTCAGCAGAAAATTATGGGTGACTGACCCCATCGCAAATCAAAAACTTTGTCCTGGCGATTAGCTACTCTCGCCCCGTGTGATCGGGACTACCATCGCCGCAAGTGAGCTTAACTTCCGTGTTCGGAATGAGAACGGGTGTGACCCCACCGCCAAATCACCAAGACAAAACTTTCGATTATTTGCAAGCTACAAAAGGAGGGTGAGGAGGAAGGACACCCAATTGAGGATACGAGAATGCATCCCAATTTTTGATAAGTTCTCATCACAAGGCCAGTTACCGGCCGTTTCATCTCCGAAGAGACTAATCCCACTGAAGGGTCCCTGTGCTTAATCCTCCCCCACCCATTGCAACTCACAAATTCTAGGTAAAAACTAAAACATATGTAGACCACAGATCATTGCGGCTCTCAAGCTCCTTCCTCCTCGATAGAGGACGGAAACTTTTGATCGATTAGTACTTCTCGCCTGAACGCCTTGCGGCGCTTACAGCTAAAGCCTATCAACGTCATCATCTCTAACGGATCGTAATGATTACTCATCTTAGAGTCGGCTTCGCGCTTAGATGCTTTCAGCGCTTATCCTTTCCCGACATAGCTACGGAGCGGTGCCCTTGGCAGGACAGCTCCCAGACCAGAGGTCGGTTCACTGAGGTCCTCTCGTACTATCAGCAACTCTCTTCAATAATCGACGCCTGCAGTAGATAGGAGACCAACCTGTCTCACGCAATTGTAGCCACTAGCCACTAGTGTTTAGCCACTAGGCAGTGACGCCGCCATTACTGGCGGGATCGGACTATGACTTCCCTTTCGGGGTTAGCGTTTAGTCTCTTGGATCCCAAAACTTTTGGTTTCCTGCTCGTTGCCCACATTATCATTGGGTTTCAAACATACAGCTAACTTCTTCATACTAAACCCTATACCCTATTGGCTAGTGGCTAGCATGACCGCCGTGATTGGTTGGTTCTACTTACTTTCTTATTCTTCTTCAGATTCATAAACGAAATCTTTCTCTCGTGGGGTTCAGACGGTACAACAGCCTTTCTTTAAAAACTCAAAGCGGAAAGCTCTAAGCTCAAAGCTGCTCTACGGTCTGAACCCAGCTCGCGTATCACTTTAATTGGCGAACAGCCAAACCCTTGGGAGCTTCTTCACCCCCGGGATGTGATGAGCCGACATCGAGGTGCCGAACTCCGCCGTCGCTATGGACGCTTAGGCGGAACTAGCCTGTTATCCCCAGAGTAGCTTTTGTCAGATAATCTCCCACCGCGTCTAATACGGATGGTCGGTTCACTATGGTCTGCTTTCGCACCTGCTTGTCATTTACGACTTGCAGTCAAGCACCCTTTTGCCATTGCGCTATCGGCACGGTTTCCATTCGCGCCTAGGGTACCTTAATACACTCCTCCGTTACTTTTTAGGCTTATTGTTTCCTATAGTTTGTGCTTCATTGACGAGAACTTTAATACATACGATTCTATAATTTCTCGAAATCGAGAGGCAGATTTGCTCTGCACATACAACCGATAGTATTTCTGTTTTTGCCGATGGAGCGATACTTCAATCGAAAATCTCTCTTGAAATACATTCTGTACCCTAATCAATTCTTCTTTGGTAAATCCAAGAGAATGAATAATGTACGTTTTGTGCCGGGCGGACTTCTTAGAACCGTCGTCGAGAAACCAGATTGCAATCCCAGTTTCAGATAACAACTTTCCAATAATCTTCGGCATCACTTTTTTCTTACCGTCGTAGAACTGTTGCGCGTAGAATCGAAATATTCCGATGCTTCGCGTCCTGAAACCGACATATCTTTTCCCATTCTTTTCCTTTTCGTAGAGCATTATCTGCTCGCACAAAGGAAGAAAGAGGTGAAAAAGCCATTCAGTGTAATCTTTTTGAGCTATGGAATGTTCAATCTTGAGACGGTATGTTTTACCACCGTTCTGCGTTTCAAGATGACCATCTCCAAGCAACAGTCCTATCAGTACTTCCCGTTGAAGCGGGTTTAGTGATTGGTTCATAGGTCTTGTTATTAATTAACAAGCTTTGTGTCGCCACAAAGTTCGGACTATATCTTCATCCACAAATTGTGGAGATCAGCGTGTAGTCTCTGAGGGTTCTTGCGCTCGCAAGTCTTCCCTGCTGATTGTCCGCATCGGTTTTGGATTTTTACTCTTTCGAGTACCAAAACATGCGCGGGTGTTTCAGCATATAGCTAATTTTTCGACTGCCGATTGCTCGACAGCGTCCCCCAGTATTTTATTTTTGATTCTACGGACGTGAACACATCTTTCGAATCTGTGACGCTCCAAGTTAAGGATAGCGCCCCACTAAAACTGCCTACCAGATACTGTCTCGACAGGGTTTAATCCTGCCGGTTAGCGCATACAATCGTTAAGAATGGTATTTCACTGACGAGTAGATCAGAACCGAAATCCTAACCTTCAAACCTCTCCCATCTATGCTACGCAGAACAATCGTATACGCAATATCAAGCTACAGTAAAGCTTCTGGGGTCTTTTCGTCTATCTGCAGGTAACCGGCATCTTCACCGGTACTGTATTTTCACCGAGCTGTGCTCCGAGACAGTTCCCCAGTCGTTACACTATTCGTGCGCGTCTGAACTTACCAGACAAGGAATTTCGCTCTTTGTCAAGCCCCAATGGGACCCTCCTTTGCGCAAAGGACTATATCTTCATCCGCAGGTTAAACCTGCGGAGCACGGCGTTTAGTCTCTGAGGGGATTTATGAACTTCAATAAGGTGGGGAAATTCCGTGATGGAATTTAACGGGCTCCCCTTGGCCCGAATTTTTCACTTAAGGAACTTGCAGTAATGCAACTGCGGCTTTTCGACGCAATCGTGTGCTGCTGTCGCATACACGAGAGCGCCGAGACTTCCAAACGCTACGGTGACATAGAAGACGATAGTCATTGCCTGACTGCTCATGTTCATTCTCCTTCCTTATTACCTTATTGAAGCTCACAAATCTTCCCTGCTGATTACTCTTTCGAGCTTCCCAGCATATAGCCATGTATTTTCTTTAGGACCACTCCTGCATTACTGCAGAAAGAGGCAGCTGCGTGTAACTTTCGCTATTTACCCGATTCCACAATCGTCCCAGTCCTTCGCAACACTTGACACTTATTGAAAAGTGTTGCGAACCTTAGGACGATTATAGTTATCGCCGACATTCACCAGGGCTTATAAAGCTCACCATTTCGCCTTGCGGCTCAACAACGGCCTTAGTTGACCTTCTGGCATTGGTCAAGTGTCACCCCCTATACATCCTCTTACGAGTTCGCAGGGAGCTGTGTTTTTGGTAAACAGTCGCCAGGGAAACTTTCGCTGCGGCCCGTCTTGCGACGGGCAGGCCTTATTCCGAAGGTACGGCCGATTTTTTGCCGAGTTCCTTGGAGCACACTCACTCGTTCGCCTTGCTCTACTCGAGCTGCACACCTGTGTCGGTTTGCGGTACGGTCGTCACGTGTATAAGTTTAGAAGTTTTTCTTGGAAGGCTCTTCGCAATGGTCCTCTCTGGCCGAAGCCTCAAGTGCCCCACTTCCGCGATACTTGCAATAAAGCTGCATGCCGGATTTGCCTGGCATACGTATCTTAAGAAGCAGACGTCAATCCAATAAGACGCCATTACTTATGTCCTCCGTCCCTCCGTCACTACACGCGCGGTGTAGGAATATTAACCTACTGTCCATCGGGTGCGGCTTTCGCCATCCCCTTAGGCCCGACTAACCCTTGGCTGATCAACATCGCCAAGGAAACCTTGTGCTTTCGGCGTGCGGGGATCTCAC
>Ga0209542_10012203_pt1 | contig 15085 bp, 20 predicted proteins | sample RifCSPhighO2_01_FD_184028 | JGI IMG/M metagenome (GOLD analysis project Ga0209542, IMG submission 184028) | Soil microbial communities from Rifle, Colorado - Rifle CSP2_plank highO2_0.1 (SPAdes) (version 2) | ecosystem: Environmental > Terrestrial > Deep subsurface > Rock core/Sediment ...
AAATTGTATTATGGTGCAATTCATGAGTTAACAGAATCATTCCTTAAATTTGAAAAGATTAAGATTGATAACCATCAGTGCCTATTTGCATATCTTTGCGAGAAGCACCAAGGTTTGGATTTTAATTAGGATTTTCTTGAAAAGATTAGAACAAAAAGAAATGGAATAAATTACTATGGAACACCTATTAATTATAAAGATTGGAAGCAAGTTGAAATTCAATTCAGGTTATATAAAAAAATTAAAAGAAGAAATAAATGAAAAGTTGAATGAAATTTGAGCAAATTCTACTTCAGTTTAAAAGGCATTCTCCCTTTTTTCAGCATTTTCTCGGGATCTTTTCCTTTCATCATCTTCATCATTTTCTTTGCCATTCTGTATTGTTTAAGCAAGTCTCTGATTTCACTCTCAGGAACGCCAGAGCCTTTGCTTATTCTTTTTATTCTATTGCCATCAATCAAATCAGGAAATTCTTTCTCCTTCTTTGTCATAGAATCCATAGAAGTTTTCCATTTCTCTAGTTTTCCCTCCTGGACTTGCAAAGCCTCTTTGGGCATCTTCATTCCAGAAAAACCAGGAATCATCTCCATTATCTTATTCAAAGGCCCCATCTTTTTCATGACCATCATTTGCTCATATAAATCATTTAAATTAAATTCTCCACTTGTCAGTCTTTCTTTTATATCTCCCGCTTTTTCCTCATCAATAACTTCTTTTGCCTTCTCCAACAAAGCCTCTAAATCACCCATTCCCAATAATCTTGAGACAAAGCCCTTTGGATTGAAAGTCTCCAGATCATCAGATTTTTCTCCAACGCCGATGAATTTTATTTTTGCCCCTGTTGCAGAAGCTCCTGTCAATGCACCGCCAGCTCTTGCAGTTCCATCCAATTTGCTTACAATGATGCTGGTAACTCCTAAATTTTTATGAAATCCTTCTGCCAATTCCTGCGCAGCCTGTCCTATATCTGCAGAGATTACTAAAATTTTCTCATCAGGATTTATTTCTTCATTGAGCTCTTTTATCTCCTTGATTAGTTCTTTATCGAAAGAATCCCTTCCCGCAGTATCTATAAATAGAATATCATGCTTGGAATATTTATCTGAAAACTCTTTGTAGATTTTTACAGGATTTTTTTCTTTTCTGTCTGTAAAGCAGTCAACTCTTAACTTGCTGCATAACTGCTCCAGCTGGTCTATTGCGGCAGGCCTGTGAACATCTAATCCGAGGGCAGCCACTTTATATCCCCTTTTCTTGTAATAATTGCATAATTTTCCTATGCTTGTCGTTTTTCCTGAACCATAGACGCCAACCATCATAATCTTGAAAGGGTTTTTCTTGATAATTTCTAATTCAGATTTTTCATCACCCAAAAATTTGACTAATTCTTCATAAACAATATTAACTAATTGTGTTCTTTTGTCTAATTTTGTTTTCTCTTTTAATGCCCTTTCTTTTATCGATTTAGTTAGTTCAGAAACAAGATTTACATTCACATCTGCGCTAAGCAAAGCTCTTTGGATTTCTTTGATTAGCTCGTTGATTAGCTTGTCATCAACAAAAAGGCTTTTAGCTATCTTATTCAGTATCTCCTTGAACTTGTTCCCAAGATTATCCAATACCATATATTCAATCTATAATTAAATTTTATAAAAGTTTGTAAAGAAAGAGAAAGGCTTATTTGCCTAAAATTTTGTACATTCCAGTGCCGCATTTGGAACATTTTCCCTTAACCGCTTTTCTTCCATTTTTCATTGTGACTTCTTTCGAATCTTTCATTTCTCTTTTTGTCTTGCATTTTACGCAGTACCCATCAGCCATTTTTTCATCTCCTTTTGCTTTTACTTTTTCTATGAATTATCAAGTAAATTATTGGCAGGATGCCAACAGAATTTACTATGAACAAGAATACAAACCATGTCAGATGATTGTTTCTCCCCGCTCTCCACAGCGCAATTCCTTTCCATATTAAGTCCCATAACAAGATAAGATAAAACCATGGAGAATTGACAAAGGCAATTAAACTTTCATGAACCATGTAATTTCACCTAACTTTTAGGTATAAAAGGGTTATATTTAAATCTTCTTATAATGAAAATCCCAAATAAACAAAAGAATTCATTTAATAACAGAGCTCTGGATTCCCCTTAACGCCATGATAATCCTTAACTCCCTGCATTCCTCACTCTCAATAATCCACCTTATTTTCCCCATCCTGTCAACGTCCTCCAGATCGGACACTGCAGGCTCACCATATTCATTTATCCTGTTTAAATTCTGCTCAGCATTAAACTCTGCAAGAAATCCTGATGCCCCTTCTCCTATTACATAATAGCCAGTATTCCTTATTGGCAGATGATGATAAAAACAATTCTCATTCTTTGACTTGACAGATATATAGTTTCCATGCCTGACCATTAATATTCTCTCAGAGGTTGCAGTGCAGCCTATTAACGTGGAAAGCAATAATGAAGTAAGCCCGCCTGTTCTGAATTTCATATGATTATTAAATATCAAAAGAATTTAATATCTTTTCCTTGTCAAATTCTTCCAGGTTGTCATAATCCTGTCCGTTTCCATAATACAAAATTGGCTTTCCAGTTACATAGCTCACAGAAATGGCAGCTCCCCCTTTGTCATCAACATCTAGCTTGCTTAATATTATCCCGTCTATCTCGATAGCTTTGTCAAACTGCTGAACTTGTTCTATGATGTCATTTCCAGTTATGCTCTCTCCTATGAATATCTTGAAATCAGGCTTTGCAATCCTGTTTATCTTCTTTAGTTCATCCATCAGGTTGGCATTGCTGTGCTGTCTTCCTGCAGTATCAATTAAAACCATATCAATATTTCTAGCTTCAGCATGCTTTATTCCATCAAATGCGACAGCAGCAGGATCAGCTCCATAATCATGCTTTATTACACCAACATTCAATTTCTTGGCATGCTCTTCCAATTGCTGTATTGATGCAGCCCTGAAAGTGTCAGCTGCGACAAGAACGCATTTCAGGTTATTCTTGAGAAACAGGTTGCATAATTTTGCAATAGTTGTTGTCTTCCCAGCCCCATTAACCCCTAAAAATAGGATTACGTAAGGTTTCTTCTTTTTTGCATTATCAATCAAGTTAATTTTGTCAAAAGTAAGGATTTCATCAATGCTTTTTCTCAGGCTATCCTGGATTGTTTTCTTCACATTATTGACTGGAACATCAACTATATCTTGCTTTAAATATTCCTTGATTTTGTCTATGACTTCATAGGCAACATTGTTCTCAAGCAGTATAACTTCCAGTTCCTCAAATAGTCTCTCAAATTTCTCCTCATTTATTTTTACCTTAGTAATTCCTTTTAACTTTTCAAAGAAGCTTGTTTTTTCTCTTATTTGCTCTCCAAATTTGAAATTTTCCGAGACTGAATATTCCCATCCTGGCTGCCATATTTTTTTATTCCTCCAATCTTCAGATATCGCCTGCGACCAAGTTTTCTCTTTTGTTAATACATCCAAAGCTAATTGCGGCGCTTGGTGAGAAACAATGGCTACATGCTTTCTAGAATATCTTTTTCCTAGAAAATTTAAGAAATCAGCGATTCTTTTCTCTACATCTTTGTAGCTTTCTCCATTTGGAAAGGGATTATCAACATAATTAACCATTTTATTCTTAAATTTTTCTGCTGGCTTTCCTGTAAAATCGCCATAATTACATTCTCGCAGTCTTTTATCTTGGATAATTTTGTATTTATCGCCAAAACCAAGTTCAGCAGAGTCAACAGCTCTTTTCAAGTCAGAGCAAAAAACAATATCAAAATGTTTGTCAGAAACAAGTTTGCTTAATTCCTTGACCTGTTTTATTCCAAGTTCTGATAATTCGCCTGAAGACCAGCCAGTAACTAAATCTTTCTCATTGTCCGTCGTGGTTCCATGAACAAAATATGTAATCTTAACTTCATTTTTATCAATATCCTCTTTGGATTCCTCCTTGATAATTTCCTTTTCCCTTAATTTAAATAACCCCAAAAATTTCTTTGGTTTTGTTTCTTCTATCTTTTCTTCAGGCTTTTCAACAGCATTTTTTTTTGTTTCTTCCTTTTGCTCAAGATTCTCTATAGATTCCTCCTCTGTCTTCCTGCTGAATTTGTCAACTACATCCATTAATTTCTTCTTGAACAAGCCAAACATATAATTGAATTAAAAACTAAACTTAAAAAATTATCTATAACAAGAAGAAAAGAATAACTGGCAATAATAAGCATCCCATAAGATGATTTTTTCCAATGCCGATTAAAGAGAATGTTATCCCCAAAAGGCTGCTGACAATCAACACAAGCAATCCCAAAAGACCCGTTATAAGGATTACAAGGATTATTATGAATAGTATAACACAGATGCATAATATGTTGTAATTGGCCTTGTCCATGAACTTACTGAAAATTCTTGAAAATTTCAATGCCATGAAAGCTGCCATTCCTGCAACAATCAGGCTAACTGCCAGAAACAACACCATATGCCCTAAGCTGAATTCTTCAAGGATTTGTGATATTATAACAACGCTTCCATTTCTCGCCTTGTCTATTGAATATAATGCAACAAAAGAAACAATCATGACAATTGTATTTATGCTTCCAATCATTATCAAAAAGTTTTCAGGTTTATTTTTCTTTTTTATGGAGCTGGAGATGATTGCCGCTTGGCTTGATCCCAGGCCAGGCATGGTTCCAACAAGCAAGGAAGCGAAGAATCCCAGGCCAAGATAACTCAAGACCTCTTTTATGCTTAATTTAGGATAAGTAATTCTTTGAGTGGGTATCTTTGTTTTTTTCATCAAGCTTACAGTTAATATGGATATTCCAAATAATCCGCTCAGCATCGGGAATAAAGGCTGCTCAAGGTTTGGCATTGTCAAAACAGCTATCCCAAAAACTCCAGACAATAAATAAGCAATTGACGCCCAGAATCTTGATTTCGTTTCCCTATAAATCAGCAAAACAGAGAAAAATATCAGGATGTACGCAATGTAGGGTTCAACCAGAGGATATCCATATTTCATTAGAAAAATCAGGAGGGGTGTCAAGCTCAGGCAGGTTATAACAGAGAAAAAGCTTCCAACAACAGTCAAGAATACAGCTTCATATCCTCTTCCTTCCAATAACAATTTATGTCCCGGTAATACACTTAATTCCATGCCTGCGTCTGGAGCTCCTAGAAATATGCTTGGGATTGAATCAAGAAAAGTATGCGTTATTGACATTGCAACGATGAACAAAGCCAGGCTCAAAGGGCTGAAATATCTCAGTAAAAATGCAGAAGAGCTTAATACCAGAATAGCAACTAAATTGATATGAACACCTGGAAAGAGGCCTGTGAAAATGCCTGCTAATACGCCAGCAGAGATTGCAATCAATATTTCAAATAACAATTTGCTTTGAGATGATTTCTATCTTATTGTTGTATTCCACAATGCTTCCAGTTATTTCTACATCTAAATTTTCTCGCAGTCGTAATTCTTCATCTTTGAAGACAACAGCAGTTATTTTTCCGGTGTTGTCCTTCAGGGTGATGAGATACAATCCAGGTGTTTCTGAAAAGCTCTCAATTACACCTCTGACTCTCACAGTTTTATCGATATAATCCTTGTTCAATGTGATAATGTCATGCCTCTCTATCTCGGTGTTGTAAGTTATGTGAAAAAGGAGTAATATGCCTATCAAGGAGAATATTAGTGAAACCATCAATAAGTCCCTTTCATTCACAAATAGATAAATTTAAATTAATATAAAAAGTTTTGTTATTATGGATAAATTGGAGTTGATAAAGAGAAACACAGAGGAAATAATAAATGAAAAAAATATTCCTGAATTGTTGAAAAAGAAGAACCCAGTAACTTACTGTGGCTACGAAACATCTGGCGCTATACATTTAGGGCATTTAGTGACAATAACAAAATTAATGGATTTGCAAAAGGCGGGTTTTCATATAAAAGTATTGTTTGCAGATTGGCATACTTACTTAAACCAGAAAGGAGATTGGGATTTTATACACAAGCAGGTTGAGATATGGAAAAAAGGGTTCAAGGCGGCAGGTCTTGATGCAGAATTTATTCTTGGTAGTTCATTCCAAAGAAAACAGGAGTATATAGATGATGTATTTACTCTTGCAACAAAAACAACATTGAACAGAGGATTAAGATCAATGCAGCAGGTAGCAAGGGATATAGAAAATGCAAAAATTTCCCAGGTGATTTACCCTTTAATGCAGATAGTGGATATTAAGCATTTGAATATAGATTTAGCTCAGGCAGGAATAGAGCAAAGAAAAATTCACGCTTTAGGAATAGAATTGTTTGATTTGATAAATTACAAATCTCCAGTTTTTGTTCATACCCCATTGATATCATCATTGAAAGGTTCCGGAAAAATGTCATCTTCAGATCCGGATTCATTGATTTCTATAATAGATTCCGATGAAGATATAAAAAGCAAGATAAAAAAAGCCCATTGCCCCGAGGGGATTATAAAAGACAATCCAATATTGCAGATAGCACAGCTCATAATATTCCCTAGGTTTGAGAAATTTGAGATAAAAAGAAGCGAAAAGTTTGGAGGCAATTTGACATTCACAGATTATAATGATTTGGAGAAATCATTTTCAGAGAGGGAAGTTCATCCGTTGGATTTGAAGAATGCAATTTCAGAATATTTGATCAGAATTATAAACCCAATTAGAAAACAATTTGAAAGATAATGAAACTTTTCATATCAGTAAACCTTCCAAAAGAAGTAAAGGATTATTTGTGGGAATTAAAAGAGGAATTCAGGGGGTTGGGAAATTTCAGATTCGAACCGAAAAGGAATTACCACATCACATTAAAATTTCTTGGGGAGATTGAGGAAGGCAGATTGGATTACATAAGGCAAAGATTATCAGGGGTTAACTTTTATTCCTTCAGGACATCATTAAGGGGTCTGGGAAATTTTAATTATAGAGTTCTATGGGCTGATTCTGAACCAAAAGACAATATTCTGCAATTAGCCAGAAAAGTTGATGAACATTTGATAGAATACCCCAATGATTTTGCGTTTTCGGACCACATAACCTTAGCAAGAATAAAATCCCTGAAAAACAAAAAGGAATTTGGAAAAAGATTAAAAATTCATGTAGAGCATCTTGAGTTTAAGATAAGCTCATTTGAACTGATGAGAAGTGAATCATCGAAGGATGGCTCAAGATATACTGTTTTGGAAACATATTCTTTGGAACAATAATATTTATTAATTGGAACAAGAACATATCATTTTTAATGAACTCTGTTGATTTAGAAATGATTTTGAATTCTATGGGAAGGAGGATAATCTGGGGATGCTTGGGTGAAATTGGAAATCATACCAAAAATCCTGATGAATTCATGAAAATTAGGATATATGAAGTAACAAAAAGATATCTTGATGAAAATTACAGCTGGTTGCCTGTTATTGACCGAGAGACCATAAGCGCAAATCTGTTCGAAAGAGGCATTTATTCATACGTAAACAAATATGATGATCCTTCAAAAAGCCCAAGCAGAATGATAAGCCATCCATTTGCATTTGGGATGAATGAAGAACTAAAATTAAAATTATTTAATTTCATAATGCAAGATATATCAGCATACATAGATAGTTTGGGAATGTTACATTCATCAGATCTCATCCAGAATATTCCTGATTAATCACTTTTTTTATATTCTCAGCCTTTTTCTTCCCTATCTTCTCAACTTCCTTTAATTTTTCAGCATCAGCATTAAATATATTCCTTACTGACTTGAAATTTTCAAGCAGGGACTTGCTCAGATTAGGTCCAATACCGGGCAGGCTCTGGATGATATATTCCTGCTGCTCCTTCAATGTCAGGGGTTTTCTTTCATTTCTCAGATAAATTGATTTCAGGTTGGGATCCTGTTCTCTTTTTGCGATTATCTTGAGGATTGCTGCAGTATCCTTTGCATTCTGTGAATAAATAATAGGAATATTATAGCTGACAGCTATTGTTGCTATCATCCCTCTTATTGCATTGGGATAAACATTCCTCAGGGAGTAAATATCTTCCTCTCCCTGTACTATCAGCAGGGGAATTTCAAAATTCTCCCTTAATAATTTCAATTGGTTCAATAATCTCCCGTCAATTATGGAATTGATAAAATCCTCTTTTGTTTTTAGTTCAATGCCTACTTTGTCACTCAAGACAAAATCTCCAGCCTTGAGATCTTTTAATTCAACATCCATGTCAAGTTCTTTCAATTCATTCACAATGCCCCTTTCCCTGTGGTCAACTATTATTCTCATCTTGTCATTATTGCTGAAAGATTCCAGAGTAGGCTGTTTCTCAAGGGAGATTTTTTCATTTATCTTTTTCAGCATGCCATACATTTTCTTTTCTTTGTTGAAAGCTGCCCAGTGATATGCTTCATCCCTCGTGTTCCTTGCCATCAGGATAATAATCTTGCCCTTGCTCTGCCTTCCAGTCCTTCCTTTTCTCTGGATGTATCTTATTCCGGACGGTATTGGCTCATAAAATATTACTAAATCAACTTCGGGAATGTCTAATCCCTCCTCCCCTATGTTTGTAGAGATTAGAATGTTGAACTTGTTTTCCTTGAAGTCCTCAATTAGCTTTATCTGCTCCTTCTGGCTCATTCCGCTCCCTTCTTTCTTCTGCTGCCCGACAAAGATTTTGCTTCTGAAATTCATGGAATTAAGGATTTTTTCTATTAATTTTGCAGAATCCCTGTATTGGGTGAAAATAATTATCTTGACCTTGTCATTTGTTATTTCATTCGAGACTATTTTCTTAAGCTCATCAAGCTTTGGGTGCTCTATGCTTTCTTCATAAAGATTCTTGCATTGAATATAGGCAGATTTGAAATTAAGGTCTTTCACAAGGTTCTTTGTTGCTTTTACATTTGTTTTTTCAGAAGATTCAAAAATGTTAAGCATATATTTGTATAGGCTGCTTATTCCCTGGCTTTCCAATAATTCAATGGCATGGTTTATCTTGACAGATTGTGCAGTCAGGCTTATACCATCCCATAACCGGATATCTTTTTCCCCCCTCGCAAGCCTCCCATGCAGTCTTGCCTGTAAATCAAGCAATTGCCCCTTGCCAACCTCATTCTGTGATTGTCCTATTAACCCCCATCCTTTTAATTTCTTAAGTCTTTCTTTTAACGAATCAGACAAAAACTGTTTGATGTCCAGAAATCTGGAGGGCAGGTCTATTTTTATCCAGTCTATCTTGACTTCCTGAACATAAGGCTTAACATCAGGATCATCATTGCTTCTTATTTCAATTTCTTCAATGAATGCATTTTTCCTTATTTCATCAACTTTTGCCTTGTCGCTTCCGGGAGAAGCAGTCAACCCCAAGATTCTTGGATATCGTGACTGCCTCATGAATTCTTTGGCAATGAAAACATAGTCATAATTGCCGACGCATTTGTGTATTTCATCAAGGACTAAAAGGGAAAAATCCTTCATATCCACTCTCTTTCCCAAGATATCATTTGCAACGGTCTGCGGTGTTGAAAAAATAATCTCATTTTCCCCGTATAATTCTTTTCTTAAATTAGGATTGACTTCCCCTGTGAAAATGTTCATTTTTGCATCAACATGCTTCCTGAAGGTGTTCATATGCTGTGCCACCAAAGGCTTTGAAGGCGCAAGAAATAAAATCTTGGAATTCCTGAAGTTGTTTAATCTGTTGACAGCAAGCATCATTGCAATGGAAGTTTTTCCCATGCCTGTTGGCAATACAACAAGAGTATTCTTAGTAAGAGATGTGTGAACTATATTCTCCTGATACAGCCTTGGCTTAAAGTCCTTTATCTCAAGCATGATATTATTATAGAAGCAATGCATTTATAATTATTATTAAAGCAGTTTGAGAAATAACTAATTAGGAACCTTATTCATTTGCTCTTTTACCCATTTAAACATATTCTGGGCAAGTTTTCCTAAATTCTTTGGAGTGGTTGATGTTACGGGAAAAGACTGCTCCACATGACTAAAAGAATCAGAAAAAGTACACTTAATTAATTTTTCTTCACTAATTTCCCAAAGGGTTATAGTTACATAATTATTTTCAAAACGACTCTTAACATAAAAAGAAGTAGGACCTAAGTTTTTGGTCCCTTTAACTTAACAATGCATTATCTCAAGGCTTGTATTCCTTCTTGAACCTCCATAGTATCATAACAGAAAATGCAACAATAACTAATAATACAACAAGCAATATTATATTAACTTTGTTGAACAGCAGCAGGAACAGCAGGGCAAACACAAGGAAGGAAACATACAGTGTCTTGTTGTGGAAGAATATCTTGCTTCCAATAATGCCTGGGATGGGCAGCAAGTTCCAGAATATGAAATAAGAGCTTATCAGGACTCCCGCTTTTACGTCCATGTAATTGAATATTGCCATCAGGATTATATTTGATGCCAAGGCCCAGAGATAAATCAAAGCTTCTTTGCTTTCATCAAGGTAAAAACCCTTGCTTAGCCTTGGAATTTTTTTTACAATTATGGTTGAAACAGCAGTGAAGTATAGCATGCCTCTTGAAATCAGCATCAAGACCATGGATAGGATTGGGCTAAAAGGTACTGAGCCGAATCTCTTGGTTTTAAAGCTTAACAGGCTTATCTCAGCATCCTGTCCAAGTTTATTGGCGGCAAGCTTTGCAGCAATAACATGAACAAGCACAGTCACTGCAACCAAAACAAATACATGGACAAAATTGCTGAGCCACAGGCTAAAGGCGAAAGTCTCCCTCTTATCATTGAATCCAAAGACAAAAGAAAGTATTAATATGATAACCAGGCTATGCCTCAATTCTTTTGATAATGCTAACGATTTCAAATTCATGTCCGGCACCAACAACGGCAAATATCCTCTTGTCATTATGCTTGTTCATTAGTTTATATAAGTTTTTTGCCATCACTTCATTCCTCTCTTCAATCAGGACTTTGTAGATTTCATAGTATCTGTCTTTTATTTTTTCAATTAATTTTTCAATAACCTCCTTGGAAGGAACCTCCCTTATGTCAAAGGCAATAAATTCTTTTTTCTTTGAAAAAACACTTTTTATTATATCCCCCAGAAATCTGAAAATAACCCTGAATGTTATTGCTTTGCTTAGCTTTTTTAGGGTTATTGATATGTCTTGGTCAATAAGGCTTAGTTTAAGCTTGTTCTCCTTGACTAGCTCTACAGCTTTCCTCATTTCGCTCCCAGGCTTCACCCCAACTATGCTTCCTAGTTTCTTTTCAGCATAAGCCCCGACGATATTTATTAAAAAAGCCTTTATTCCGATGCTGAACACCTCCTTGAAAGAGGGCTTAGCATTGCTCATCATCGCATATAATCTCTTGTTGTCAAGCTCTACAGCCACGATGTCGGGTCTCTCCTTAGTGATGAATTTCTCCACCAAATCAACACTATCCTTGGAGATATGTGATGTTCCTAAAATATACAAATTTTTATAGCAATTCATATAAAAAGGGAAATATTTAAATATTTAAATCATTTCAAACAAATATAAACAAGGAGGTAGTAAAATGTTGCAAACAAGAAGAATTTCCGAACTATACAATATGAGGGTGTTTACAGATGATGGTTCTTATTTCGGAGACATAGAAGAATGCATGGTCTCTGGTAATAGGGTTCATGGCTGGCGCATAAGAGCCACAAAAGGTTCTGCCCTGACTAAGATATTAGGCGGTGCAAAGGGAGTGATTATTCCGCATCAGTTGGTTAAGGCTGTTGGTGATGTAGTTGTGATAAACAAGGCTGCAATACCCAGCTACGATGAGGAACAACAAGGATAATGGCAACCCCATTAGGAAAAGCTGTTGAATTTTTAAGGGATTTTGGGCTTTTTGATGTAATTCTGCCCTTTCTTCTCGTTTTTACCATTACATACGCTGTTCTTGAAAAGACAAGAATCCTGGGGACAATAAAAGTAACAGGCACTGATGAATATATTCCAAACAAGAATCTTAATTCAATGGTTTCCTTCGTTGTGGCTTTATTGGTGGTTGCAACTGCAAACATTGTAAGGGCTATAAATGAATCACTTCCTAATATTGTGTTATTATTGGTTGCTTCAATCAGCTTTTTGCTGCTGATAGGTGTATTCCTGAAGGACGCAATGGATTTTCCAAAAGATCATCCAAATTGGAACAAGGCATTCATAATAATTATGTTCATAGCAGTAATACTAATATTTTTAAATGCAATCTACATGATAGTAAATGGTGAAAGTGTCAGTGTGCTTGAATATGGCATCAATTGGATAATTGAAAACTGGTCAGGAACTGTATTTGGCGCAATAGTAGTGTTAGTAGTTGTAGTGATTGCAATGGTTTTTATAACCAGGGGCTCAAGCCCGAACAAAAAGGAGGGTAAATAAAAATGGTGTTTGCAGGAGATCTGTTTTATCAGTTGCAGGGCTCAGGAGTCTACGAGTACATTTTGCCTTTCCTGCTGATTTTCTCAATAACATTCGCCATATTTGAAAAAACGCAAATATTAGGTACTGAAAAAAAGAATATTAACATAATTGTCTCATTGATAATAGGCTTGATTTTTGTGACTCAATTCTCGCTGGTTGCAACATTGAACAACTTCCTGCCAAAAGTTTCATTATTCATAGTAGTGGCTGTAATGGCGCTGATCCTGTTTGGAATCTTTGGTGCGGATGTTGCAAAAGGCCTGGGTGGCTTGGGGTTGATAATAGCCGCATTGGTTTCATTGTTTGTAATATATTGGGGATTATCCCCAAGTCTGGGCTTTGAATTGCCCTATTGGGTGCAATACAACTGGGATGTTATAATAGTATTGATTGTTGTTATAATAATAATTGCACTGATCGTTGGAGGTGGAGGTTCAACGTCAAAAAAAATAAACTGGAATGATGTGGCAGAATCTTTCTTCCACACAAAAAAATAAAAAATGGCAACCTTGCTTGACTTGAGCTTGTTGAATTATCTGTCTCCATTATTTACATTTTTGTTTATTCTGATAATCTCCTATGCAGTGCTTGACAAGTTCAAGCTGCTTGGGGAGAATTTTGCCCCAAAAATGATAGCGGCATTCTCGATAGCGATGATATTCATGCTTTCATCGAGGATGGTGAAAGTTATTAATACTGCAACACCCTGGTTCATACTGCTGATTTTCTTCGGGTTTTTCCTGATAGCAATGCTGATGTTCATGGGAGTGAAAGAAGACAGCATATCCAGGACAGTCGGTGGCGGAACTGTGGTGTATATATTGTTAACAATATCTCTGATCATATTTATTATAACAATAATCGGGGCATTTCAGGATGTAAGCTCTCCATACAATGACCATGATGATAAAACAAGGACTAATGAGGGCTTGAAGGCTCTGGTTCATCCAAGGTTATTGGGGGCATTATTTCTTTTATTAATGACAACTTATGCAATAATGTTCATATCCCAGGGGTTTATAAAAGGCCATTAAATTTGATACCTTAAAAGAGAAAAAGATTATTATCTAATCTTATATCCGCAATTGGCACAAAAGTTATGCATAGGTTCCGTGGGATAATAATTACATTTGGGACATTTGCCTTAAGATGTTACACTCTCGGATTTAATTTTGCCATTTATTTCTTCTCAAATCAAATTTACTCTTTTAATGATCTCTTTACTTGAAGACAGCTTTTTCTTCAATAAATTTGACTTAAAATCATTCACTATATCAACTATATCTTCCCAAGCTAACTGAGTTAATATCATCACCAAAAGGGTACATTGATCAGGAAAATCTTCAAACAACACCTCCTCCAATTCAGCACCATTCTCTGCACTATTAATATTCAGATATATAAGATTTATATTACTAAGCAAACTTTCCTCAACTCTTCTCTTGATTTAGCCATTATCTCCTCCTTCAGTTCATATTTTTGTTTTTGTCTTCATCTTTTCAGTTATTCTTGAAAGCTCCTTTATGTTTTCAGTCATTGGCTGCAGTATCTTTTCAAACACTTTCTCCAGAGCCTTCATTTCCGTGTTTATGTTCAGGATATTCTCGTTGTATTCACTCACTTTTCCAAGGACTGCCTTTTGCAGGTCTGCAAAATGATTCTGTGTTCTTAATATCTCCTGCTTTATTGCAGTTACTTCGTTATCTGTTTTCTCTCTCCAGAGCCTTATATCTCCAATCTTTGATACCATGTCATCCCACTTTTCCTCTATTATCTCTTCGGCTATTTTCTGCACATAATCTGAAGAGACTTGCGGCTGCTGGAAGCTTTGCTGGAATGAAGGGGCATTGTAGATGGGAGCATTATAAGAAGGCGGTTCAGGAGCCTCAACATTATCAGATGGCGCATCAAATCTTGGTGCAGGGGCTTCATCCTGGGGGGGCATCTCAAATTGGTCCAGTTCATCTAAAGGATTAACAGGGACAGGCGGAGGCTGTATTCTTCCCTGATTTATGGCATCATAAACATCCTGATTACTTTTCCTCTGGTTTTTTTGATTTTCTATTTTTAACACCTCTTTTCTCATTTATTATCTTCAGAACTTCTCCCTCTGTGACAAAATTAAAGGGATTCCACATATTAATATATTTTTCTAAAACCTGAAAATGCTCCTTTCTTGCAAAATGCTGCAATTCCGTGAGAACATGCCTCAAGGCATCCTTCATCTCGAATATGTCCTTCTTCAAATCCTTCAATTCCGAATCCAGGACTTTTATGTCATCGCTTAATTTTTTGTATTCATCAACAAGATTTTCATTCACCATTATCATCCTGTCTCTCAAGCTGTCATATTTTGATTCAAGAGATCTTACCCTTTCATTGACGTCGTATCCTTCCTGCATTGGTATTATAACAATCTGCCTGAATAAAAACATTTCTATGCTAATTTCTTAGATATCCTATTGATTATAAAAAATTAGATGGACTTAGTCACCTAAAGATTATGTACTTAGTACAGAAAAATTTATATACTTAGTCCCCTAAAGATTAATCATGAAGATAGAGAGTCATTTAGAAAACTTGAAGGAGAGCATAAATGAGATAGG
>Ga0209542_10012204_pt1 | contig 15084 bp, 8 predicted proteins | sample RifCSPhighO2_01_FD_184028 | JGI IMG/M metagenome (GOLD analysis project Ga0209542, IMG submission 184028) | Soil microbial communities from Rifle, Colorado - Rifle CSP2_plank highO2_0.1 (SPAdes) (version 2) | ecosystem: Environmental > Terrestrial > Deep subsurface > Rock core/Sediment ...
GCCCTGGGAAAGGCAGCTTGATTTTGGTAGATTTTCGTCTCACCCGATTCGAAGATGAGCCGGTAACGATCTTCGGAAAGGACAGCGACAAAATCTTGCGGATAACCAGTGACAATATATCGAGTGCTTAGCTCATTCAATTTCGGACTCGTAAGATCATCAATTCTTGGAGCGTTCGGGCTCTGCGGTTCCTCCTGCCAATACTTGAGGTAGACGGCGGGTATCGCTGCAGCGTATCCCGAGGCGTCAAAGACTCTCGATGCAATACCCTGATTTTCGGGAAGCGACTGAAGCTCGCGCCGCAAGTTGGCAAAATCGAGAAGCTCTTGGTCCGTGAATCCGTTGGGAGAAAACGGCTCCCGTACCTGCAGGTGCGTCCAATACACTCCCAGACCGGTATAGGCAAAGTTTCCGCTGGTGGATAGATAGCGATCAATCCCCGCATGCCGGATGAGCCAGTTAAGCGCGGGGCTTTCTTCCCTGGTGATCTTGAGCGGCAGGCTCACGAGGTTGCCTGTTGAAAATACGAAGAGGTCAATAATCGTCAGGATGAGAAGGGTCTTGGTGAAATCTTTTCTTCTCCATTCCCATACGACACAGGCGGCTGCCATCAGCACTGCGAGGACAAGCATATTCATCATCCATTCCCCGGCGATCGCGTCGAGTTTTTGGGGTGAATAGCTGAGGCTGTCTGCGATGGGCCTCCCTCTCACAATTCTAAAAAGCCAGTCGATCGCGCCAATGACAACCTGCGTCATCCTTTTCTCCTCTCGAGCTTCGCGGTTCCCAATCCGGCCAAAATCGCAATCGCAAAACTATAGACCGAAAGCAGGCGTATCGGAGATCTTAATTTTCCATAGAAAGGCAAGAGTGCTTTCAAGGCGGCAAAGATCGGCGTTTGACTTCCAAGACTCACAAGCAGGGCAACGAGAGCCGCGACCATCCAGAATCTGGATGCTTTGCTGGGGACTTTGAGCGAAGCATAGAGCGCCAACGCAAGCGGAAAAATCCCCATATATCCTTCCGTATTGGCCATACCCGTTTCAAGCTGTGATCCCGGTCCCCAAGAAGAACCGTTGCGCCAACTTCCGTAGAAGCGAGCCATAATCAGGCGGGGAAACTCGATAAGTTTTAATTGATTTTGCGATGCAAACTCGATGCTCTGCGGGCGGAAGGAATTTGCGGAGAGCTCCAGAAACGGAAGCAACTGTACGGCGACCAAGGCCAGAAAGATACCAACAATAGCCAGCAATGATCTCCACGCCCGCTTTCCGGATGACCGGAAAAAGATAAGGAAGTACGGGAGGAGTGCCATCCACGTGTAGAAGCTATACTGCGGGTGCGAGGAGAGAAATTGCAGGCAAAGCACGCCGATGAGCAATACGGCACTGACTTTTCCCGGTTTTCGCAAATATCGTTCCAAGGAAAAAAAGACCAGCGGGATCAAGGCAATGCCCTGCAGTGAGTTTATATCATTGACCGCGGCAATGAGCGTCCCGGAAAACCCGAAGGCCACTGCCGACAACAGCGCCGCAACCCTGCTTTCGGTGAGAAGCCTGACATAACCATAAGTTGTCACGGCAGCCAAGCAGACGTAGAAGACAGTGAGCAGAGTCATTGCGGTCGGAATGGGAAACAATACATAGGCGAGGTTAGTCGGGGCAAACGCGTTATTCGAGAGGTCGGCAAGGAACGGGATGCCGCCCAATACATACGGATTCCACAGCGGCAATCTGCCGGATGCGACTTCCTGTTTCCAAAAAAGATAGTTCGGAAGTCGTTGGGTCAGATTGTCCCCGTACAAAAATCCTCGACCGCGGGTGATATACGGAATAAAGAAGGAAAGTGATAAAACAACAAGAAGCAAAATCGGCCAACGCTTCTTCATAAAAAAACTCGTTAGCAAATAACTCAGACCCAACGGGGTTCCACCCCTTGGCGGTCCAGCGACGCCGGACCTGTTCCCCTTCCGATGTTCCATCGGAACCAGGGGGTATCCCCCTTGCCGCGCCCGCAACGCTTCGCGTAGCGAAGGCGGGCGGGGATCCCCCATTATAAGGTTACCAGTACGCTGCAAATCCGCTTGCGCGTATAAACAATAGTGTGTAACCTTATAATAATTTTTGTTTGAGTTTCAGAAGCATTCTTTTTGCCGTTGGTGCGTTTTCGATTCGAACCTTGTTGATCCAGTACCCCAGCTCTTTACCTTTTCCGGCAAGCTCGCTCTTGGTCTCCTGCAAAAAATCTGCGCTTTGATATTCCCAGAAGCCTTGTTTTTCCCAGATTTTTACGAAAACGATGAACATATAGAAGGCTTGCAAAAGCGAAAGCACCAACCCGTGGAGGCCGTCTTTATAACCATCCCTCGCAAAGAAGTTGGTGAGGAAGTCTGACGCCGGCATACGGATGGCATCGTACCAGCGTATGGTCTTCCCGGATTCCAAAAAGCTCGCTACCTCGTTGTCCGAATAATAGTCCATGATTTTTTTAACGTATTGGTTCGTTGAGGTGTAGTTATAATGGATAATGTGCTCCCTTAACTTCTCAGTTTTTCCTTTGACTACCAGTAGCTCATGATTGTGTTTCCCGGGAAACTTTCCTTTGCCGTTGCGGAACAGACGAAGTTGATAATCCGGATACCATAGACCGTGCTCGATCCATTTACCGAAAATGATGTTTTTCCGGGGAATGAAAAAACCGACTGGTTCATGACTGCTGGTGGATGGACCATGGAGAATTGCTTTGATTTCTTGGCTCAGTTTCTCTGATACGCGCTCGTCGGCATCGAGACTCAAAATCCAATCGCCCGTAGCCTTCGTACATCCGAAATTTTTATTGATATTGAGCATCAGCGGATTGTTCGGGCGTTTGAACACTTTTGCGCGGTGCTCTTCAGCGATTTCGGCAGTGCGATCCACGGATTCATTGTCCACAACAACGATTTCGTCCGCCCACGTTACTGAATCGAGGCAATCTTTAAGTACTTCCTCTTCGTTGTAAGCTGAAATAACGGCAGAAAGGGTCATGGTTTTTTCCTGAGATACTTGATGATGAGTCCTATTTCCTGAAACACTTTATTTTTCGCAAACAGAAGTAAGAGTGATGCATACAGTATAACAGCCGACAGCACCAACACTCCCATTCTCATAAGCGAACCGTTCACCATCGGGGATAAGGCATAGACCGTTGTACCCATGATCGCCGTAGAAATGAGGGGTGCGGTGATGTTGGGAAGCACGGAGATGGGAAGTAAGCGCTTGACAACAAAAACGACTATGACGGAGCTGGTTGCGGTGAGGGCGGAAGCCAAAGCAACACCGTTATACCCGAAAACACCGATCAGCAGAGGCGTTAAGCCCCAGGTCAATGCCGTCCACAAGATCATCAGCTGCAAGCTCGTTTTAATTTTCCCGATTGCATTCAAGGTATTGGTGAGCGTGGTTGACAAAGATGCCCAGAGGGCATTCACCCCAAAGAGGGTTAAAGAGATGAGCGCCGGCTGCCATTTCTCGTAGCGTGGAATGATCCCGGTTAAACTCGGCGCGAGGCTGACAATGCCCACCACGGAGGGAAAGACGACCGTGGCGATGGCAAATAGCGACTTTTCAACTGCTTTGCCCAATTGTTCCTTATTATCCTGAAGACGGGAATAGGCCGGAAATGTCACTCTGATGACGCTGTCCGAGAAAAAGCGAAGCGGCATCAACGCCCAGCGCTGTGCCCAACCGATAAACCCCACTTCAGCGAGTGGCAATACTTTTCCCAAATAGGCGGTTAACAGATCGTCTTTGACGAGTGCCAAAAGGCTGTTTGCCTGAAACGGCACACCGAAGGATAGGAGTTTCTTCGCCGACGAGCGCTTGATCGCGAAATTGGGAATCCACGGTTGAAGGATATAGATGACAATCACCCCAGCAACACCGCGTATCAGAACTGCGGCCGTAAAACTTGCTACCCCGCTACCTTTCCAGGCAAGATAGACCGCAATGATGTAAAAAAGTGTATTCTCGACAATCTGGGGTATGATTAATTTATTAAATTGAAGTCTTCTTTCGAGGAGAATTGAAGGTATCGTCTTTAAGGATGAAAGGAAAAAGGCAACGATCAACGCCCTCATTAAGGCCAAACCGTCCGTGGAGAGGTTATAAAATCCCGCAATCCGAGATGAAGCAGCCAACGAGACCACTACCAGGGGAACAACCAGTATTTGCTGGATGGTAAAGGTAGTTGCGAGATCCTCTTCCTCGAGTTTTTCTTTCTTTTGGATGAGAGCGGCGGCCAACCCGATGTCCGAAAAATAAATGAGGAAATTGACGACCGCGGTAACGACGAAAAATACTCCGTATTCCTGAGGTTCAAGAAAAACGGTGAGCAAAAGAGTAGCCGCAAAAGTCACGATCTGCAAAAATAGGGTTCGGCTCGTCAGCGCCACGACACCGGTCGCCGCCCTGTGGATCACTTCTTCGGAACTACCTACATCCTGCAGTTGTTCTTCTTCAAGCGCCATCAAGTTATTGTAGCATTAGTTTTTAGCCGTTTGTCTCAAAAACTTTTCGTGAGAAGATTTTCTGGCCAGAAACTGTCGTAAATGCCAGAATGAGAATTGTTGTGAGAGTGATGAAGTTTCCCACTTTGCGAATCGACGTTTCGTGAAATACCACGCTGACTGCATGCTCTCCTTCTGGAACTCTGATACTCAGGAGTTTTAGATCGTTTTCCGACGAGGGCATTACTCTTTGTCCGTCGATGGCGACTTTCCATCCCGGAAAATCAAAAATATTCAACCGGATTTCCAGATCTTTTTCGCTCTTCGTCTGAAGAGCCAATATTCCGGGTACATTGCTTTCAATCTTTATTTCGCCGCTTCCTGAAAGGATCGTGAAGGGTGTCGTGGGTAATTGATTCTTCTCAATCGCGACTTGAGTAACATCCTGTTTTTCTACATCATTCCATTGGGCAACTGTTTTCACTTCTCTCGGAACAAATTCGAAGCTTGTTTTTGAGACTGTCCACTGCATGAACTCATTGTTGAGAATATTACCGTCTTTGACATCAAGATAGGTTTGAGGTCGGAAAAGTTTGAGGTTGGGATAGATGAGCAATCCGAGCACCGCAACGGAGAGCACGACTTGTGTGAGATGCGTTCTGAGGTGTTTCAAGATGAGTGAAACAACAGCCCCGGATAGGACAGAACTGAAAACGGCAGAGAGGAGCAGAAATCTCCAGGGAAATTGCAGATACTGCAGCGGTTTGATGATATCCCAAATAGGCTGTGATGAGCCGATTGTCATGAACGTAGCCAATAGAAATAAGAGAAAGAGGAAAGAGGTATAGAGAGCCGGTTGGAGTGCTTGACTGCTTGGTTTTTGTCGGTATGCGATGAGCCAAAGTATCGGCGCAAGAAGCGTCAGTGCGACATGCAATTTTCCGATTTTAAATGACAGACCATCAAGCAGACCGGCACTCGAACCGCCGTACCCCCAGAGCGAATTCCAGAGCTGGGCAGGATAGACGAAGTGCAGTTTATAGGATGCGAGATCAGCAAGGAGGATGGAGTCAACCAGCGTATACTTCCTCTCGACGAGTGCCGGAATCCAGAAGAAGGCGGAAAGACCTGCTGCCAGCAGGGCTGAGAGCAGCGTGTAGCGAATGGCGAATGGTTTGTGCTGGGTCCGCATCAGTAAAAATCCCACATAAAGAAGCCAGAATGGGATAAACGGCAGGAGGATGAGGTTGTGGGTGATCATCGAGAGGGAGAGAAATATTCCCAGGTGAATCCAGTGCTGTTTCTTCCCTTGGAGTATCAACCGATCTGTAGCCCAAAATATCAAAGGTATCCAGACGAAGGCAGCAAGCTCGGCCAATGCTCCGCGAACGTAGGCATCGACTGCGTGATACGGAGCGTAGGTGTAGAAGGCAGAAGCGATGATCGCTCCTGCCTTCCCGAAATGTTCTTTCGTCCATATGTACATGGCAATGGCCGCGGCGATAAAGGCTGACATGAACACGAGCTTGGTTGAATCGATGAAGGAGGTGCCGAGCAGCAGATGGTAGATCTCACCGAGATAGTAAACAAGGGGCGGATAAAAGATGAACAGCGGATAACCAAAGCCGAAACCGAGATCAGCGACCCAATGTACCGGAAATTGACCGGCTGCCAGTGCGCGATCAAGTTCGTAGAGACGAACAACTTGTTGATCGTCATGCATAGAAAAGTAACCTCGATGAAAAAGCGGTATCATCGCAGGCAACGTCAACGCAATGACGAGGGCAGCTGCTGCGTATTTTGTTAGAGAACTTTTTTCTTTCATCATTCTCTACTCATGAGATCTTCTTACTCTTTTTTCCTGCGAACAGTTGTTGCTTGCCTCGATGTACGAACGTAGAGGCTCTTGCGCCGTAGATCTTGCCCAATTGTACCAAGAGGATGGTTGAGTAGGGTAAAAACAAGAGCATGTAGTGCGGCCAACCGATGATAAAGGTGAGAAAGATCGCGTAGACTGCCAGCCAGACCACCAAAACCGATTCAATCCCAGCCAGCTTGTTCATGATGACGCGAATTGCCGCAACCAGAACCGCTAGGACGTTCAAAGGCCAACTCACCCGCCAGAGATTGCTCTTTACAGTTGTGTATACCCCCCACTCTTGACCGAACCAAACCCTCCAACGGTTAAAGAGCACCAGAAGCCAGTAGGAACCGGTCGGCACGGTTCCGACATTTCCTTGACGGTAAAAGGTGAGAATCCACTTTTGGGTTCCTAAATACTCCCTGAAACTGAAGCCGTTCATAAACAAGGCTGTATATGACGCGAGATGTACCAGACCGGCAAGCGGGAGGCTCAAGGTAAACTGGCGCAAGGTTTTCCACTTGCGCTTGAGCAATAAAAACCCAAAAAGAGCAACGACAATCGTCGCGGCGGCGGCGAAGAATTTTGTCGCCGCGACCGCCCCGACCATCAGCGATGCCGGTATAAACCATTTGCCCTCCTTTAAGCCGCGTATGAAGAAGAGAAACGTCAGATTGATGAAGGCCATCTGTAATCCGTCAAGCATTGTGATGTTTGCTAAATTTCTAAAGACGGGTTCGGTTACAAGAAGTGCGGTCGCGGCGATCGCGAGCCAACGGTCCTTGAGAATTACCATGCCCAAGGCGAAATGGGTCAGCAGCGCGAATATGAAAAAAGCGAGCCCGACCAGTGCCGGTCGTCTGAAGAGCAGCAAACCCAAACCGATGAGGTATTTCCCCAGCGGAGGCATCTCCGGATTGATGAGGATCGGATTCTCCCCGTGGACATAGCGCCATCCCGCCCATGAATAGAGGCCGCTGTCCCCGATCGGTATTGAGGTACCCGCATCCGGGTTGACCCATTGGGAGTTCAGATAATCTTTCTCCATTTGCTTCGGATTAAAGATCTCCCAGTAGGTTGAAAGATTTGCAAGCATGAAATGACCGGCAGAGAACAAGGCGATCAGCATGAGAATAATCCCCACGCTTTTTGCCGGATTGTTGGGGACATATTTGAACGCGGCTACTGTTAAGACAATGATCAGCGCGATCGCGGAAAGGCCCTCCGCGGTATTTCGTACGAGTGTACCTCCAAAGATTGCCTTCACAACCCGGGTCTTGTCCTGACCGGGAGAAATCTGGAATCTCAACAGGCCATCCGTCTCTTGGGGATTGAGGTTCACCTCCTCATCATCGATAAATACCTTCCATCCCGGAAAGTAGTGAATATTCAGGGTCATGAGTGCCGGTTCCTGCAATCGGACTTCTAGATAGATGTTTCCCGTTTTTTTATCGTCTTCCAGAATCTCGTATCTGTCTTCGGATATGGATAACGAATACGGAGTTTCCGGCCTGTTTTTTGGATCAGTTTTTATCCAAATGGGAGTGAATTCGTTTTTCACGGTTGTCGTGTCGTCATTGGTGGCATAGAAGCCTTCTCCTCTGTCGATAAATCTCACTTGCGTGGCACGCGGAACATACTGAGAAAGCACAATGAACGCGAGGAGGATTGCCGCGCCTTTTATAAAGCGTGGAAATGTGTTCAATGCGGAAAAGACCACTGCAGCAGATACTGCCTGAATGAAAACAAACAGCGTTGAGAGCCTCCATGGAAACTGGATGAGCTTGAGCGCGGGAAAGAGGTTAAGGAGTGGTGAAGAAAGCGGGTGCATGAGGAAGATAACCAGAAGCGCCATTCCCATAAACAACCACTGCCTTTTTATCCCTGCAATGCCAACGAAAAGCAAGGGAATAATGCCAAGCATTCTGACGATTTCACCTAGAGGTAGGAAATAGCTTCGGTAATCGGAAATGTCCACCCCGCCGGCTCTCGTGTACTGCAGATCCCAAAGTGCCGGAATCCAAAAAAATGCGGATAATGAAAGCCCGAGTATGAAAGCGTAGAGCGGTCCCGCCATTCGTTTCGCGAATTTGCGCAGTCTGCCTGATCGGCCGTTTCGCAAATCGGAAACTACGGCGGGCAGGGAGCGAAAAGCCTGGTGCCTTTTTTTTGATTTGAAAACTAGCCTTGCGATGTAGAGGAGGAGGACCGGGGTGAAAATGAGCGCCATTACATTGTGCGACATGATAAGTGCCGCATAGAAAAGCCCCAGTGCTGTAATGTTTTTGTAATTTGCCTTTCGCACCAGGCTATCTGCGCTCAGAAATAGAAAAGGCACCACTGCCAAGGCAGTACTCTCCCCCAGCGATCCCCTGCCATAGAGGAGAAATATTCTATACGGGGTAAAAACATAAAAAGCGGCAGCCATCAGCGCCGGAAGATGACCCCATTTCTTCGCATAGAGAAACATGCCCTGTGCAGCCAATATGACACTTCCACCCAAAACGATTTTTATGCTGTCGACGAAGCCAAATCCAAGAGCATGGGGAATTTCCGCCAGATAAAACGGAGGGGGTAGAGGAAGTTTGCCACCGGATAGCCGAATTCATGATTAAGCCGTTGTGTCCAGCGTACCGGGAACTGCCCGTCGCGAAGACTTTCGTGAAAGGCCGAAAAGCGAATGACCATCCATTCGCCATCGTCACTTTCCCAATACCCTCCCCTGAAGAGCGGCCAAATACAGAGCAGCGCGAGTGCGAGTGCTGCCACCAACCAGATTGAGAATGCTTTGAAATATTTCTTCATCCCGGTACGGGTTTTATGATAGCACGTCAGGTCGTCTGCGCGATTTTACAGCCAATGTGAACCCGAGGGCCAACAGAACACAGAGGCTGACAGCGGAGATTGACGCTCCCCAGATGAAACTTGCAGGCCGATAGGTGAAGAGAACGTGATGTTCGCCTGCCGGAACGACCACACCCCTGAATGCGTAGTTGGCGCGCAAGATGGGGACGGCTTCTCCGTCTACCTCCGCTTTCCAGCCGGGATAGAAGGAGTCCGTGAGCAAAAGTATGGAAGGATTTTGGTTTTGGGTATTCACTTCAACACCATTGGGCAGATAACGCAGGATTGATGCTTGCGATTGGTTTGTCGCTTCAGAAACGCTGATCCCGGGATCTTGTTCAAGAATCAGCTGTTGGTGCGGATTGAAGTCAATGCTATATAACCGTTCGATGATTTGTTCATCGTCCCGAATCACCCGCCAATCTTCAAAGAGCCTCACCCGCGGCAGGGCTTGAAGATTCTCATATATTTTAAACTTGCCTTGCTGCCATACCAGTGTAAAGCGCGATGGATCGTATTTCAGCGGCTCCTCTTCCCAAGTTTGGCTGGGGTCGGTTACTTTGGCATTGATATATTTGATGCTCGTGAGGTCAAGCAAACGGTTGCGATTTGTTTCATTGTTCATCGTGATGTCGGCATCGGAGCGGGGAATGAGCCGTTGAAGGGACCCGCGATCGGAGGCAGCGACCAATTCTCCGTAGCGCCGGAGATAGAGCGGGTCATAGCCTTCAGCGGAATACAATCGGTAGGCCGTCGGAAGATTGGTCACGAACTCGTTCTCCCAAAAACCGTCAACGCGATTGAGCCCTGCCTTCGTTTTCAGCTCTTCAATAAGTACGTGTTTCGGATAAACGAAATCGGCAGACGAAAACGGGAGAATTTTTTCTGCATGAAGGAGCAATTCCACTGCGATGATGACGATGAAAGCGACACCGACGAACCCACCGGAGATCTTTCTCCCGCGATAGAGCAACAGTACGAAACCGGAGATCACAAGCGCGGTCACTGGCAGGCGAAGGCTTTTTCTGGCTATCTCGGCTTTCTCAGGGTTTAAAAAGAACGTCACGCCGAAAAGAATGAGCATGATGACGGCAATAGTCATCAGCGGCTTGAGACGTACTGGTTTTTCCCGGAGAATGTCCTCAAGGAATAAGGCCGCAAGACAGCAGAGCGCAAATAAGGAGATGAGCATCGCTTCCGCCGCTCCTCCGGTGCTCACGACGGGGATATTCAAGTCCGCGATGAAGGCTGTGATGGGAGTCTTGGTCCCCAGTAAAAATCCCATTATCATGAGCGAGATGAGCCAAGCCGCTTCCTTTCGCCTCCTGCGGGAAGCGATCGCTCCCGCGGCCAAAATGACGGTTCCGATTCCCAGAAACAGATCGGCATCCATATAATCCGCGTTGCCGATATCCTTGCCCCAATAATCGTCGGTCACGCGATTTCCGAAATAATCGGGTGCAAGCAAGGTTACAATCTGCGCAATAGGCAGAGCTGCTTCTTTGCTCAACGTCTGGGAGACTTGTCCGCGCATTGCCGAATGGAAGTAAAGCTCGGAAGTCGGAATCCATTGAATTGCGCTCATTCCCAGGCTGATGAGAAAAGCCATGAGGAGGGGTGCGACTTTTTTCAAACGGTTTTCTTTGGGTGCGCCGATCGCCAACAATGCGATCCAGCTCACGAGTATGAGCAGATTGTAGGCTGCACCTTGGGCATAGCCTGCAAAAATCGTTGATGACACCGATCCGGCAAGCAAGAAAAGAAAGCGAAGTTTTCCTGACTCCCACCAGCGCTTGACGGCAAACAGGGACACCGGCAGCCAGATGAGTTCATGAACAATGATTCCCCATTCGAGCCAAACGATTACATATCCCGATGATGCAAAGGCGATGGCTCCTACCATGGCGCTCGTGTTGCCCAGTTTCAATGATTTGAGAAACACAAACATGAAGATTGCCCCAAAGAGGACCGCGCTCACGATGTAGAGCGTCCAAGCTACGGAGAAATCTGAGATGAGTAAAAATATGAGATTGAAAGGGTAAAATACCGCCGATTGCAGATTGGCAAGCAGCGGTGTTCCTGAAAAAGCATACGGGTTCCAGAGCGGAAGCTCACCGACTCGCAGCGAAGAAATCACCAGTTCCCTCCAGAGATATATCTGACGAAACGCATCCGACGCGAAGTGGCCTCCTTTAAAGACAAGGAAATTGCCGCCTCCCACCCATCCGCCCGAGGTATACGGATGAAACCAGGCAACCAGAAGATCGAACGGGGCAGGAATCAGGCCCCAAATGACGGTCTTATGGAAGAACAGCACGATGAAAACAATGAATGTCAAAACCGGCAGACTGCGTTTGACCAAGTGCATGTTCAGAAATATTTTAGTAAGTAGTCAAAGGCCACTTCATGGTTTCCGGGAGGTACGACGACGGCTCGAAAGGCATAATCGGCGCGCAAGATCTTCGCTTCCCGACCGTCGATCGTCGCCTGCCAATCCGGATAATAGGCATCAGAAAGGAAAAGGAGCTGCGGTGTCGGAGTTTCGACTGCCAGCATAACCCGGTTTGGCGTGTAGCTCAAGAAACTCACACTTCCATCGGCTGGGAAAATCTGTTCGTTGATGGCTTCTTCGAGAATGAGCCTGACTTTGGGGTCGAAGTCCGGTGAGAACAAACGATCCAGAATAGCTTGGTCATCATGGATCACCTCGTACTCTCCCACTAAATAGGCTCTGGCAAGACTTGAAGTATTTTCATAGGCTTTGAATTTTCCGTCCTGCCAGCGCAATTGATAGCGGTCCGGCGGAAACGTGTGCGGATCCGGCTCCCAATCACCGTGCGGATCGTCGTTTTTATCCAAAATGTATCTCACTCCGAGGAGATCCTGAAGCCGTCGGCGCCGAAAGTCATCCTGATTGGCGATGAGGTTTGCATCAGAGCGCGGGATATTTTCCGGAATATTTCCATCCCGGGATGCGGCCAAGAGCTCCCCATAGCGCCTGAGATAGAGAGAATCGTAACCCTCGACCCCGTAAATCTCATATGGGATCCACGCATTACTCATGACGGATGACGTGTAGTCGCCGAAAAAGCGATAGGGAACCTCTTGGCTCTGTTGTTCCAGGAAAGAAAAAGGAGGACTCTGTGGAAAGAAAAATCTAGCCTCGGAAAAAGTCTGAAACTTGTTGGCAAAATAAGAGTATTCAACGATTGCGACTACCGTCACTAGTATCATACTTACTTTTTCCCAGTTGGACGATAATAATTTGGTCTGTTCGAAGAAGTTTTTCCTGATTTTCAATGACCTCATCCCCCGTTTGCCCATTTCGGTGCGCAGGAAAGTCAAAAAGAAGAGAAAACCGATAATCGTTGTCGGAATCACCAAATTCCTGAGCGTGACCCCCCAGTTTGTTGATGTGACATTGTCAGAACTTCTCGCGAAATAGATCGCCGTGCCTCCTATGACTGCATAGACAAACAGGATCAGAGCAGCCGGAAATACTGCGAATGTCTTCGGTTTCTTGAGCCAATAATCCAGCCCAAATCCGGCAAGTATTGCAGCGCACGATTGAACCAAGAACAGAATTCTTGATGGGGCGCTGGTTGAAAATACAGGAATATCGAGCATTCGAATAAAATGGGGCAGCGGAGTGGGCAGGGCAAAGAGCAAGGCCAAAGCGCCGGTACCGGCAAAGAATTTGACCATCCTACTTTTGTCCCGTACCTGAGCGACTGCTCCCAAGGCAAAAAAGAGCGCCGTCACACCGAAATATCCCATGAATTCGCCGTAATCGACGCCCCAGAAATTCTTGGTCGCTGGATTTCCGAAAAAATCATGAGCAAAGAACGTCATCAGCTGTCGGGGAGGCAGTATGAAATACGAGAAGATTTCTTCGTCGGATTGCGTCCCCCGGGGAGTGTAGGATAAGAGATCCAAGCCCGGTTTGATTTGAACAAGCGAGACAAAAAACGCTGCGAGAAGCGACATTGAAAGCGTGATCATCAGCGGTCCGCGTCGGCTTGGCTTTCCCGAGGTCAGCAAACGAAACACGGCAAAACCGACAGACAGAAGCAGCACATAGCCGGCCGTTTGCAGGTGGCCGGCCAAGAGCGAAGACAAACAGGCAAAAAAGACGGCGACGGCATATATCTTCCTGCCACTGGTCAACAATCGCTCAATTGCCCATAAGATAAACGGCAGCCAGAGCGCGGCGTGCCCAACCGTGTTTAATTCCCACCAGATAACCATATAGCCGCTGAAGGCAAAAGCGAGGGAAGCGAGTGCAGCTGCCGCCTTGGAAACTTTGAGCTCACGCATCAGCAGCCACATGAATAGCAACGCCAGAACCGGCTGCAGAATAACCCCGATGATCCAGGCACTGTGATGGTCAGTGAGCCAGTAGAGCAGGTTCAATGGATAGAAGGGTGCGGATTGCAGATTGGCCAAAAGCGGGCTGCCGCTGAACGCGAAGGGATTCCAAACCGGAAGTTCTCCATGTTTCATAAGAGAGATGCTCAAGTCCCTCCACGGATAGAGCTGGCGGACGACATCGGCATTGATAAATTCTTTATACGGTACGCCCAGCGGATAGCCCTCCCACTGCATCGAATTGAAGGGATAGAACCGGCCGACTAAGAGATCGCCGGGAAAAGGGATGAGACCTTTGACAGGAATCTTCCAATAGACCGTCAAGGTCGTTGCCAAGGCGGCGAAAAAGACGATGATCAATTCTTTTTTCACAAAGCTGCCTTTCTCCTGCTTCTCCTGATGAGATAGATGCTTCCCGTCCCGGCCGCAAGTGCCAAAGCCAAAATGGACAGTACGATACCGCGATAGAATGCTGTGGGAACATAGTGAAAAACGATGATATGCAATCCTGCCGGCACGGCTACCGCTCTGAACGCCTGGTTGGCGCGATAGACCGTTGTGGGATTTCCGTCAATCGTTGCCTGCCAACCGGGAAAGTAGGCGTCCGAGATGATCACGTACCCTGCCTCTGAGAGTTCGGCGTTGAGCGCTACTTGGTTGTTCGAATACTGCGTCACCTTCACCGGATTTTTTTTTGCATCCATAAATGATTTCTTCGCAAATACATACGGATCAAGCGTTAACGTTGATTGCCAAATAGGCAATTTGCGATTCAGGTCACGATTGGTTGCCAGGTATCCAGAAGTTTGGCCGATGTTGGGTGTAAGAATTACTTCCGGCTCCGAGAAAAAGAGCGGATGAAAGAGCCTGGTAAGCGTCAGATTCTCTTCATTCGAAAAGCGCGCTTGAGGCACAAAATAGGCTTTTGGTAAGGCGAACATATATTCATAGACCGTATGCCATTTGTAGGCAAACACTTTTTTGAACGCGTTTCCTGGAGGAATGTCATGATAGTCTTTGGGAACCACGATGTAGCGGATGCCAAGGTGGGAGAGCAAATTGACAGATTGCGGATCACGAAATCTTTTCCGTTCCACCGCCTCCGCGAAGAACGTCTCGATCCTGGAAAATTCATCAAGATTTTTTCCTGTCCCTTGGTAAAATCCGGAAAGTTGGGCAAACCAGATAGGATACATCGCGTCCACGCCTTCCGGTGAATAGAGATCAAAATAGGTCGCAACGTCGGAAGGTATTTTTGAGTACGAGAGCGATATGAATCTTGAATAATCGGAGGCTGTGTTTTCTTTCAGATAGGTAAAGATCGGATTTTGAGGAAATTCGTTGCTGCTGTTTGAAAAGTAGAGATCCCTGTTCCCCCGAACGATTTGTTCGCTGATGGTGGCAAGCACGAGGACGATGAGAACCGAGCGCGTCTTGCGTTTTGCTGTACTGAGAATTCTCCAGAGCAGGAGGACCAAGAGAAAAGGAAATAGGCTTTCAGCAACACTCACCCTCACATAGCGTT
>Ga0209542_10012205_pt1 | contig 15084 bp, 16 predicted proteins | sample RifCSPhighO2_01_FD_184028 | JGI IMG/M metagenome (GOLD analysis project Ga0209542, IMG submission 184028) | Soil microbial communities from Rifle, Colorado - Rifle CSP2_plank highO2_0.1 (SPAdes) (version 2) | ecosystem: Environmental > Terrestrial > Deep subsurface > Rock core/Sediment ...
GATACCAATTTTACTTTTGAAAAATGAACGCATGGTCAAACCCATACAGTTTGGCGCTGGTGGAGAGCGTGATGTTGGGTGGCCAGTAACAACCGCCAAAATTTACAATTCACAAGACGCTGATGAGTTGGTGTTTCTTGATGTAAACGCCACAAATTCTGGCAGGTCTTTTTTGTTAGATACACTTAAAAAAGTGGCGGAACATTGTTTTGTGCCGCTTACCGCGGGAGGTGGAATAAAAACAACAGAAGATATCCGCGAGATTTTGCGCGCTGGCGCTGATAAGGTTTCAATAAATACCGTGGCAGTGGAAAATCCAAATTTTATTCGTGAGTCCGCGGATATTTTTGGTAGACAGTGTATTATTGTTTCAATTGACGCGTTGGAAGTTGAACATGGCAAATATGTTGTTTGCACTCATGGAGGAAAAACAAAAACAAATCGCGATGTCGTGGAATGGGCAAAAGAAGTTGCAAAGTTTGGCGCCGGAGAGATATTGTTAACCTCAATTGACCGCGAGGGAACAATGAAAGGCTACGATATTAATCTTGTTCGTTCCGTTGCGGATGCGGTTTCCATTCCCGTTATCGCAAACGGCGGGGCGGGAAATAGGGCGCATTTTGTGGATGTGATTCGCGAGGGACATGCTTCAGCTGTTGCGGCTTCTTCTGTGTTTCATTTTTCAGATTCCAATATTCCGCAAGTAAAATTATTTATTAATAATTCCGGCATTCCAATTCGTTGTTAAATAAAATAATGAAATTTAACAAATTAAATAAATTAGTTTTATTTGGTGGAAGCAGAATCTTGTTTGATTTTGTTGATCATCTCAAAAAACAAAAGTTTTTTGGGGTGGTTGTTTTTGGTTCCAAGCGCCATTTGGACGAAATAGTGCCTGGTAAAAATTTTACTCTTCGTGCTTTTTTGAAAAAAAATAAAATTAAATATTACGACTCCGAAGATATAAACAAAGATAAAAATTTAGAAAAAGAAGCCAAAGATTCGCTTGGTATTGCTTTCGGGGCGCCTTGGATCTTCGAAAAACACACAGTTTCGCTTTTTAAGAAAAATCATCTGTTGGATTTTATGGGTATTGATTTGCCGAGGTATAAGGGCGGGGCGCACTATACTTGGCAAATTTTGCATGGAAACACAACTGGTTGCGCAAATTTGCAAATAATTCACGGAGGTATCACAACTTTTCATAAAGGAGAAATTTTATCGCGTGAAAAATTTTTGTTGCCCAAAAATCTTCAAACACCCATGGATTATTTCGATTTTATTTCAAAAAAAGAAATTGAATTTTTAAAAAAATTTTTGGCGGAAATGGTGAATGGTAAAGATTTTAAAACACAGAATCTTGATGAAACAAAGAGTTCATACTTTCCTTTTTTGAACACAAAGATTCACGGTTTTATAAATTGGAATTGGAGCGGCAAAGATATTTGTTTGTTTATTAATGCTTTTGATAAACCGTACTCCGGCGCCTCAACTTTTTTAAATGGAAAGAAAGTGTTTTTGAAAAATTGTCGTTTATTTGAGGCGGAGGAACAATACCACCCGTTTACATCTGGTATTGTTGTGAGAAACGATAAAAAAAATACATATATCGCCTCTATTGGCAACTTGCTTGTGGTGGACGTCGTTTTAGAAGTACGGGTAGGTGATAGGTTTGTGACTCCACATTCTTATCTAGATGACGCTTTAAGTTTTTCGGCTGTGTATAATTCAAAAGGATTAAAAAACAAAAAAACAAAATGAGTACAATGATGGAAATTTTAAAAAAGATTGATGGACTTCCTGTGTCCCATGTTTCAGCTGGAGCAGACGAACAAAATAAAATTCTTTCAGAAGAACTTTCATTTAAGATTTTGGAATACAAATCCGGAAGAGAACATAATGGCTGGACCGTTCCCCATAAGTGGGAAGTTGTAAAAGCAGAGATACGAAAAGATGGAAAGTTGATATATGACGGCAAAAAACACCCGCTTGGAGTAATTGGTTATTCCGAATCTTTTAAGGGCAAGTTAAATCTTTCTAAACTAAAAGAACATCTTTACTACAAAAAAGATGCTCCCGATAACATTGTTTATCATTGTGATCTTTATTACAAACCTTATAAAAAATTGTGGGGATTTTCTATGCCATACAGTCTGTTTTCTAAATTGGAAGATGGGGAATACGATGTTGATTTAGAGACAAAACACACAGAAGGAACAATGAAGGTTCTTGAGTATACCCACAAAGGAGAAACAGACAAAACAATTATTTTGCACGCGCACAATTGCCACACGGCACAGCTCAATGATGGACCATCTGGTTATGTGGTTGGCATTGAAGCAATGAAAAGGCTTGCGAAAATGAATACCAATTATACGTATAAATTACTCATTGCCCCCGAACACATTGGCACGGTTTTTTATTTGGCTGATTTGGATCCGGAAGTTTTATCAACATATAAATTTTGCGTATTTCTTGAAATGTTGGGCAACAATTCCAGACTTGCTTTGCAGGAAACATTTACCGGAGAAACAGAATTGGACCGTGCGGCAAAGCATTATCTTTCGCATGCTTCTCCAGATTTTTATTTTGATAAATTTAGAAAAGTGGTAGGTAACGATGAGACCGTTTGGGAAGCGCCGGGAATAGAAGTTTCAACAATATCTCTTTCGCGTTGCGAATCCCCCAGTTTTTATTACAAAGAGTATCATTTGGATTCTGACAACATTTCTATTATGCGTGAAGATAAATTGGAAGAGTCTGTAAAAACGGTGCTTGGGATAATTAATATTTTGGAGACAAATTGTTTTTTGAGGCGCGAATTCACCGGACTTATCGCGCTTTCCAATCCAAAATATGATCTTTATCTTCAACCGGGCACCGATCCTTCTTCAAAAATTGACATAACGGAGAATCAATCAAAATGGAACTATCTTATGGATTGTCTTCCTCGGTATTTTAACGAAAATATTTCAATTTTAGATATTGCGATAAAACACGACGTGCCATATGATTCTTTGTATGCGTACTTATTAAAATTTAAAGAAAAAAAATTAATTGAATTTGTAAAACATGATAAAAAATAAATCACAAAAAGTAATAGAAAACGAACGCCTTAAATTACGTCCCGTATCACTTGATGATGTTACTGATGAATACGCAAGTTGGCTTAATGATCCAGAGGTAAATCAATTTTTAGAAGTTCGTTTTCAACATCATACTTTAGAAGTTGTTCGTGATTTCGTGGAAAAAACATTATCCGATTCTGGTTCCGAATTTTTCGCGATTATTCGAAAAGATATCAACAAATTTATAGGAACAATAAAACTGGGTCCTATAAACAATATTCATCATTTTGCGGATATGTCTATTGTGATAGGCGACAGGGCTTCATGGGGAAAAGGATACGCGTCGGAAGCCATAAGTTTGTTTACTGATTACGCGTTTGAAAATTTGAAAATGCATAAAATTTTTGCCGGACTATATGCCGAAAATATTGGCTCGTTTAAAGCTTTTTTGAAGGCGGGCTATCACGAAGAGTTTAGGTCAAAAAATCAATATCTAATAGACGGAAAACGGTTTACTGATAGGATTGTGCTTACAAAATTCAACGATTCTTATGAAGTGTAATTATAAATTTTGTTCAATGTGCGGAGGCAATCTTTTGTCAAAAAATAGCAATTTATCTTGCGCTAAATGTTCTTTTGTGAATTATAGAAACGCCAGACCAACTGTAACCGCGGTTATTTTGCGTGAAAATAAAATTCTTTTGACCAAAAGAAACAATTCTCCTTTTTTGGGTTGGTGGGATTTGCCGGGGGGATTTGTGGATCACGGAGAAAGTCCGGAAGAGGCTATCGCGAGGGAGATGCGCGAGGAGCTTGGAATGGCGATAAAAATTAAAAAATTACTAGGAATTTATCCGGGAACTTATCCTTCTGCTACGGAACCTTTTTATGTTTTGAGTGTTGTATATATGGTTGAACCGTTGACAAAGGAATTCGGAATTATGGATAAAGAAGAGTTGAAAGGATTTAAATGGTTCAAAAAGAAAGAATTGCCGCCGCGAATTGCTTTTGATAGTAACCAAAATGTTATTAGAGAGTTTAAAAAAGTATGGAAATGAAAATAAATTTTGAAGAAGTTAAAAATTTAGTAGTCCAGCTTGACTCATCCGCTATTGTTGACGAAACAAAATGGGAGGAAGCCGTAAAAAACGGATTTGTGGCAACGGAGTATAACGAAGAAGGCAAATTAATCGGTTTTGGTTGGATTTTTCCGCGCCAGACTTTGTTGCGTAAACAAGCAGTGGTTGAAGACATGATTGTGGATAACGCGTACAGGGGAACAGGGCTTGGCAGAAAAATTTTAAGACAACTTATTGAATGGGCACGAAAAGCCGGTGTTGAGGTGGTTGAACTTACAACCAATCCGAAGCGTGTTGCGGCGAATGAACTTTACAAAAGCGAAGGTTTTAAACTTCACGAAACAAACCATTATCTTTTGAAGCTTTAACATGAAAAACATAATTGCTTTATTTGGCGGAGGGATTGTAAAAAATTCCGGCGGGTTGTGGTATTCGCCTGATTTTACTTCTGGTATTGCTTTGTACGGCGCACCAGGGAGCATGGAGCGTGTGGTTTCTGCGAGTTTTTTGTGGAAAGAAAATCCAGATTCAACAATAGTTGTTCTTGGTGGAAAGGGACAGATGAAAAATATTCCTGACGCGCCCACATTGGCGGAAGTTATTTCGCGCGAGCTTCGAGAACTCGGAGTACCGAAAGAAAATATTATTGAAGAAAAAGAATCTGGTTCTACATATCAGCAACTTTTAGCGCTTGCAAAAATTGTGAAAGAAAATTTGGCGGAAAAAATTATGATTGTTTCAAATCGCTATCATTTGCCGCGGATTGAAGCAATGGTGCGTTACGCGCCGGATCTTCAAGATTTTTCACGTTTGAATATTGTGTTTCAACCCGCAGAAGATGTTTTGATTAAACATAATTCAACAGAATGGGAAGCTGAAATTGATCGCGCATACGCGTCACCAGAAGCGAAAGAACTTGAAAAAAAAGAACAAAATGGTGTTCGTCAGATCCGAGAAGGAACGTATAAATGGTGAGTTATATTGGATATGAAGTCCGAATTTCGCATTGGAGAAAGGAGTGTGGGGGGTAAAAACCCCCCTTTTATTGTTGCGGAAATTTCCGGAAACCATCACCAAAAGTATGAAGAAGCGGAAGCGCTGGTGCGGGCCGCGCATGTGGCTGGAGCAGACGCGGTTAAGTTGCAAACCTATACTCCGGATACTATGACGTTAAATTCTGATAAAGAATGGTTTAGGGTTGGAATGGAAGCTGATAATCCTACAAGTTGGAAAGGAAAAACTTTATATCAACTTTACCAAACCGCTTATACTCCGTGGGATTGGCAACCGAAACTCAAAAAATTGGCGGATGAATTGGGAATTTTGCTTTTTTCTTCTCCTTTTGATACAACAGCTGTAGATTTTTTAGAAAAAATGAATGTTACGTGTTATAAAATTGCTTCATATGAAGTTAACGATTTAATTTTATTAAAGAAGGTGGCGCAAACCGGAAAACCTGTGATCATGTCAGTTGGATACGCAAGTGCGGAAGATATAAATTTAGCTCTTAAAACTTTGCGAGAAAACGGTGCCAAAGATATCGCGATTTTGCATTGCATTACGGATTACAAAGGAAAGCCGGACGAAGCGCGCGCCAACCTTGCTACAATTGCGGATATTGAAAAACGTTGGGGTGTGCCTGCGGGATTTTCCGACAACTCCGGAGGGATTGATATACCAATTATGGCATCAAAAGCTGGAGCGGCGATTATTGAAAAGCATATTATTCTATCTCGTTCTCTTGGTGGTCCGGATGCGGATTTTTCTTTGGAACCCGAAGAATTAAAAGAATTGGTAGATGTTCTAAAAAACGGAAAAAACCATTTTATTGATGAAAATCGTTTTCAAAAAGTTCTTGGGCAACCGTTTTATGGTCCGCGAAATGAACTTGAAAAATATAATCTTCGCTGGAGGCGTTCTTTGTTTGCCGCAAAAGATATAAAAAAAGGAGAAATATTTACTTCAGAAAATGTTCGTTCCGTGCGTCCATCGTTTGGACTTCATACAAAGTATTACGAACAAGTGATTGGAAAAACCGCGGCAATGGATATTGAATTTGCCACCCCATTGCAAAAAGGACATATAACCGGTAATCTAAATACAGATTGACTAAAAGGAGGTACGTTTGATTATACGAAAAGCAGAGTGTCGTGACATAGGATTTTTATATGATTTGAGAAATGAACAATCTGTGCGTGAAGCATCGTGGAATTCCAACGTGGTTGATTGCGACACCCATTTTATGTGGTTTGATTCTGTGTTGAAAAACCCAAATCGAACACTCTATATTTTGGATGTTGACGGGGTTCCGGTTGGTCAGGTGCGCTACGACACTGATGAAGATAATGCGGAAGTAAGTATTTCGATTGCCAGTAAATTTCACGGAAAAGGGTATGCCACAGAAGGACTTAAAAAATCCGTGGAAGCCTTTTTTTTAAAAACTCCGGAAGTTAAAACAATTTTTGCCCATATTAAGCCGAGTAATCTGGCTTCAATAAAAGCATTTACAAAGGCGGGATATTTAACAAATGGCATTGTTCGTTTTCAAGGACATGATTGTGTTTTTATGACTTTTGCTCGCCCGTAACAGGGCGGGTTTTTCTTTAGTTTTATAACCATGGAATATATTTTTAGGAAAGACAACGAAAAGCTGTTTTATGAACATTGGAATAAGTTTACGGCTGGAGCTCAACGCCATTCGTATTTTAATATAGAATCATGGCTTTTAATTTCTCGCTTTAAAAATTTGTTTGTAGACGATTTGAGTTTTGTGGCTTTGGAAAACGGAGAAGTTGTTTCATGCGCGTTTTTACCGATAGAGAATCACCAATACAAAAAAGTTGCCATAGACGGTGATTATGTTTTTGCTCCTATCGCAAAAAGAGGTTACGAAAAAGAAACGTATGCGAAGATAGATGAGTTGGCAAGAGAACACAACATTTTGGCATTAAAATTTTTAGTAGATCCTCCGTTGAGCAGAGGTTACAATCATCTTCAGCAATATGATTTTTTAGATACGTCGGTGTTGGACTATAGAATTGATCTTGTGGATGATTTTTTAAATGAATGCAGAAAAGGACACAGGAGCGATATTAAAACCATTTTGAATGATAAAAAAATTGTAATGCGATGTTACGACTCTAAAAATCCTTCCTTGGAAGCTCACGAAGGATATCGTTATATACACAAAAAACAAGCTGGAAAAGAAACACGTCCAAAAGAAACTTTTGACTTGCAGTACGAACGTTTAAAAAATGGCGGGTCTGTGCTTGCGGAGCTTGAATATGAAGGAAAGAAAATCGCGTACGCGTATTTTGACTACGAAGGAAAGTGGGCATATTACAGTTCTTCCGCGGGAGACCCCGATTTTAAAGAAATTAGAACAAGTCACGCTCTTGTGTTTGCTGCGGCGGAATTTCTAAAAAACAAAGGAGTAAAACATATAATAGTTGAACAGCCGGCCGGCATGTCGGCGCAGTATGATTCGTACCCTTCGGAAAAGGAATTAAATATTGCGCGTTTTAAAAGAGGATTCTCGGGTGATTTTGTAATGGATTTCCGCGGAATTAAATATTACAGCAAAGAAGCCTTCCAAAAAGACGCGCAGTTGTTTACCGAACAATATTGGGGAAACAAATAGGCGTAAAAACAGGTTTTAATTACTGACGCAAAATGGGGGATTTAAAGGGCAAAAAAGTTCTAATATTTCAACAGCGCGGGTGGGGTAAAACCATCGGCCGTTTTTTGGCTAAAAAGTTTTATGAAGAAGGATGTCGGCTTGCCGCGATAACTTCCAAAAGCACAACTCACGAACTTATCGTAAACCAAACGGACGCCAAATACGATTTGATAGTGAGTCATGATTCTATAATTTCCCGTCCGGACATTTTTCTTTCCGGTGATAAATTTTCACTTACAGAAATATGCCGAGAGCTCGGAGTTGACTCCGTGTGGCCGATTGTACAGTCTTCGCGGATGCATGTGCGGACATACAAGGATAAATTTTATTACGGCTACAAGCAAAATGTTTCGGACGAAAAAATTGTGGAATACGTAATGGCGGTTTATAAATGCGTCAAAATGGTTTTTGAAAAATTCAAACCCGACGCTATTATTTCGCCAAACTTTGTTTCGCTGTACCATATTTTTTTTAACCTTTACGGCAAAAAACATGGTGTGCCAATGTTCGCTGTTACAGACACCAAAATCCGCGGAGTTTTTATGTTTTCTTACGGTTACCAAGATGATTCCGGATTATTTTTTGATAGGTTAAAAGAATTAAATGAGGGAGGTGAAAGTAAAAGCCGGGAGTTGGCGAAAAAATATATTTCTGAATTCCGAACGGAATTCAAAAAACCGTTGGATGCCGAACGGCTCGCGGAAAAAAGAAAAAAGAAAACCATTTGGCAATGGATTCGCCACGAGGGATCTCCTTATTACCAATCTCTAAAATGGATTTTGGGCAAACGGCCGGTCAATCCACTTGAAAGCACCGGAATTAATATTGATTACAGGCCACCAAAAATAATGTTGCGCGATCATTATTGTAAAAAGTTATATCACTATCGCGCTAATAATTTTTCTTACTACAATTTAGATTCAATAAAAAAATATGTTTATTTTCCTTTGCAATTCCAACCGGAGGAAACAATGGATGTGGCGGCGCCGTTTTTTAACAATCAAATAGATACCGCGCGTTTAGTGGCGCAATCTCTACCCGATGATTATACTTTGGTAGTAAAAGATCATCCAGAAATGGTAGAGCTTCGTCCACCATCGTACTTGGAAAAAGTTGCGCGCACTCCGAATGTAAAACTGATAGATTATCGCGTGTCTAGTAAAAAAGTTCTAGAAAGGGCAAGTTTGGTAATAAGTCCAAATAGTACCACCATAGTTGAAGCTGTTTTTTTAAAAAAACCAGTGATTCAACTTGGTGATTTAGGCACAACTCAAATGTTGCCGGGAGTTATTAAGCACACAGATATGCGAACATTGTCTAAAAAAGTAAAAGAAGCTCTCGTGGTAAACACAGAGAATCCAGAGTATGAAAGGCGGTTGGAAAATTTTGTCTCCGCGGCGTACGACGCGGGTTTTGATGTTGATTATTTTGGTGCTTGGGAAAGTGGGAGAAAAGACGAATACGGAGCAATTTGGAACGCTTATAAAAAAGAATTATGCAGAGCACTCAAAATATAAAACCATTATTTTTAAGTTTTTGGACTCCTCCCGCGGTGCGTCCGCGAGCCAATGCGGCAGGAAAAATTATTCCAGAACTCATGCGCCAAGGGGTTTTTCCGATTGTAATGACATATAAAATTTGCGGAGATTGGAATATAGATCTTCCGGTATATAAAATTTCTGAATTGCGCAAAAGAGGGCGCTTTATTGGAATTTTGGATGAATTCTTGTATTATTTGCGTTTATTTAATACCGCGCGCGCAATTATAAAAAAACACGGCGTAAATATTGTTTTTTCTTATTCCAATCCGCAAGAGAGCAACGTTTTGGGAGCGATGCTCAAAAAATTTTTGGGAATTCCGTTTGTTTCGCATTTTAGCGATCCTTGGGTGGATAATCCGTATAAAAAATTTTCTGGTCTTGGTGGCTTTAAGGCGAGAATGCTCGAAAAATTCGTAATAAAAAATAGCGACCGAATAATGTTTACCAATCAAGCGGCGCTTGAATTGATAATGAAAAAATACCCCGCTTCATGGACAAAAAAAGCAAGTGTTTTGAACCACTCATTTGATTTTCGTGAATATCCTCATGGTTTCATTGGTGATAGGGTTAAGTATGTGATTAGTCATGTGGGGGCTTTTTACAAAGAACGAACACCGGAAACGCTTTTTATGGCGCTAAAGAAAATCTCAAATGAAAATCCAGAGATTTTTAAAAAGTTGGAGGTTGTTCTTGTGGGCGCGGGTAATGAATATGGTGGTTACGGGGCTCAAAAAATAAATGAACTGATAAACAAATATGGACTCACACAAATGGTTAAAATAACTCCAATTGTTGAATATAAAGAAAGTTTGAAGCTTATGAAGGAATCTGATTGCCTAGTGGTTATAGACGCTCCGTTTGAAAAGAGTCCGTTTTTTCCTTCAAAAGCGGTTGAATACGCTGGGGCGGAAAAACCGATTTTGGGAATTACTCCATTTGGAAGTCCAACTTCCGAATTTTTAAAACATTTGGGATATTGGACGTTTGAAAACACGGAAATTAATGAAATAGCGCGATGTGTTGAAGGGTTGATTTTTGGAACTTTGCATCCGGAAATAAATAAAAAATTTCTTGAACAATTTGAAGTAAAAAATGTAGTTGCGGAGTTGATTAAAAATTTTGAAAAAGTTTTTAAAAATTATGAATAATTTTTTTTATTTGCATGTAGGTGTTGATATAGAAGACGTTAATAGGTTTAATCTTGATTTTAAAAAAAATAAAACTTTTTTAAATAGAATTTTTACTAAAGACGAGTTGCGGTATTGTTTTTCCAAACAAAATCCATCGTTTCATTTGGCTGTGAGATTTGCCGCAAAAGAAGCAATTGTTAAAGCTTTTTATTCATTGGGTAAAAAACCACCGGCGTTAAATAAATTAAACATTAAAAACAATAAAAATGGAGTTCCAACAATTGACTTAAAAGGATTTGATGTTAGAATTAGCTTGTCGCATTGCAGAGATAAAGCAATAGCATTCGCGCTAATATCAAAAAAATAAAACAATGAAGATAAAGATCGCGATATTATCTAGCTCAACCATAAATGGAATAAAAGAAGTTTTATCTGCCAAATGCAAAGAAATTGGAATAACTTCGGAGATACTGATGGGCGGGTACAATCAATATAATCAAGAAATACTGGACGACAACAGTAAATTATACGATTTTAAACCCAATTTGGTAATTCTTTTTATTGATACTAAATCCTTGCTGGGGGATGTTTTTTTTAATTACTATCAACTATCGGAAGAGGAAAAAAATATCTTGTTTGAAAGTCACACTAAACAAATTAAATTACTGGCGGACAAAGTTTCGCGGAATTTAAATTGCAAGGTTGTTTTGCATAATTTGGAAGTGCCGATCAATTCTCCGTTGGGAATTATAGACAACAAACAAAAATTGGGTCTTATTGAGTTTGTAAAAAATATTAATCACGAAATAAACAAGCACTACAAAGAAAACGAAAAAGTTTTTATTTTTGACTACGATTTGTTTTGTTCCAAGCACGGAAAAGAAAATATTTTGGATTACAAAATGTATTATTTGGGAGATATTAAAATCAACTTCAAATACCTCCCAAATTTATGCGAAGAATATATTTCATACATTAAGCCACTGTTGTTGCTGACAAAAAAATGCATTGTTTTGGACTTGGATAATACTATGTGGGGCGGAGTTGTGGGGGAGGATGGTTTAGAAGGAATAAAGTTGGGTCCCACGCCGGAAGGAAGACCGTATCTTGAATTTCAAAAGCACATTCTTTCTTTATTCAACCGAGGGATTATTTTGGCGGTTAACAGCAAAAATAATCCGGAAGACGCGCTGAGTGTTTTTAGAAATCACCCGCACATGATTCTTAAAGAAAATCATTTCGCGTCAATTAAAATTAATTGGAATGATAAAATTTCCAACATGAAAGCGATTGCCAAAGAAATAAATATTGGACTAGATAGTATTGTGTTTTTTGACGACGATAAATTAAATAGGGAAATGATCAAAACCGCTTTGCCGGAAGTAATGGTTGTGGATATGCCTGAGGATCCGTCTTTATACTCAAAAACATTAACAGGGTTAAACGAGTTTAATTCTTTTAATTTTTCCGAGGAAGACAGAAAAAAAGGTCAAATGTATGCGGATCAAAGGAAAAGGCAGAATTTTAAAGAAACAACCAAAGACATAACAGAATACTTAAAAGCGTTGAATATGGTTGTAACTTTAGAGAAAGCAAATTCTTTTAATATACCGAGAATTGCCCAATTGACCCAAAAAACCAATCAATATACCATGACAGCAAGAAGGTATTTTGAAGAAGATATAAAAAGATTTTCCGCGCTAGCTGATTATCTAATTTTTTCAGCCAAAGTGGAGGATAAATTTGGAGACAACGGGATAACAGGCGCCACAATTATCAAAAAAAGCAAAAAGGCGTGGAGTGTTGATACTTTTTTGCTGAGTTGCAGGGTTATGGGAAGAGGAGTGGAAGAAGCGATGCTGGCTCGTATAATAGAAGAGGCCCAAAAGGAAAAAGTGCTGACTTTGATCGGAGAGTTTATTCCAACAGAGAAAAATATTCCGGCGAAAGATTTTTATAAAAAAAGTGGTTTTAAACTTATTGAAAATAAAAAAAATCTGAAAAAATGGGAATTTTCAGTTAATAAAGGATATCAATATCCGAAATTTATTAAAATAGAAAAAAATGGAAAAACTAAAAAAAATATTATCCAAAGTTCTTAAAATAGACGAAAACAGCATTACAGAAAAAACGTCTCCCGATACTGTTGATACTTGGGATTCTTTCAATAGTTTAATGCTTGTTTCCGAATTAGAAAATGAGTTTGGGGTTAAATTTACGATAGACGAGGTGGTGAAAATAAAAAACGTGGGAGATATAATCGAAGTTTTAAGAAAGTATAAAATAAATATTTAATAAATTATGAATAAAGATTCTAATGTGGCAAAAACAAAATTGGCGGCTATAGTGGGTGGCGCGGGAGGTGTGGGTTCTGCGACGGCTAAGTTATTAAAAGAACAAGGTTATCGCGTTGTCATTTTGGATCGCGAAAATTGCGATGTCACTGACGAGTCATCGGTTTCAAACGCGTTTAAAAAAATAGATAGCGAAGAGGGTGCTGTTGATATTGTTGTTTACGCTCCAAGCGCGCCGGTAATTCCAAAGCCTGTATTTCACAAACATTGGGACGATTTTTCTAAACATTTGGATGTTCAAGCCAAGGGATTGTTTTTTGTATTTAGCGCCTTGTCAAAGTCCATTATAAGCGGACACAAAATAAAGTTTATTATTCTTTCTACCGAATATTGCATTGGAACTCCACCACTGTTGCTTTCAGATTACATAACAGCCAAATATGCTTTACTCGGACTTTCTAAATGTTTGTCGGTGGAGTTGGCTCGTTTCAATAGTGCGCTTGCTATTATTTCTCCCGGTCCGATTAACACAAAATTATTAACAAATCCACCTCTGGGTTTAAAAATATCTGAACCGGAAGAAATCGCCAAGATAATTCTTTTTTTGGCCAATAATGAATCCAAGTCTTTAAACGGCGCAAACATAAATGTAAATGGAGGGAGTACAATGTTTTAAATCTCAATGAATGAATTTACATTTGAAAAAATAGAGATAGGGCAAGAGGCGATTTTTGAACGATCTTTTACGGAAAAAGAAATTTTTTCCTTTTCTCAATTAACGGGAGATTTAAATCCAATGCATGTTGACCCTAAATACGCCAAACAAACAGAGTATGGCGGAGTTATTGTTCATGGAATGTTGGTGGCTTCGCTTTTTTCTACTTTAGTCGGTATGTATTTGCCGGGGAAATACTGCGTTTATCTTTCACAAGATATAAAATTTAGAAGACCGGTAAAACCAAATGAAAAAGTAAAAGTGAGAGGAAGGGTTAAAAATAAGATTGATTCTCTTCGCATTTTGGAAATAGAAACAGAAATTTTAAACGAATTCGGAGAAGTGGCGATAAACGGAGAGGCAATGGTTAAGGTTTTAAAATAAATTCTTTTATTATTTTTGCCACCAGTTGATGTCCTTGGGCGTTTAAATGCGCGGTATCTCCGCTAAAATAATACCGATAATATTCCGGAACATTCAAATAGGGAAAAAGATCCAACGCGGGAATATTTTCTTTTTTTAACAATTCTTTGAGGCGGTCTTGAAATTTGTTTTTTTGAGAGTTGCCAGATCCAAATTGTTCCGTTGTGGGAAAAATAACTATCACAAGTTGTTGCCCGTTACGTTTTAGGCGCTCGTTTAAGTCAGTCATTCTTTTTTCAAGGTGTTCTAGGTTAGAAGTGTTTTCCCACTCTTTATTCCAACTATTCGCAATTCCTTGGGATTTATTCCAGTTGTTTGTTAGTAGATTTAATAGAGTATAAAGCGTGTCGCATGTTCTGCATAATAATCTTATTTTTTCCACAAAGCTTTTTTTATCTTTCTCCTGAATATTTCTATAAGATCTTTTGGCGCTTTCATATAGGTTGGTTATATTTTGTTTGGTGACCGGAATTATGTCTTTGTCCAAGAAACCCACAATAACAATATTGGGATTATATTTATATCCTTCTTCAATATAGTAGGTATATTCTTGATCAAACTTGTAACTGTTTACTCCGGATTTTATAACCTCCGCGTTAATTCCTTGTTGTTGAAGAAGTTTCTCAAGCCGATAAAGATATGTTTCTTCAAGGAATACTCCCGCGCCGAAAGTAACCGAGTCTCCAATGCCTAGAATTCTTGTCACGCCGTTTGGTTTTTTGAATTCATGTTCAACATCGCGCAAACCATGGCTGTTGATATTTATGGGTATGTGATCATATGGCGGATTAAGAAAATAACCGCGAAAGTTTGGGGTAAAGCGATCTCCTTTTGTGATGTCGGGAATATATACGCCGGTTGGGTAGCCGTACCATCCAAAAGCTGGGCGATCAAGGAACACGCGCGCCGTGGATTCAACAACAGCAAACGCCAAAACAATACCCAAAGCAGATAGAAGCAATAGACGCCAATATTTTGCGAAAAATCGCGGAAATAAAAACACAAACAATCCGGAGGCGGAGATAAGGGTTTGAAACGCGAAAATAATCATCAAAAAGCTGATTTGTTCAATTTTTCCATCTGTTGTTAAAAATTTTCCCACAACGGACGGATTTAAAATAATGCCGGAGATTGCCAGCGCGAGGCCCAGAAGTT